>Ga0209190_1002337_pt1 | contig 12835 bp, 15 predicted proteins | sample M_140205_XF_Meta_FD_187315 | JGI IMG/M metagenome (GOLD analysis project Ga0209190, IMG submission 187315) | Freshwater microbial communities from Lake Montjoie, Canada to study carbon cycling - M_140205_XF_MetaG (SPAdes) (version 2) | ecosystem: Environmental > Aquatic > Freshwater > Lake... | reverse complement strand
TCATGCGGCTGCTGTTTTGATTGGCATTGCTCCTCCGACGCGGGTGAATCCGAGATTGACGGCGCGATTCGCCAGAACGGCGGCGACTTTCTTCGCGGTCGTTCTGACGCGTGAATTTATGGCCGCGTCGATCATCCGCTGATAGTTCGGAATCTTCACGTTGTGCGCCGTGGCCTTGATGAACGGCTGGGGCCCGAAGCTGGATTGCACCGAGCCAAAGCGAATGTTGCCACCGGCTTGCGCCTTGAGCTTGTCGCTGAATTTCTTGTAGCGCGCGCCGGTTACTTTAGCCGATGAGTTCCAGCCGCTGACGGTCCAGCCCACGCGGTCCTCCATGATTGACCTAACTTTGCGGAAATCCGCACCAAACGCGAGTGCTCGCGGCTTGCCTTTGATTCTGCGCCACGGTCTCTGCTGGTCTTTCTTGTATTTAAGCAACGCGTCTTCGTTTTCGAGCAACGGCCTGCCGTAATAATACGTCAGATTCGGATTGCGGAAAAGCGCGCGCAGCTTCTCCACGTCTCGGGTGCGGACGTATCGCGCCATCGACTTGTAGAATCCGCCCTTGGTTGCCTTCGCTTGCAGGTCTTCGAAAACCAACGGTTCCGCGAGCCTGCTGAAATCCGCGCGCACCGCGTTCGCGCCCTGCTGCTTGCTCTTGGGAGGCGTGAATTTCACGATAGTCTGAATCGCGTATTTCGCTTCCTCTTTGATGACCAGCCCGAGGTCCACCTTTGCCGCGTCGGCGAGTCGAGCGAGCTGATATTCCAGCCGCGAGAAACTGGTTTCGATGTCGATCATATCGACTTGCAAACTTCGATTTCGCAGCCTGCTCCCTCGGCATCCAAAGTCACGCGTTCGATGAAATAGGTGATGCTCGCGCGAGAAAGCGTCTGGGTGACTTGCGGCGTGGCGCTGACGCTCGACGTGAGCAGAAAGACCGTGAACTTGCTGTCGGTTCGGCGCTGGTCCTCGAACTCCGAGAACGCATCGCGCGAGGACGACCAGATGCCCGTCACGCTCACGCCTTGATACGTGAACGCGACGCCCGCCTGCAAAAGTATCGCCGAGAAGTCGGAGTTAATCTGCGTCGGGTCGAAGTCTCGCACGGCTGCCATACTTATGCGCCGCCTGTAAAATAAAACCGCGCGTGCAGCTCCGGCCGGTTCGCGAGCAGCCACGGCTCCGCGTCCTCGTAGCACCGCTGTGCGTCCTGCCCGCAGGTCTGGCTTCCGACGTGGTGAACGTAGGCGCGCGAGATGAAATGCCGCCGCTTCATGTCGGCGCATTGCACGTCGTCCGAGAACCAATTGATCGGCGGGAAATCAACCCACGCGTCGCGGTGAATCCACGCGCAAATTGGCGCGATCACCGGCGTCTCCACGATATGCCGCTCGGACTGATAGCGGAGGAAGTCGATTTTACCGCGCCCGCTGCGCACGTTCTGTTCGCCGCGCGCGTAGTCCGAGCGCGTCGCGACGTAGCCGAGATCGGGCACGACCTTGCGCAGATGCGCGACATCCGCGATGAGCACCGCCCACGTCGTCGGCGTGAACACGATGTCATCGTTGCAAATCAAAATCTCGTCGTGTCGCTTAAAGGCTTCGCGCGCTGCAAAGTTGTAGGCGTCTCCGAAGTTCGCGCCGACCTTGTGGTGCACATACCGCTCGACCTCGCGCGGGACGTAGGCGTTGAGCGACGCGGTCATCACGTCGAGACACGAGGCATTGACCGTGCAGACGATGATTGCCGGTGTGCTCATGGCTTCTTCGCTGCGAGGATTTCCTTGATGTTCTCGGAGTCGATTAGAGTCACGCCGCTTGCCAGCACGAGCTTGTCCCAGTCGTGCGGAGGCACCATGCCGTCTTCGATGTGCACCGAGATCATCGCGCGCTCTTGCGCCCGCGGCTGTCCCACGTCATGCAGAAACTGCTTCGACATCGCCATGGTTTCCTTGTCGTCGGGGCGGACAAGGAAAACGTGCTCGACGGTTTCCGGTTGCGCTGCCGTCCCGAGCCACGCCTCGCGGAAGGACACCGAGCGCGTCGAGTCGCCGAGAGTTTTCTGCGTGAGCCGAATCGCGGGCTTCTCATACTTGTGGAACGCCCACTGCAAGCCGTCCGCTTTTCTCGGCCGGTCTGCGAGCCGGTATGACCGCGCGGCGAGATCGAGACCGGCCCAGCCATACCACTTCACTTCGTGCGTCCAAGGCCGTTCCTTCTCCTTCGGCTCCGGCAGCGACATCATCCGCTCCGCCCAGAAGCTCGCGCGTCGCCCGTCGTTGCGCTCAAACGCCAGCATAATGATCGAGGCGATGGCCTCGCGGCACCACGGGAAGACCCCGTGCGCACCGAGCGCGAATTGTAAGGCCTCGCGCCGTGACGCGACGAGTCGCGCGAGGTTCAATTGCACCTCGTAGCGAAACGAGTCATCGAGATTCGGGAAGCTAAGCGCGATGCGGCCGAACTGCTCGGCGGCTGTTTTATTGCCGGCGCAATAATGCTCTTGGTGGATGTAAAAATACTGGGTCGCCGACTCGGCCACGCTGCGCCCGAGGATTGCGAGGTTGCGCTTGCGGTTGCTCTGCTTGATCGCGATCGGCTGGTGACGCCACACCGGCACCATCCATTCGTTGTGCAGATCGTTCGGCAGCAGCAGCAGGTTTTCATGGACATCGTGGTGCCAGACGCGCCCCGAGGCGAACGCCGTGCGCCGAATGATGCGCTCACGTTGGAGCTTCTTGCCGGTCCCGCGCACGTCGTAGGGGCATCGGAGCATGAGCACGTCTTCCGTGAGTTCCTTGAGCTTTTCCCGCAGGTCCGTCGCATCGGTAAGCACGTCGTCGCAGTCGGCCCATAGGAGCCAATCGCCGGTCCCTTGCGCGAAGGCTTGGTTCCGCGCCCTCGCAAACGAATCGACGTGCCGCCACGCCTGCGCAGTGACGCCGTTGCGGTAGTCCGAGAAGACAATTGGGACCGCGTTGCGCTCGCACCAGTCCCGCGCGAGCTGTTCGGTGTCGTCGGGTTCCTGCGAGCCGATGGCCCGCACCAGTGAGAGTTCGTCGATGATTCCGACAAACGAATCGAGCATGGTCTTGATGTGCGCGGTCTCGTTGCCGGCAATCACGCAGAGAGAAATTGTCATGTTGTTGTGTTGCCTTCGGTGTGGCGAATCGCGCCGCAGCGTCAAAACAAAAAGCCCCACGCGGTGAGGCGTGGGGCTGTGAACTCAGACGTATTCAGATCAGGAATACTGAGTTGTGATAAGCTGACCCGCGTTCGCATTGACCACCTTTTCGGCGGTGTATTGCGAAGCGCGCACGATGTTCGATTTGATCGCCTCTTCGCGATAGGTCGAGACGCCAATCGCTGGGCCATACTCGGACCAGTTCAAGGTGAAGCCTGCGCCACCACCGAAGAATCCGGCGGACGCCTGCGTGACCGAGCCAATCCAGATGTACGTATTGGCCCAGACATTACCGGCAGCGAACGCGACACCCTCAGGGGCGGTATCGTAGCTGGCGCGACCGATCAGCACTTGGCTGACGCCGAACACCTCAGCGGCTGCTTGCGTGCTCGCGTTGAGGATGGTGTCGGACGAAATGCCAGCGCCGCGAAGGCGATTCTGGAACTTCGTGGAAGCGCGGATGCGGGTCCAGACTGGGTATGGGATGATGACGGACAGGTTCGTCACGCTCTCGCCCTTCGCGAGAAGACGGTCGGTGGCCTCTTGCACGTCAGCGCCGACATCGAACGTCGCCAGATTGGCGGTCGTGTAGGCGGTGCCGCTGTTGGTCGCGGTGAACGTGCCGCTGTCGAACAGTTTCGCAGCGACGCGAAGCTCGTGAGCGAGGAGCAATTTCCGTTTGGCGAGTTTCGCGGCGATGACCTCGGCGTCGAAAAACCGCGCAACGTCAAGCGTCACTGTATCGTCTACAGCCTCCTCGTATCCAAATTCCAAACACGTAAATGTGTCTTGGTTAAACGCGCGCGTGCCGCGAGCATAGGCGCTGTAAGCAGCGCGGTTCTTGACGTCACTCTTGAGGAGCTGACCTTCTTTGAGAACGAAGGAAGGGTACTGACCGGCGCGCACGGGCACGTCGAGGATGGGCATCGCTTGAACGCCGATGAGTCCGGCTTCATAGTCTTTGGCCTGCTCGACTACACCGGCGATGTCGCCTCGGAAAATGGCTGCTGAATTTGTGTACATGGTAAGATTTTTTAGGGTTTAGATGTTCTTAACGATCAGCTCGATGATCGCGCTTGCGTCAGTTGCGGTAGTCAGCGACTTGCCCACGGTCACAGTGCCAGTGATGGCCACGGTACCGTTTGCAGTTGAGAAAACCGTGTCACCCACGGTGACCGGCCCAGCGAGCAGAGTGGCCTTGATGGTGGTGCCACCGAGGAACTGGACGCTGATTTGATCGCCCGAGGCAGCGTCGATCAAAGCGACGCCGTCAGGAAGCGAAGCGGTGGCGGCAAGACCGACGCCGCGGTTGCTGGAAATGGACACAAGGCGAAACGCGGTGATAGCCGAGTTTGCGACGAACGTGCCCGCATTTTGGAATGAAGTAGCCATGTTAGTATTTTTAGAGTTTCACGAGTTCGCCGCCCTGCACGCGCGCACGATAGGCGGCGTAAAGGTCAGCATGATTTTTGACCGCGAAGGAGATGGCCGCGGATTTGTCGCCCTTGAGCTCGGTGGCTTTGGCGGCGACGATGTCCTCGAATTTCTGCGCTTGCGCGACTGGTTTAGGAGCTTCGGCCGAGGCGATCGGGGCGGCGGGCGCACCGAAGGACTTGGCAAATTCTTTGACGGCAGCGAGAGCCGCAGCGTTGGCCGCTAGTTGCACGACTTCAGTCTGTGCGCTCATGGCGGCGGGTTTTTCAACCGGAGGAGGAAGCGCGGCTTCGAGCTTCGCGAGCTTGTCGTTCATGCTCATCATGGCGGATTGGATCATCCCCTCGATGGCCTTTTTCATTTCTTCGTTCATGGGTAATTCGATTTCGATTTCTGCGGACGGTTGCTCGATTTCGCCGTTCTGAAGTTGTTTCAGTTTACGCGAGAAAAATCCGTTCGGGTTCGCAGCGGGTTCGCTGACGAGATCGACCGAGTAAATTTCCGAGCACCGTTGCAAAGTCGTGAGCTTGTCCGCGCTCTTTTCCGACGGACCCGAGAACGCAATCGAGAGCCCGAACGTGTCGGGAATCCGCTCGGCAATCTCCAAGATGTAAGCGCGGTGCACCGAGGATTCGAGCAGATGCAAATCGCCGATGAGCTTCTCGCCCTCGATGCGCAACGTGTCGATGTAACCGACGATGTCGCCTGCGCCGCCGCTGTGGTCGAGCTTCACTTTGAGCCCGCCGGAGTATTGCTCCGCGGCCTTCTTGACCTGCTCCAGCGTCTTGTCGTCGATCATCACGCCGTGACCGAGCGCCGGTCCCTTGGTGATGAGCGAGACACCGCGAATGATTCCGGTCTGCGCGTCGATGACGCCTGCGGAGGCTGCGAATGTAATGACGGGTTCCATCGCCAAGGCGATGGGCGTCAAATTCAGTCCGGCTTCTGCGCCTCGCGGCGCCACCGCCAGAGCAAGAACGCAATGCCGAGGAGCGTGCCGACAAGCGCGGCGACCTCGTTGACCTGCGAGAGCGAGACCATCGCGGCGGCAGGCGTTGCGGCGGTAAGAACGGCTCGGGTGTTGTCGGCGTTCATTTTTTGAATTGTCCGATTCGCTCGGTGATGACGGCGATGCTCGTTCGGTTTTCCAGAATCATGTCTCGGTTGTGCTGGATTTCTTTCTCTAGGTCCTGCCTGAGTTTCTCGCGAGCTAGCTCCGCTCCGGTGTTGGTCGCCTGCTTGTTGTCGCTCGTCACGACAAGGCTCACCTGCTTCCGTAGCACGGTGACTTCATGCGAAATCGATGCGAGCGACGACATCAGGTAAACAACGCAGGAAAACAGAATCGGCAGCACGGCAAATGCAGCCTTCTCGATGAGCGCGTGCTTTGAGGATTCGTCGCTCATTTTTTAGCCCTCATTTCCATAATTTTCTCAAGCGTTCTGCCCCCAAAATAAAACGACATGATAAGCATCCCCCACTGCCCGAGGAGCGAGACATAAGCCTCTTTTGCGTCGTATCCAAATGCACTCATGCCGGCAAAGATGAAGTATCCTGCGAGGATTGCTGCGAGCGTCATGGGCCTGATGTTCTTTGACCACCACGAATCGCTCGCCATGTCCGCCTTGAGCCGGTCGGTCAAGTTGCTCTGCTCGGTCTTGTAGGCTTCCAAGTCCGCGTTCATCTTCGCCAGCTCTCCGCTCTGCGCGAGCTGCGCGAGTTCAAGCTGTGCCTTGGCCTTTGCCTCGGGGTCAGGGATGAGTTTGTCGATCAACTTTGTGCCGATGCCTAGGATTTCAGCGAGAGGGAACATGGTTACTTTTTGTTAAAAAGGTCGAACAGCGATTTCATCTTCTCCTCAAGGACTGCCACGCGCAGGTCCAGCTTACTGAGCACGATAACTAGGGTTATCATGGCGAGGAATATAGGCCAACCTTTGACCAGAATTTCGAGCGCGTCCATACACTAGGCACGGATGTAAGTTCACGCCTTCACGGCGTCGGCTTGTCAGCGGAAGTAGTCACGGCAGATTAAACCACCGGAGCAGACGGCGGAACATACGGCTGCGGCGAAGGTTGGCTCCACGCATACGTCGCGATGTCGGCGTAATACGGCTCGTCGAGCACGGTGGGGGCTGTCGGGTCGTTGGGCGTCAGCACGCAACGCCAAAAGCTCGTTGCAATGACTTCGCCGTCCTTGAGCACGTCTGTATTTTTGCGAACACCGATGCAGCCGTTGGGCTGGATGTTGAACTCGCTAATGTAAGTGATTTCGGTTAGCATAGGAATGATTTTAGTTTTTAGTAAGTGACGTAATTTTTCTTTAGTTAAGTGTTCAATCAACAACTCAAACTAAATATGTCGCTGTAATATGTGCATATTTGCTTGCACCAGCCGTAATGTTTGGAAAGGACCAAGCGCCATTGTCAGCAGCAGAAACAAATTCAATGGTTGTAGTGCTAGCCGTAATCCAAGTATTTAATGTTTTGTTGGGGATACTTAATCCATAAACTCCAACAGAACCAATTTGGTTTATTGAACTCGTTGATGTAAATGGCAATCCAGTTACAAGTAGTTGACCAACTGCACCGGTAGTATCTTTGTTATTAAAAGTAATAATAACAGTAACCACATTGCCAATTTTTGTGTATTTCCCCGTGGCAGTAACTGGTGTTGTTGGTGCCGTTGTGCCTCCTGTCATTGTCCCTGTCCACGTCCCCTCCTCGTAGTCATTGAGCAACTCACTTGTGCCTGTGCCTGCTGTGGCAGAAAAGTCGATGCCATTGCCAGCGGTGCCGATAACGAGGTTGCCCGTGCCAATCGTCACCGCGCCCGAGACGGAGAGCGTGCCTGTGACGCCTAGCCCCGTCGTCGCGACATCGAGCACCTTCGCCCCGCCAATCGCTACGCCGAGATTGTTCGCGCCAATGTTGAAGAGGCCGGTGTCTTGGTCGGCGTTGAACGCAAGGCTCGGATTTCCGACAGAGCCCGCAGCCGCGTGAACGCTGCCGGTCGGGGTGATCGTGCCGGTAACCGCGAGTCCGGTGGAGCTGATCGCCGCGCGCGCCACTCCGCTCGTTGCAAATCCGATAGCGTTCGCCGCGCTCGAATAAAGTCCGGTTGTCGGGTAGTTGGTGTAATTCAGCGAAGGAGCCGCCGCCGTGCCGTCGTCGAGCGTGATGTTGCCATCCGTCGCGTTGATCGTGATCGAGCCCGCGCCGTTCGAGATCGAGATGCCGGTGCCTGCGGTCAGCGTCGAGTTGACGAACGCCGAGCCGTTGCCGATTAGAAGCTGTCCGTTGGTCGGAACCGACACGAGGTCGGTCAGCGAGGTAACGCCGCCCCCGCCCCCGTTGCCTCGCGCTGCGCTCAGCGTCCAGTCCCCAGCCGTGCGGCTCGGACGCTCGCGGTTGCCGTCGATGTTGCTCACGAAGCTGTCGCCGTTGACCGTGACAAGATCGAGCCGCTGGTAAGTTTCATCGGGCATCCACCGGCCGCGAGGATTCAGCCCGCGAGGTTCGGCGAACTCCTTGCGCAGTTGATCGATTTCGCCAGCGCGCGGGAAGCGCGAGAGTTCGTCCGTGACGATTTCCTTCACGGCGTGCGTGAGCATTGAAGCCGCGTCCTCGATGCGCGCCTCGGCCTTCGCGAGCAAGTTTGCGTTCTCCGCGCGCTCGGCCATGAGCACCGAATACTTCGCGGCGGTCGTGACCTCTAGCTGCTTCGATAGCTGCTCGACTTTCGCAGCGAGCGCCGCGCCGGTCTTCGCGTGTTCGTCGGTCGCCCGCGCGCGGCAGAACTCCTCAAGCTCGGTGCGAATCTGCGGCTCGGCCTCCTCGAATGTGCGCTCGATTTCCGCGTTCAGATGCTCGCGAAGTTGCGGCAGCTCGGAGACCAACTGCTTCAGCTCCGAGCGTTGGACGATGGCTAGTTCAATCAGCCGTTCGATTTGGGTCTGCGTGTCGTTCATAAGTTTTTTTCCTTCTTCGCAAGTTCGATGATGCTGCGCCCGTTGATAATCGGCTTTGCGCTTTCCGCGACTCGATCATTCACGTCGCGCCGAAAGTGCGTAATCGCTTCAATCCAATCCGTCGCCGACATCTTTTTTTCCGACCTTGCTGGATCGCTCGCCACCGATCGCACGTCGAACTCAATGCGCGCATCGACTGGCGCAGAGTTCTTCTGCTTCGTTTCCGCCTTGTTCAGCCGCTCGACGATCGCCGTGGCCCACGAATAACCCTCATCACCGCCCCAGCCGTTCCATGCTTGCCAGCCCTTGCCCTGCTGGTCCCACGTCTCGCCTTGCTTGTCGGCTTCGTGCCGGTCGAAAAAGGCTTTCATCCGCCGCACGGTGTCTTCCGACATCGGCCGCTTGTTGATGAGATCGCGAGCGCGCGCGATGCCGACGCTGGTCATGCCGCGTTGCGACATCGGCTTTTTCTCGCGGATGGCGAGCGCACGGCGCGCGTTGTCGGCCATCGCGTTCGTCGGGATGTAAGAGCCATCGGCGAAGTCGATCGTGACGAGGTTCGCGCTGTTCTGGACCTGCTCGACGGGTTGAGCCGGTGCGGGCTCAGCCGGTGCCGGTGCAACACTCGCCGCCTGCGCCTGTGCCGCGCTGACGCCCACCGCGTCGCCTGCTGCGGCTGCGGCTGCTGGCGTGCTCGGAAGCGAGTTCGTCGTGAGCCGAATCGCCGTCTCGGGAACGCCGTATTTTTCGGCGAGCTGCTTGACGTAAGCGGCCTCAATCGCGATCTGCTCCAAACGCGTGAAGGCGTCCGTGCCTTCCTCGGCTGCGATTTCTTGCAGCGACTTTGCGCCTTGCCGGTTCTCATTCATGTTCGCCGCCGACTCGCGGCCCACGTCGATCGAGAGCTTTGCGGGAAAACGCCACTCTCCCGCGGTCGCGCGGCGCAACGCGTGAACCATCGTCTCGCCCGCGAGCAGCGGAGGCGGCGGGATTTCTCCGCGCGCAATGGCGTCGAGAATCACGGCGTCCTTAATCGGGTCGAGAACCTTGTCGGTGAGCACGCCCTGATGCCTCGTAAATACGCGATCGGCTGCGGCGAACTCGGCGCGGACGCTTGGGCCTTTGTAATCCTGAGTCCCGAAAAGAACGCCCTCGGGCACGCCCACGCCGAGCGCGATTTCGTGCATGAGATGCTGGACGAAGCCGGTGAACGCCTGCGACGGACGCGACGGCATCACCTCGACGCGGTCGCTGTTCTGAAAATATCTAATCATCCCGACCTCGGTCAGCTCGTTTTTCTGCTGCTGTCCGCTCGGGAGCGAGAGCGCGGGATTTGGTTGAAACAGGTTGCGCGGATTCGCGACGCCGCGGTCGTTGAAGATTAGCGCGGCCTGCTGCGATGAAAAGCGCACGCCCGCCTTCTCGGCTTGCAGGATGTCGTGAAGCATCCGCGCCGTCTGAATCGCGGCGTGGAAATCTGTGATTCCGCGATACTGGTCCACGCGAAATGGATCGAGGTAGTGGCAAAACTGATTCGCAGGAATGTCCTCCGCGCCGAAATAAACGCCGTCGCGCGTGACTCGATAAATCCGATACGCTACCGGCTGGCCAAAGTCATTCGTGACGATTCCTTGAAAGTAGTTATTCGAGGCGACCGCCGTGTCGTTCGGGTTGCCGATGCGCGTTGCCGGCACGAGCTGGAGCTTGAGCCCTTCTCCGCTGCGACGAATCACGAATCCGCAATCACCATCCACCGGACGCTCTTCAGCGGCGAGTTGCACAAGCTTCTTAAAGCTGTGTCGGTTCGTTACATCGCACGTCTTGCACCATGCGTGGAAATACTCGCTGATTGTCTGGTTGTAATCGCGGTCACCTGTCGTCGGCGAATACTCGTTCGGCGTCAAATACGTCCCGAACTTCCGCGAGATTTCACGAGCCTCTGGAAAGTTCTGCACCAAATCCTGCGCTTCATACATCATCACGACGCGATCACGCTGGTTCTGCGATGACTCCGCTGGTTGCGCGTATTGCTTCGGAGCATACAAGCGGTTTGTCCGCGCCGCATTGTATTCGAAAAGTGACTTTGCGACGCGAGCTTCTAGCCGTTTCAGTGCCCACGTCGGCGCGATGTTTTCGAGCGCGCGGTCGAGCCACGGCTTTTGGGCGATCAATTTTGACGCGTCGAAAATGTCGTTGTCCATAAGGTCAGAGTCCCGTGAAGCTCACGAAGGTCGTATCTGTGGAGTCACCAGCCGCGTTCGTCAATGCGTCCTGCAAATTCCCGAGCATATTGTTGAGCGCGTTGAGGTCCGCGCGGCTTACGCTCTTGCCGTTCAAGCTGTAACTCTGGTTGAGCAACACCGCTTGGATAGCGTCAATTGTCTTGGTCTTCAGCGCGGTCAGGGTCGCGCTGTCCAGTCCGAGAAATGGGTTGTCGAGCATACCACTGCCCGAAACGTCAAACCGGCCTTAGTCTTTCACCGGCGTGTATCGCACGACGTTGGCAATCGTGGCCATGCAGAGCATCATCGCCGAGGTGTCGAGCCCGTGATTTGGCGCGTTGCTTTTTACCTCGACCCACTGCCAAACGCCGGTGCGAATCTCCACCTTTGACTCGCCTCGCAGGTGTTCCAGATAGAGCGGATTGACATCGGCCGGCAATAGCCACTTGAGATCCCCCTTGGCTTCGAGCGCGTTCGCGAGAAGGTCTTTGAAGTAGTCACCCGACCAGTCGTAATAATAGACATCCCCGCCTCGGTAGTCGCTCACGCGCGGCTCCGAGAATGGGAAGTTGATGAGCTTGTCGCTCGCGTCGTCCCTCATCGTCCACGTCTTCCGCGCGTGCCCGCGCATCCCGCGCCAGCCGAAGTCGGCGCAGTCGCGGTCCACGTCCGCGGGTCGGTAACCGCGGTCCTGAGCCACGCACGCGTCCTGCACCTTGTAGCGGTATTGCATTTGGCGGAGCTGGTCGCGCGTCTCGATGCGGCCGAAATAAAGCTGCTTGTAGGTCGGGCCCGTCGCCGAGGAGAACGCCCCGATTTCAACCCACCAGTGGTCTTGCTGCCGGTCCACGGCCATGAACCGGATGACTTCGCCCTCGATGCCCTCGCCGTTGCTGAACTGCGCGACGGTGTAATCGGACTTTGTCACGAAGAGGTTCACCACCTTCTTCTCGACAATCCACGGGCGGGCTTCGCGCTTCGTGCGAAACTCGATTTTCATCTTGTCGTCGCCTTGCCGGACGTGGTGATTGTCGGCCTCGCAGAATTCTTCGACGAGCAGCCGCATCGGGCGACTCACGACGGCCTCAACGCGAAAGCTCTGGATCTCCGACGGCGCTGTCGGGTTCATCGCAACGTAGCGGCCTGCCCGCTTCCACCCGTTGCGCGTCGTGTCGGTGTCAGGCGACTCGTGGCCGCAGTGAGGGCAGCGGAACCGGCACGAGGCGACCGCGCGCGGCACGTCCCACGTCTCGTCCTCGCGCTTTGCTGCGGCATCCCAGACCACGCCGCCCCTTAGCCCCGTATCCTCGTTTTTATCGAGCGCAAACGCGAGCGAATGCACCTTGCGGCACGACGGGCACTCAGTGCTCCACTCCTGTTGATTGCCCTGCCGGTAGGAGGTGTCCTCCACGTTGCCGGTTTCGAGGTCCATCACCGGCGCTTGGCTCGTGTTGTAAATCTTCGAGCGCCCGACTTCCTCGAAGCGCGAAACGCGGGCGACGGCGTGGCCATACACCTCCTGCCATTTTGGGAGCCAGATTTCGTCATTTATTTTGTAACGAATCGACTGGCTTTGCTGGCTCGAAAGGTTCGCAGGGTTGAGCAGGAAGAAGAAGCCGCCGAAATAAATCTCGGTCGTCGTCCGGTTCGGCCCGACGCGCGGGAGCATCGCGGCGACCGGCTTGCAGCTTTCGAAGATTGGGTTGAGCCTCGACTTCGCGTGCCTATCAATCATCTCGTCCGTCTGCATCGTCCAAGAGATCGGCCCCGCGTCGTTGCAAATCAGCCACGGCACCCAGATGTCAGCGATGAGCGTCCCGCCGATTTGCACTGCCTTGCGGAAGTGAACGCGGCGCACGAGTGGGTTCTGGAGCGCGTCGAAGATTGGGATGAGCCACGGCGAGATTTTGACGTTGAACGGGCCGCTGGTCGCGTAGGATTCGGGCAGGATGATGTGTTTGCGCGCCCACTCGTAGATCGGCGAGCGGTCGGGCTGCGGCAGGCGCAGGGTGGCGCAGAGGAGT
>Ga0209190_1002332_pt1 | contig 12872 bp, 11 predicted proteins | sample M_140205_XF_Meta_FD_187315 | JGI IMG/M metagenome (GOLD analysis project Ga0209190, IMG submission 187315) | Freshwater microbial communities from Lake Montjoie, Canada to study carbon cycling - M_140205_XF_MetaG (SPAdes) (version 2) | ecosystem: Environmental > Aquatic > Freshwater > Lake... | reverse complement strand
CACTTCCCACACCGTCATGCACAGAATCTTCAAGTCAAGCAAAAAACTTTGGTGGTCCACATACCAGACATCAAGTTCAAATTTTTCTTCCCACGAGATGGCGTTGCGCCCATTGACTTGCGCCCAACCAGTGATCCCAGGTTTCACTTCGTGCCTTCGCATCTGGTGAGCATTGTAAAGCGGCAGGTACTCTGGCAACAGTGGGCGCGGGCCGACAAGCGACATGTCGCCGCGCAGAACATTCCATAGAGTGGGGAGTTCGTCCAGACTGGTTGATCGCAGGAAACGGCCAAGACGCGTTAGGCGGACGGAGTCGGTGGCAAGCAAATCCTCACTCGCGCGCGGCGGGCGCATGGTGCGAAACTTTCGCAGCATGAAAAGTTTTCCGTGCAGACCGGGGCGCATTTGGCAGAAGAGAATGGGAGAGCCAAGGATGAAAAATAGCACAATAGTTGCTGCAACAATTACAGGTAGCAGTAACACAACTGCAAAAAATGTTAGGCATAATTCAGTCCAGCGTGGCATTTAGTGTTTCCATTGTATTACAAATATAAGCAGATATTATCAAACTAGTTGTTTCAACTACAATCAATGCTTTTATTAGAAATGAGGCTTCATACGCAAAATTATAATTCAATCTTTTGGACGTCAAGAAAATGCGCACTCTGAATTTTCACTAATTTAAATTTCACATATAATGCGCTTAAGATGCAATAAAATCCTACTGCGATGACCGTTGAGATCGATGCAGCGAATAGTCCGAATTGCGGAATAGTCGTAAGATTTAAGACTAACTTGAGTAGTAGACAAAAAACTATACTTAAAGCCATAGCTTTGGTTCCACCAGCAATTTCAATTGGTTTATGGATCAGTATTGCAAATTGCCATAGAATTGCGCCAGCGGTAAATGGCAGAGTGAGATTGGATATGAACATATCAGATGTTTTAAATACCATTAAGAAAAGATTATTCCCAAACATAATGACAATTAGTAAAAGAAAGACGGAAAGAATGCTCATTAGTCCTATTGCCTTCTTATATAAATTATTTGCCTCTTTGTGATGTCCCTGACTGGTGGCCGCGGCCATCAACGGCAATAGAGCAGTAGCGAGCGCAAATGCTGGAAGGGTAATCGATCTCGAAATCAAATCGCTCCACGCAACAAAGCGCCCCGTGGTATTCATTCCAAACGCACGGGAAATTGTTATTCGATCCACCCATTGAAACGCCAGCTGTGAAGCTACCCAGATGGATAACGGCCATCCGTATTTCCAAAGGGAAAAAAAGTAGCTTGCCCAAGGTTTATCATCGCTTTGCGACTCATTAACTAACAATTTCCTAAATGGGTATACACTTAATAAAGTTCCGAATGCGGTCCCCGCAAGCAGTGACGCAGTGTTAGCACCCCATATATAAAAGAAGAAAACCGAAATCGCAATAATGCCGACGCTTTTGACCGTTTCAGAGAGAATTACCTGAATGGGACGTATTTTTGCCTGAGCAATGCAAGCCACTGCACCTTGGATAAGAGAAGTAATTGTCACAAGCCAGCACAGCACTATTTCAGTTAACGATGCAATTGAGACTATTTTAAAGTAAATAAATAAGGCTATAACACTAACAATAGATCCAAGACATATAAATGCGATTAGTATTTTTTTTATCGTATTCATCCCTAGCCGCCATCCGAAAAGAAATCTGACGATGGACACATTAAACCAACCTCCGATAAAGGCTGTGCACACATTTACTGCGATAAATATTGTGGTATATCTACCAAACTCAGCTGCGCCCAAAAATCGAATATAAACTACTATAGAAATTAATCCTAAAAGTCCCGGGATAACTTTGGCGATTCCATAATGAAATGTATACCTAAATAGGTTCGAGGTACTCCCGTAAGCTTCCGAATTCATGTTTGTGAATTATCCCCTCTGTTTAGCGTGCAATTGAGTTGGTTTTGTGATCCTAGATTAGTGTGAATAGTGGAATATTTCTACTTTAAAACATTTAAGTAGATTTAGTTTTAGCGATATGCTAATTATTTTGTTGGAAAGTAGAAGTAGGGGTTATGTGGTTGCGCATTGGGTATTGTAGGAATTTGAGCCCATGTTTTACCCAGCTTGATTCTCATTCTTCTGATAGCTAATAGATACTCGTCTATTTAAAATTAGCTTGCGGATGACTCTTATTGCTAAAAAATAGATATAGAAAACTTTGAATAAAAAATAACCATAACGAAATTCAAAATATATCTCGTCATAATGTTTTTTGTATTTTTCGAGCCACCATTCACGTGCTTGCGCACCAGCAGCGCCGTGAGGTAACTGTTTTAGTTCTTTGTCATTTTTTACCGTCAGTTCCCGGACTGTAAATCGCTTATGATTGACAAAAATATTGTTCAGTCGTCCAACTTTATAACCTGCTTTCAAGCTGCGAAAAGCTAAATCATTATTCTCGTGGCATCCGAACAAAAATCGATTGTCGAAGCTGCCGACATTTAATATTAGTTTTTTTGCGATGGCAGCAAAGGTCATAGGAACTGTTTTAATAGGCGAAAGCACAGTTTGTTCAGCATTTTCCAATGAGCGTAGTATTTTTGACAATGCGTCTTCAGATGGTTCAACGTCCATAGCCTTACGCCCTGATTTGACCGCTTTTTTATATGAACGATATGACAATTGGTGGTTAATGTTATATATATCGGCATCCTCAAACGCACTGTATGGATGGGCGATTCCTAAAGTGACGTCGTTGATAAATGCTCGCTCAATCTTTGTGAGCATCTTAAAATCTACGATGTCGGCATCGGTCGACATAAACACAAAAATAGTGCTTTTATCAGATGCTAGTGTGAGGCCAGCATTGAACCCTCGTGCCACACCAAGGTTTTCAGGACAAACTATTTTTTTACACCAAGACCCATTTATCTCGACCAATTCGTTTAAATATAGATTCAGTCTCCGGGATTTTGGGCTATTGTTTACAAGTATTAGTTCCTTTTCGCCTTCAAGGCATTTAACTTTTTCAACTAATCTTGGTAGGACCAGTGCTGGTACTAATGAATCGTTTGGATCATAAATTGGAACTATCAGCGAAAACATAAATTATTTTCCGTTTTATTTTGCGTTTGGTGCACGATGCCCACCCGAACGCAGTTGATTGATTTGTGCGCCCAATAATGGGCTGAGCAAACGTTTTAGTATCTGTTTCGTCTCTTGCTTTGCTTTCCAAGGCAGAAGAGTGAGTCCTAAATCAATGCATCGTGCTGCGTGATAAAAAACAAGTTTTCCAAAAGGCAAAGTATCACGATGTTCAAAATTGCATCCGATCTGTCGAAACGCGTAAATCCACTTTTCGTGGGGCAACCATCTCCCTTTCTCTACTACATGGTGCGAAAGCCACCCTTGGTATGGAAGGACCGCTCGCCATACAGAGTAGACACCGCTTTGCATTTGTAATCGCTCGTTACTGTTGAATTCAAATTCCCAAATCGACTCTCCGGGCTTTAGCAACTTGAGCAGTTGTTTTCTATTCCAGATAGCAGCTTGTGTGCTAATCCGATAGGTAAGTTGGGGTGCACAGGCCCCTATTAAATTTTCACCAGGGAGGCGGTCAGTTGGTCCCGGATTTGGGATTAGTCGAACACAGATCGCTTCAGTACGCTCTGCGAAACTCCTACAATATTCAATTGCATCGTTTGACACCTTTTTTCTAAGGAAAAAATCTTCAAGCATGATCAAAACATAATCAGTTGGTATTACATGTAGCGCAGCAGACAACTCATCGCTCCAATTTCCCCGTCGTCCAACGCAAAGAGTTTGAACCTTGGTGCTTTCAAATTTCAATTCATTACTCATTAAATATTGATCGAGCGGACAATCAGCCCAATACTTGTTAATAAGATTAAAACAAGGATTCCATAAATCTGAGTAGGCGTCGCAGGATGAAACGAGTAATGATAATTTAGGTGATGACATTAATAAAATTGATAAGGTTTTTGTATATAGCAAAAGTTTCAAAAAACTTTCGCATTCGACATGAATTTATATAGTATCAGTGTAACGTCAAGGCTTTGAATGGCAAGGGATTAGAATATCGATTTATAAATTGTTACGATTTGTCTTTACAGCAGGGTATTTTGACCGTTTAGTCCCTATCATGAGTAAGTAGACACGTGCATTTTCTTTTGTGGCGCGAAGGTTGGTTGAACGATGGAAACGACAGGAAACACACGGAGGGCGACATCGATTATGATCGCAGAAATCTCATAAGGCGGGGCTGTAGTATACTTGGGTATTGGTCAATTCCGTCTAATGGAGAAGTTGCTCGAAACCCATATGAATTTTCAACCAATAGTGCAATTTCGCTTCGCCAAATGAAGATATTTATATTAACCGTAGGGCTTTGCCTTCTCTATCTTCGTGATCCAATTTGGAGGCGTCGCAAGGTTTCTGGTACCGATGCCTTTACTGGAGTCTGGCTAGTTTCGGATTTAATACTTCTATTTAATCCTGAGGCATGGCAGTTTCTAACTTGGCTCGGCGTTGGGTGTATTCTTCTAACTCATGCCATATTTGCTGGCGGCAAGTGCATCGGGGCAGTCAAATGGATAAAATCGTCTTTTAAACGAGCCTCCCGGATTTCAGAGCATCAGCCTTATCAGGCATACAGCAGCATTATTATATTTTATGTTATACTGCCTTTTACGATTTTTGGAGTTATTGGAACATTTATCAGCACCGGAGGTTTTACTCCGTTTATGGACGGATCAATTGCGGAAATGAGACACTACCTTCTCGCTGGCGAATTACCCATTCCACTGCTTTATAGATTATGCGCAAATTTAATGTACCCATCACTCTTGATTGGAACTTTTGCTGCTACTCAAAGCCCTAAGTGGCGACATTGGGGGCGCTTTATTGCCATTCCAATGTTATGTTCACTTTTGTATAGTTTGTCGATGGGTGGCAAAGGATGCCTGATTATTTCGGCATCGATTGTTATTTGGACTATTTTATTAATCAAAGGAGCAAGAGCTGCACGTCGACCATTTCTGCTGATTCTTGGAGCGGTCGTGGTTTTTTCTGCTTTCATAACTTATACTCGCCCAGATGCGGACGGTGCGATCGCAACTTTGAATATCTATGTTTATGGCCCACTGGTCGCAATGCCCCAATATTTGGCGGAGCATTTAACAATCGAGTGGTATAACGATAGGTTCGAAAATCTGGCGATTATTCGTGAGATTAGTAATGCTTTCGGCGCCAATTATTCGAGATCCATAGATCTTACTACGGTCAATATTCCTACGCCGTACAATATGTTTACTTGTATTCCCGACTGGCTCGGAGCCTTTGGTATTTTGGGCACAATTTTTTTAGTATTTTTTATTGGAGTTGTATCAGGGTTTGTTGATTCACAAGATCACTTAAAATATGTTATGCTCCGAGTCGTGGTGTATGTATATTTAGGATTTTTACTTTTCGCTGACCTATCATTTCTAATGGTTGGCTGGTGGATTTGCTTAATTTTCGCATTACTGACTGTATTTCCACTCAAGTTTATAATCACTCGGCGTCCAAGTCTTTTGCATCCACTATTATAATGTCTCCCTATTCCCTAATCTCAATCCGCAATTTCCTGATTTCACTGGTTCCATCTGCAAATCAGGCATGAGAGAACTTACGCCTATATTACTCACTAAGGGATTTTAGGGAAACTGGATGGAAAGCGCCGCTCCCTGGACTGATTAAACGGTATATAATCTTGGCGGAAATTTGTCGGATCAAAGCGACAACCTTAGTTGAGACGGGCACCTATTTGGGTGATACGCCATGGTTCTTTAGAAAGAAACTTACCCATATCTATTCGATAGAAGTGCAACCGCAACTTGCATCGTTGGTGACAAAGCGTTTCCGCCGGTGGCCTAACGTTACGATAGTTCATGGTGACTCTAGCAGTGCGCTGGAAAACATTTTACCTGCCCTGAAAGACAGTACAGTATTCTGGCTTGATGGTCATTTTTTCGACGGAATCACAGGTAAAGGTAAGAAGGCCTGCCCACTCCTCGACGAGCTTGATGCAATCTTTCGCCTGTGCATTTGCAATTATACCATTTTAATCGATGATTTTCGATTACTTGGGAACGATCCAGCATATCCGACTGTTCCGGACCTGATTTCTTTTGCGGCTTCTCACGGCCGTACGGTTCACTGGGAAAATGACATAATTCGGATAGAAGGGGAAACTCGTCTTTGATCACCATGTCTGTAAACGACGGGAAACACACCAAATGCGGCATCGATTATGATCGCCGAAACCTCATAGGGGTGGCTCTTTAGTCGGGTACCGGTCACACCCACCGCTCCGTTCTGGTGCGTTATTCAATGAAAAACAAGGTTTTTTATGTCAGTCATTGTTTTTAAATCTCCCAAATTGGTGTGTCAACAAATCGGGCACCAGAATATATAGGACAAAGCCTAAAGCGCTTTATCCCAAACAGGGGCCCAGTTGGGGCTCGTAATCCGTCCATCGGGGTGAGCAAGGCAAGAGATTTCGCGCATCTCGTCGGCCTCGAGGGTAAAATCAAAAATAGCAAAATTTTCACGCATATTTTTTTCGCTGGCCGCTTTGGGAATGGCAGAAACAGCTTCCTGCTGCACCAGCCAGCGCAGGGTTATTTGTCGAGTTGTTTTGTTATATTTTTTGGCAATTTTGATTAGAATTTTTTCATCATTAATTTTGCCACGAGCAAGCGGTGTATAAGCAGTCAGAAACATGCCGCGCGCTCGGATATAGTCCAAAACTGGCTTTTGCGACAGATAAGGATGATATTCCACTTGATTATTCACTACAGGTGCGCCGATTTTTTCGGCTATGTTCTTCATCTGGGCCAAAGTAAAGTTGGAGACACCGATTAATTTTGCCTTACCCTGTTTTTGGACCTCTTGAAGGGCTTTCATTTGCACATCAAAGGACACTTCTTCTGTAATAGGCCAGTGAATTAGCAGCAAGTCAATATAATCAGTTTTGAGCTTCTGCAGGCTACTATCGACAGATTTTTGCAAAGGACCATCGTTTAGTGCGTTGATCCAAACCTTGGTGGTCAGAAAAATATCGTTACGTTTCACGCAGCTCTCCCGCAGAGCATCGCCGATATCGGCTTCATTCTGATAAATTTGCGCTGTATCGATATGGCGGTAGCCAATCTCCAACGCTTTCTCAATGTTTGCGCGGCACTCTGCATCTTTCAGTTTCCAAGTACCAAAACCCAAAGCCGGGATTTTTATATCTTTAATATTAATATAAATCATTTTCGTACCTTTGCTTTTCTGCTAACAATTAGATCCTGTACAGATGCTCTCAAATTCACCACGATCTCTTCTGGTCTGTAGCGTTTCCTAGTCATTGCACGCTTTATTCGAAACGCTTTCTGGCCCTGTTGGGCTTGGGTTTAGTTTCTCATAAGCGATGGTTCCTTATCGAGATGTCCTGTCAGTGTCAACAATACTTTCGAGATAACTGACCATAGAAGTATATATAATATCTGATTCAAATCGCAACTTAAATAGGTCTGAAGAACGTTTTGAACAAGCTGATGTATATTCTGGGTCAAGCATGAAGCGCCGAATGGCTGTGGCCAGTGAGCGAGGATCACCATTTTGATAATTCGTACCAATAAATTCTCGATTAATTAATTCAGAAAGCTCACCTTCCAAAGAATTAAGAATAGGCAGTCCGTAAGCCATATATTCGAAAGGTTTGTAAGGCAGGGATTGTAGTGCTCGACCTGAATAGGCTGCTAACGCGAGATCTGATGAATTCATCAATGCGACGGTACCAGCGTGATTGAGCCAACCAGTAAACAGAACTGATCGAACATTCCGAGCAAGTTTTCTCATCTGTAGCTCACTATCACCATTGCCCGCCAAGACGAATCGATGCTGAGGAAGAGAACGGTCTTGTTGCAGAATCGAAGCCGCCGCAATTACAGTATTTAGATCATAGGAATGACCAAATTGCCCGAGAAATGAAATGACAAACATATCTTTTGTTATTTCATAATCTTTCAAAAATGAATCTTGAAAACTATTAGCTTCTAAATTCGTAGCATTATTCGGCATTGAATATCCCAGTTCAAACATACGATCATTGAATTCAATTGATCGTCCAGCTTTTTGAGTAGCCCATTTCAAATAGGTATGGGAAACGGCCGTAACACCAGTTGAATTTCTAATAATATTTTTCAGACGCGCGTATTCCCGCACGAGAAATAGACGTCCAATTGTCGCAAGCCATTTAGGTAAAGTAAATAAATACACATCTGGCCAAATATCTTGGATATCAACAACAAATGGTATTTTATTAGCTTTGGCAAATTGCGCTGCCGCCTCAGCGAGTTCAAGACATGGAATTTCTACAATAATAATATCTGGAAGTTGAGTATAACACTTAGTACGTAAACGAAAGGACTTTGCAATACAGCGGTTATGAGCTATTCTTTTAATAGATCTATTTTTATAATAAGGTTTTGCTTTTAAAAACTCGGCAGTAAAACCTGGTTTAATGTCTATAGTGCCTGTTTCAATCTGCCGATTCTGCTTGTTCCAGTGGGCAAAATCTGATGTCCACATAACAACTGAGTGCCCCTTTTTTAATAATGACTCCGACAACAAGCCATAGCGGAGAGTCCTAATTGATGTATCAATTCCAGGAATTGGATCATGTGTAGTGACAACCCAAACGTTCATATATGCCTTCCTGAATATAACATTGAATATTTATCATAACTAGATAATAAGTTTGACCGGTACTCGACTTCAGAGCAATCTTTGATGAAGTCTCGGCGATCATAATCGATGCCCCTTTCGTGTGTTTCCCGTCATTTCCATCCGTTGCATCAACCTTTGCGCGACCAGTACCCGACTACAGAGCTAATTTTTATGAAGTATCAACGACTGTATAAAAGTTTTAGTTATTTTTAGAGCGATAAATTGGTCTACACGTACCTACCTATCTTGACATGAAATTTTTTTAGTCAAAGCACTCCGCCTGCGCTAACAATTTGCCTTTTGCGTCTTTGTCAGATAGTGTGGGTGAAATGCCATGTAGTGGCCACTGAATGCCAATAGCGGGGTCGTTCCAAGCTATGCAGCGCTCGAATTGTGGCACCCAAAAATCCGTGGTCTTGTAAAGAAATTCCGCCGTTTCGCTGAGAACTAAGAAGCCATGCGCAAAGCCTTGCGGCACCCAGATTTGTTTATTGTTCTGCGCGGAAAGAATTTCACCCACCCATGTACCGAATGTGGGGGATGACTTGCGGATGTCAACCGCAACGTCAAAGACCTCACCTTGCGTTACGCGCACTAACTTACCTTGCGGTTGCTGAATTTGGTAATGCAGTCCGCGCAATACGCCTTTGGCAGAACGTGAGTGATTGTCTTGCACAAAGTGGGATGCGGGTTGACCAAGTGCTTGCTCAAACACGCGCTCGTTGAAACTTTCGTAAAAAAATCCGCGATCGTCACCGAATACCTTGGGTGTGAAGCAAATCACGTTGGGAATAGCTAGCGGTTGGGCCTGCATTAGTGTGCTGATTCCTTCAGTACCTGCATTAGGTAGCGCCCGTACCCGTTTTTCAGCATAGGAGCGGCTAGTTTTTCTAATTGCGCACGATCAATCCATTTCTTTGTAAACGCAATTTCTTCGGGGCAGGCAATCTTTAATCCTTGGCGGTGCTCTAGCGTGGCAATGAAGTGGCTGGCCTCTAGCAGGGATTCGTGCGTCCCCGTATCAAGCCACGCAAAGCCGCGGCCCATTATTTCTACGCCAAGCGCGTTGCGTTCTAGATATAGGCGATTTAGATCTGTAATTTCTAGTTCGCCGCGCTTTGAAGGCTTAAGTGACTTTGCCAAACTGACAACATGTTCGTCGTAGAAATATAAGCCAGTGATGGCATAATTTGACTTGGGTTCAGCGGGTTTTTCTTCCAGACTTACTGCCTTGCCTGCGGCATTAAATTTTACCACGCCGTAGCGCTCTGGGTCTTGCACGTGATATGCAAACACCGTGGCGCCAGCAGTGCGCTGTATTGCGTTTTCTAGAAGCTTTGGAAAGTCGTGGCCGTAGAAGATGTTGTCGCCAAGCACCAGCGCGCTGGGATAGCCATTGATGAATTTCTCGCCAATAATAAATGCTTGCGCAAGTCCATCTGGTGATGGCTGCACGGCATATGAAATGTTCAGTCCCCATTGCATGCCATTTCCAAGCAGTTGCTCAAAGCGCGGAGTGTCTTGCGGCGTGGAAATAATAAGTATGTCGCGAATACCAGCTAGCATGAGCGTGCTGAGCGGATAATAAATCATGGGCTTGTCAAACACGGGCAACAATTGCTTGGATATCGCAAGCGTTGCTGGATGCAGGCGCGAGCCTGTTCCGCCAGCCAGAATAATTCCCTTGCGATTTATACTGCCACTCATGTAGGTGCTCCACGAAAAAGTTTTGTCATAACGCTGCGATAATCCGTGCGCCAATCGGGGCACGTAATACTAAAGATACCTTCGAATTTATCCACGCACATTATGGAATTGCTTGGTCGCGGCGCGGGCAGTGGTGGTCTAGTGCATGCTGTCGAATGCGTTGAATTTTAAAATGCTCGCCGCGGTAGACCTGCGATGGCGTGAAGGAGGCGATCCCGTCGTGGCGATATCGATTTTTGTAGCAATGAAAGTAAGCGGACACCAGTCTTGCTATTCATTGAATGTCATGCTTCGATCAGACCACGCCGGTCCGTACTTCAAAGTTTTGAACTGTGATACGGAGTACGCATTGTCGTTGCTGGTGCGGGGCCTTGAATGCGATGGTGTGATGTTCAAATCTAAAAGACACTGCGAGAGAGGCCTCTGACCGGTACCCGACTACAGAGCCACCCCATATGAGGTTTCGGCGATCAAATGACCTGGATTCAGTGTAGGGAACACATACTTGACGGAACCACTGTTTATTGTATGGTGGTCATCGAAGCGCAAGGATCTGCGCAAAAAAACTTTTGCACTGTTGATCAACCGGGACGCTAAATAGGAGAACATATGCTTGAATTAAAATCCTGTGATGTGTGTGGTGAAGCCTCTTTGGGCGCCTCAATCGACTTGGGTGAACATCCGCTCCAAGACGATCTTGTGTCCATTGGGGAGGCCCGAGAGTGTGAAAAACACCCGACCGAGGTTGTGTTTTGTAACGTGTGTAAGACGGCGCACCTCCGATGGCAACTTCCTAAAAAAACCCTATTTCAGCCTGGTTATACCCATCGTTCACATCAAACTCCTGACGTTTTGCGAGGCATGACCGATCTTGTAAGCAGCGTCGAAAAGCAATATGGCTCCCTCGCTGACAAGCGCGTGCTGGACATAGGCTGCAATGACGGTAGCTTGCTAGATGAGTTTCGTCGCCATGGTGCAAAGACATTCGGAATAGAACCGACCAACGCAGCCTTAGAAGCGCAGGGCAAGGGCCACGACGTTCATCAAGGATTTTTCGATCAGAAAACTGCGTCCAATATGATAGAGCGAACTGGTGGCAAGCCAGACGTAATCACGTTCACCAACGTGTTCGCTCATATTGAGGAATTTCAAGATATTCTTCGCGCCGTTAAACTTCTCTTGAAAGAGGACAGCATCTTAGTGGTCGAGAATCACTACCTAGGGGCTGTCCTCGATAAGCAACAGTTTGATACTTTTTTTCATGAGCATTTGCGTACATATAGTTATACGTCTTTTCTTTATATAGCAAAGGCGCTTGGGATGCATGTGGACAGTGTTTCGTTTCCAGAGCGCTACGGTGGCAACATTCGTGTGTTCATGCGTATGGGAGCAACTCAGAATGTGAATCAAGAGTATGTAAACAAAGAGGCGGATTTCGCAAACCGTTTATTGCGTATGGGCGTGCAGATCAAGCAGTGGAAGCAGCGGAAACGCGCTGAAATTACGCGTATGACAGATATCTATGGACCGATTGGTGCCGTGGCCCTCCCTGCTCGTGCTCCTATGTTGTTTACGTTGTTGGATCTGACACCAAGTCAGGTTGCATGCGTGTGGCAAATTGACGGGTCTGCGAAAATAGGCAACTACGTGCCTGGAACACGTATCCCTATCGTGTCGGACGGCATATACGATTTCTCTCAATCCAAACCAACTGACATGTTGCTAAATATGGCATGGCACATTCCCAAGGATATCGAAACTCGTTGGCGTAGCCTTGGCTACAAAGGGAAGTTTGTCCAGATCATTGACGAGGGTGACTTTCGTAACAACGATTAAGGTTATTGATTGTCATTCATTCTCTGAACAGGATTCTCTATAGGTATCCCACGTAAGAGCAGTGCCGTTAATCCTGTCTATTTCTGCCTCACGCCCAAGAACATGACTATATTGAACAGGCTCAAGTCCGTAGACAGGACGAATAGTTTTTGAGTTTTGAATAGTGAGCTTCTCTCCTTTTTGACATCTTGTGAGATGTAAATAGATTTTCGATAAATAGCTGTTTTTCTTTTTCTATTCGAGTATAAATAATTTTTCATAGTGCATCAAAGGCGTTGGACGTTTCGGAACGTGTCAATACCATTGAGACCATTTTGTTTATGAAACTGCGAATTGCGGCACTAGTTTCGTTGGAATTTGTTCGGGCGACTGCGGTCGAGTGATCCAGATCTGGTCGGGGAGAGATGGCGCCCGTGGTCGTCCACGAACAAATCGCTCAGGGTGCTATTTCCAGAAACGATCCAACTCATACTATCGAATGCGTTCAATTTGCAGATACTCGCCGCCTAGATCTGCGATGGCATGATGTTCATATCTAAAAGACACTGCGAGAGA
>Ga0209190_1002328_pt1 | contig 12890 bp, 34 predicted proteins | sample M_140205_XF_Meta_FD_187315 | JGI IMG/M metagenome (GOLD analysis project Ga0209190, IMG submission 187315) | Freshwater microbial communities from Lake Montjoie, Canada to study carbon cycling - M_140205_XF_MetaG (SPAdes) (version 2) | ecosystem: Environmental > Aquatic > Freshwater > Lake... | reverse complement strand
GGCAAAACTGCATTTTTTAATGCACCTCGCTCAATTCCAACAGCCAAAGGTCGGTAATCTCGCATCTTCATCAGGATGGTTGCCGCAGTCTCACGGATGTCCCAACGCCCATAAACGATCTCTTTAACAAACCATTTGCCGTCTTCAGTTACCTTGACCACAGCAATAGCAGTCTGGTCTAGTCTTTTCTTAGAATTAGCCGCTTGTTTGGCAACTTCCTCAAATCCTGCCAAGTCAATGGCTAAGTAGTAACTGCCGTACTGAGGTTCTTCCCCGTACTTAATCCATTCTTCCTTAAACACATTGCTACCAGCATTGGTAAAACTAGCCATGTATTCTTGCTTGAAAGCAAAGGTAGACAAGGTTTTCTTGGCTGACTCAATCTCAGTTGGGTCAATCAGAGGGTTGTCTTTGGTGGTGAAGTGCCAAGATTTCCAATCAGGATCGTCTTCAGACTGTCCTAACTTGTAGAGATCATAGAACCAGTTTCTTCCTTTTGGCGTACCAATGAACATGGCTCTGCCTTTTTTGTCTGACAGAGAAGCCCTAATTACTTGCTCCCACGCTTCAGGCTTAATGTCTGCTACCTCGTCTAGTACGGCATAGGTTAGAGACACACCCCGTAAGGTATCAGGTCTATCAGCACCTCGAACATAGATGGTTGCCCCATTTATAGTCGTAATGTCTTGGTTGTTGATGTGTGCGTTTTGGATAATCTCTCTACCCAATTCCATCAGGACTTGCCAAATAATCTGTCTAGCCTGACCATTGGTAGGCGCAACATAGAGAACGGCAGAACCAGAGGGGCATTTGAGTGCTTCAATCAGTAGGGTGACTGCCGCCATACGGGATTTACCGCACCTACGACCAGCCGCAATGACCTTGAACCTAGTCTTATCCTTGAAGACTTCTTCTTGCCAAGGCAGTAGGCTAAAGTTCAGATCACTCATTCTTAGCCTCTATGTCTTCAGCATCTATGGTTTCAGGGGTATGCGAAATCTCGCCTATACCAGTAATGTTGATGGTTACAGCACTACGGGTTTTACCTTCCTTCTCAAACATACTGACTGGCAACATTCTGTCCATACAGAGTTTGATGGCGGCTAGTTGGGCAGGGTGTTCATCATTAAGGGCAATCTCTACTGCTTTGTGGACAACTCTAGAACCTGCGCTGTTTATCAGAAGGTTCTTTAGTTCTTTTAGTTGGGCAGTCTCAGTCTTGGGGAGGGTGATGAGTTCAGGCTTATCAGCATAACTGGTAAGGGAGAACTGTTTATTAGTTGACCCTTTTGGGCGACCACGCTGTTTTGTTTCTGTCATTACTTTTGCCCACAATAGTGGAAGTTAGTTGTTGGTAACACGTCCACATAAAGCAGTGTATTTTTGAATTTGCACAACACATTTGGCTACGGCGCTAACCCGCATTACGTATTACCAACACGGCTGGAGATTGCAAGGCTGGACGACAAGAGCCAGCATTAAAACGCTCAATCCCCATGCGTCTTGGCAACTCTATTATGCTTTAGATTTATTTGTTGAACAATAGGGTAATCCCTGATATAGTAAAGACAACGGGGGCATGACCCACCCCTCTATGCGGTTGAGCCGACCAAGTAGGATAAACGTAGTGAACTGGGCGAGTTTCTAGTAACCCTCTGCTAATGTTGTGATAACACCGCAGACAAGGCGAACGGGGCAACGTTGCTTGGGCTTCCACTGTCTGACAAACATGGAGGTAACTTAGATAAACGAGAGGCTCTCTCTTCTTGAGATATACCTGTATATACGGGTTACAGGATATCGTCCATCACTTCCTAGTCGTCTAGCAATTATCTTTCTTTATCTTAAAAAGGCTAAATTGGCTTTTCTTGTGGGTAGGAGGCTCCCACAAATATTCCACAGCACGACTACCCCCTCCCCCCATACATAAGTAAGCACTAACTAACATAAGCAAGACGCGAATGAGAATCACTTGCATTAAGGTAAACACAAATGAGAATTATTATCAATACCAAGTTACCATGCACCAAGTAGGTGCAGTTGCAAATGAGAACGATTCGCATATAGAGGTGATGCACCATTCCAGTGCAACCTAGAAAACCTTTCGATATATTCCTACTATCACACAAAGTAAACCGATAGAGTTAACCTATGCACCATGTTGGTGTATATATAGTAGGTAACGCACGAAGTTAGTGCATGATTTTATATAGTGATAATGCTTGCACAATCTAGGTGCGGGTTTATTATGTTAAGTTTCTGTAAGTCCTTGATTTTATTAGATATTTTATAAATGCTAAAACTGGCATGGGTTGTGCATAGTATTAAGTGCTAGCAATAGCATATCTTTTTAACAGGCGATCAATCAATAGGAGTAAATGACAATGACAGACTTAGATTCTTCCATGCTTTTCAAAGTAGCCCAAGACCTTAAAACAGGCAAGCACGGGGCTTTCATGGCCTATATAGGCGAAGCCTACTTAGTGGCTGACACACACAACCAATACAAACTGTTGCAAGCCTTTGGTGATGTATTCGACCGCATATATCGTGACATTCGCCGTAATGAGCGCATCCAAGAAAGGTTGTCAGCATGAAATACAAATTAAATGTAAAACGTGATGTAGACGTGTGCAGTAGCAGATTCTCTGACCTGACAGACTATATGCTGAACCTACCCTATGGTTTTAGGTTTGATGATGAAGTAGTCCATGTAAGAGGTTATGACAGCATGGCAGAATTAAAACTATCTGCCAAAACTGACGTAATCCCTTGTGACTGCCCTGACTGTATGCGTGGCCTTCAAAAGTAATCCCAAGCCCTTCGGGGCTTTCCCTTTCATTCATTCATAGGAGTTAATACACAATGAGAGCATTACAGAAACCGATTACCTTTAAGGGTGCAATATCCGCCATTTCTACTGGTGGATTTATTAAAGCCCCAAGCGTAACCTCACGCTATGGCGAAGTGCTAAACAGAAATGGGCAACACTTAGCCGTAATCACGGAACACACACACCACGAAGTAATAATGACTCTTTTGGGTTGTTTGGTGCACGGTCACAATTTATCAGATAAAAACATTAGAGGCATTGTTTGGCATTACACCACCATAAATGGTGACTTTACTGAATTGGCTCAGAAATTGATTAATGATGATTTAACATGGAAAAAAGAACGGGCAAAGATACTCCAAGGGGTAACAGCATGAGACAGCATTTATACAATGCCCTTTGCTGTATAGCATTTTGCACAATGTGGGTCGTTTGCCTTTTGTCATACTTCGACTGCCTGACATTCTAGAGTTCAGACTGCAAACCCTCACGGGGGTTAGTGGCCTATGCTTTGCATGGGGTTTTTTAATCAAATAGGAGTTAATAGAATGAATGAATTACTTACACCAAGTCAGGCCGAAGTCACCGAAGAAAATCGCCTTCGCTCTCACGTTCAACAAATTGTCCACAATATCGAGAATGGCTTTCCCGATGAATTAGGCGAAGATGATCAGCCCTTTAGTGCCTTCGATTACCTTCAAGACGTTTTAGACATTGAATATGTTGTCAGCAGTAAAAAAGAATATTTAGGGGCTAGAGTATTGGTTGCCTTCGGTGGCCCTAATATTTGGATTAACACACGAAACAAAACAGTAGAGGGCTATTGGTGGGGCGATAAGTGCATTTTGCCTTATGACGATGACGCTATGGGCTTAGATGACGCATTGTCTGAATTGTTTAACTGCTAAGGGGTAAACAATGACATACATACAGCGAAAAGGTGACGGCTACCTTGAAACAATAGACGAATTCAGCACCCGCAAAGAGGCAAGGGCAATGCTTGCAGAGTATCAACTGGGTGATCCTTATGGGCATTATTACCTTAGTTCAAGGGCTTGCAAGGGGTGGAAATAATGACTAAATACATTCTTTGCTCTGGCAACATAACCCAAGGATTTCGATTTTTTGGAGTTTTTGAAAGCCACGAAAAGGCTATGAGTTATGGGGCTTTAGCCCTTGGAGAATCGGGTTTTATTATTTCTGAATTGATAAACCCTGACCGCCATTTCTTTGAACAAATTAAAGGTAAACCAAAAATGACAAATTATGTAGTAGTTGGCTATTCAGCCGAGGGAATTGGGACAGAAATTAGCAGACATGACACCAAAGAAAAAGCAAATATTGCTCTAATTGCTTGCCAAGAAGGAGACGATAACAGCGATCCGTGGCAGTATTTTGTGGAAGAGGCGACAGCATGACACAAACCCAAGCACTTACAAAAGCCCTAATTCTTGCCTTAATCGCCCCAAGTGATGAAAAGGCAACCCAAGCCTCAGACCTAGCCGAAAGCATAGCCCAAGGGCTTGATTTTGCTCAGGTAGAGCAATGCAAAGCCGATGCCCTGTTAATGTTAGAAACAATTTAAAGGAGTTAATAAAATGGATTTAATAGAAAAATACAAAAAAGGCAATGGGAATAGATTTGTTTTAGTAATTACTTATGACGAATCGGAAGATTTTTCCAAGGCTTTACAAAATGCAATAGATGATATTGGACTAGGTAAAGAAAAAACTGCCGAAGCCTCGGATACCTATGCTTATGGCTTTGAAATAGAAAAAAAAATGAGAAAATACAAAGTGACAGCCTCTAGCACTACTTATTATGAAGTAGAAATTGAGGCAGAAACCAAAGATCAAGCATGGCAAATTGCTAAAAATACAGACGGGGCTTCTTTTGAGCCTCTGGGAAACCGATTCAAAGAGTTAAACGATTGGCATATCAGCGATGTGTCAGAGGTAGAGGCATGATCTATGCAATTATTGGGTTAGTTTTACAAATCATTCTTAAACGCAAATAAACAGGAGTTAATTAAATGAAAACATACATTGTCTACGCAGAGCGCACAACATTGGAAAAAACAGAAGTTGAGGCTAATAGCCCAGAAGAGGCGCAAAAAATAGCCTTTGAGTCAGAAGAAGCCTATTGGGAATCTGACGAAGACATCGATTGGCAAATAACCAATGCTGTCGAAGCAAACTATGAGAAATATGATGGATTTGGAGTCAATCTAAAAAATACATTCAACACAGAAACCATTAAAGGCTAAACCATGAACACAAATGAAAAAGAAGCATTTATTGAAGCCTACCTACAAAACGGGGAAGCCCCTGATTCTGTGGTTCGCTATTTCCTAGAATGTATAGAAAAAGATAAAAATATCCCTTATGGGGAATATTACACGGGCATAGCAGATGCACTAGCCATTTGGCATCAGGCGGTTAAATGGCAATTAAAGAAAGAGGTTTCCCATGCTTAAAGCAGACGGCCTAGATGAGGCCATTATTGGCGAGGCTAACATCTGGCGGGATAACAGCCGAATTGATGTATTAGTTTATTCGTGCGAGAAAATTGTTGATATTTTGATGACCAGAGACAAAATGACATACGAAGAGGCTCACGAATTCATAGGTATAAACATAGAGGGCGCATATATGGGAATTGATACCCCTATTTTTATGTGGGGGTATTTAGGCGAAGATGAATAAGAAATAAGTTAGTAAGCACTCACTTAATACCGCCTTCGGGCGGTTTTTCTTTGCCTATTTTTAAGCCCTTCTAATCCCTTCAATGTAGGGTGATAAGGGCAACGCTAAATTATCGCCTTCTAGCCCGTTTTAATGCGTTTTTGGGCTATTCGTGAGGGTGTTGGTCAGTCGTTGAAACTGTAACTAGGCCAATGTGCTTCAAATCCATCTCAGTATTCAGCCCTAAATTCCAAAAATGTGCGCCCCACATTACGCATATTCGTGCGCCCTCCGAAAGATTACCGCCTCCAATGGTTCGCATAATCTCCCGCTCTTTCTCTGAGAATCTAATTAAATTATGCTTTATCTCTTGTTTTTCCATTTATGCAATCCCGCCAGTATTCGGCTATGAGTAGGGCTTCCGCTATGTTTATGTCCTTCTTACGCTTTAATGGTGCTTCAGGCCATAGCATCCTTGCACAGTCTAGGGCTTCGTCTTTGTCGCTACTCAGATGGAAATGCTTTTTCCACTTTTGAGGGCTTACCATGTGCAAAGGGTAATTAGTCAATTCGCATACGGCTGTAATGACCCCAACAGCCCTGCCAAATTGGAAAGTAGAGGATACCCCTTGATTAGGCATTGAATGGACTAATTCGCAACATATCTCTGCCCCTTCTTTTGGGTCTACCAAGCGGAGAATCATGTTTTTAAACACCATTGGCAACACGTGTTTGTCTTGATGAGAAATCATAAATGAGTCCAAATAATCTCCATTGGACATCACAGCACCCACAGCCCCAGACACAGAGCCTGGGTCTATTCCTATGTAAATCATTTCCAATACCTCTTTAGAGAATCAGTCGCAAAGTGCTTTTGGTAGTCTGTTTCCACGGGTTTAGTTAACCTCTTTTTGCGTGGAATTGCGCCAATATAGACCTCTTCCTTTGTTTTGAAGATGTTGAAACAGATATTGCAGAGTTTTCTACGATAGTTAAATTGTCCATTTTTTGTTGTCTCAGTGGTAATTGTTTTATCGCTTTCGCAATTAGGGCATTTCATTTTGTCTCTTTCAACTTATTCATTCTTAGTCTTAGGTTATCCACAAAGGGCTTCCCACGTTTCTTCTCCATTGATTCGACTATATCTCGCCACCAAGTCGATGCTTTGTTCTTCCCAATGGCTTTCATTTGTTTCATGTAACGGGTTTTCCACTCTTTCGCTAGACATTGCAAAAGGTGTTCTCGTGTCTCCGCAGACCCATAATGCTCTATCAATCTCTGACGATAGGCATGAGAATCCTCGTTGGTTTTTTTGCTTGTCGAGTAGTTCATGGGCTTCTAGTCTAGTCATTTGTTCAGCATCCTGTTAATGTAATCACGAACCGATGACGGCATTGGCGCAACATTCTTTGAGTCTTCTTCAATCTTTGCTAGTGCGGGGTCTTTGAAGTTGACATTGACGTTTACAGTCATTTCAGGCACTTCAGCACCATCCCAACGCATTTGGTTGATGTAGACCAAGGGCGCAGGGATAAAGTCCCCATTTGCCTTCTTCCATTGGTCTGTTGTCTGCATCCATGTGACGTGCTTGATTATTTGATCGGCTTGCAGGTCTAGTTTTAGTTTGTCCCACTTTGCTTTACATTGGGCTTTACCACCTTTTCTAGTGCTTTTAGGCCATGCGTTCCAGAACTCTTCAAACATTGTTTTCCTTTCGGGCATAGTTTCTCCAAGGGTGGATAGAACCTATTTCTATCCTTCCCGCTCCAGACTTAATTGTGTTCATCTTGACTCCTATTAACATTGAAATAACAAAAAGCCCCAAGTGCGCTTGACGGGTTTGTTCGCTTATAGATATGGCCTTGTTTACCACCGATGAACCATATCCTTTACCAGTCGCCAAACCAACGCTGGTCGCATTTTTCACAAGGGGTGTGCTTGTGTGCGGTGTTTCTTGACTTGCCAACCCATGCAGGTTCAGTTACGTATCGTGAGTCAAACGGCTGAAGTAGAAATAGAAAAAGCCCCTTACAACTGCCCTCGGTAGAAACCCATAGGTAAGAACCAAGGGCGAGAGCATGTGTAAGAGGCTTCAAACAGTTGCTTTCTACGACAACGGGTTTAATTATACATATATTTTTGGATAACGCAAATTCTCACCAAATTTACTAGGATATTTCAGAAAGTCGTATGCACCTAGTCTGGCGCACGTTTGCTTTAACTCTTTACCATCGTAGAATTCAGTCGTAGTGCCGTTGCTCATTTTGGTAGGGGTTGCTACGTTCTTTTTCTCATGTAAAGCCGCCAATCCAAAGCCCGTGATATGCCATACATCCTCGATATTCATTACATAGCCGTAATTCTGCAAGTCATTGAGGTAATTCTCAAAGTGAACAGACACATTGCCAGCATTGTTGTCCCCATGCGTAAAGCCTTTTAAGGCACTGGGTTTGTGTTCTAACCTTCTGAGCATTTGCTTGTGATAAGTCTTTAAATACATAAAATCTCCTTGTTTTGTCAAGCAATGCTAACCCTAAAAATATTTAATAAACATAGGGTTTATCCTAGTATTCAAACATTTATTTTGATTGACAATTCATGCACCAACAAGAAGTTGGCTAACTAAACAGGAGTGAATATGGCAGTTAAACCTAGTGATTTTCAACATCAGATATGCGTTTACCTTGAGGGAGTTGGCGAGTGCTTAGTGTGCTTTGACATACTGACCCCAGGCGAGGAACTCGATGCAGACCACAGCGATGACTATGACATAGATTTCGCAGTCTTTGACGAGCAAGATCGGCATATTACTTACGACATCAGCAAAAGACATTACAACTATTGCGAAAACAAAGCAACAGACGAAATGTTTGACATTACGACTGCATGGCGTAAAGACTGGGAGGGTTCTGTATGACGGAACAGGAACTCACGGACTTAGTGAATGACTTGCGTTTCCAAGTTAATGCCCTGAAACAACGAGTGGAAGACATTGTTGTTATGACAGGGGCTAACACAAACGGCTATTACGATTTAAAAACAAAACTAAACGAACTGAGAAAAGATGACAAGGAAACAACTTCAAATGACTAAACATGAAATGATTAGTTTCTTACGCATGGCGGCAGTTGATGAAAACACAATTACCGCTATGTCCAACGCCTATGACATGGGCGTAGAGAATGAGCGAGACATTGCTTGTTCCATAGTATTTGGCATGATTGACGATCACGCTAAAGCCCAATCAATTGTAGATACCATCCGAATAAGGGAGTGAAAAATGACGGATCAAGAAAAGTTAAATGCCGCCTTCCATGACTTAGATTTTGAAGATGATATGGCGGTAAACGTCATCATGTATCAGACTGAGGCAGAGCATCTCAAATCAGAGATTGCAGAGTTGCATCGCATCCTTGCAGAGCATGAGTTGCAGTTGCGAATTAAGAACGAAATGATTGCAGAAATACACAAAGCATTGGGGACACTATGAGAGTTAAACAAACATTTGAAGAAATCTTGGATAGCCATTCACAGGCTACTTTCTGTATGCACTGCTTTGCTAGAAAGAAATTTGATGAGCCGCAATGCTGTCCAGACAATGCGTTCATTCCATTGGAGAACTTTGAACATGAGTTTCAGATGGAAATAGCAAAGAGGTTATACGATGCTCAATGATTATTCAACATTTTTAATGAACATCGAAAGATCAGTGAAAACACTTAGTGAAATGTGCTTGAATAAGCAATATACTGGGTTCTATTCAGAAATTAATACCATCATTTCAAACCTGATTGGTCTTAGTCACTGGATAGGTCAAGAGCAAGTTAAACAAAGTCAATATTTAAACAGGAGTAAAGAATGAATGTATATCAAAAACTAAACGAGGCACGAGCCAAGTTTCATCAAAAAGCCCTCAAGAAGTCTGGTTTCAATAAGTTTGCTGGTTACAGTTACTTTGAACTGTCAGACTTCGTAATCCCTGCGCTAGAAATCTTCAATGAAGTAGGTCTTACTTCTGTTGTTAGATTCGGCAAAGAGATTGCTGAGTTCATTGTCATCAACGTAGACAAGCCTGACGAGATTATTGTTTTTACAAGCCCAATGTCAGAGGCTAACCTAAAAGGTTGCCACCCTGTGCAAAATTTGGGTGCTGTGGAGACGTATATTTCTCGCTACCTCTGGGTACATTGCGTCCTTCATATTGTTGAGCATGATGCCCTTGATAGCACTACTGGTGCAGTAGATGAAGAAGGCACACCTGACGAGGGACGGATGCTTGACTACATTGCCGCCATTGAAGCCACCACCACAGTTGATGAACTAAAGAACATCTACATTGAGGCATTTGCGGCTACCGATGGAAACAAGGCATGGCAGACCAAGATGATTGCGGCTAAAGATGCAAAGAAGAAGGTGCTGAAATGAGTGACGAAATCGTACAAGTGCTTGAAAGACTTAGGTTTAACAAAGAAACAGGAGAGTTCTTTTGGATAAAACCAAGCAAACACCATCCAGACCTTTTAGGGAAAATTGCTGGTGGGGCTAGAGTAAGTAGATCAAATAAAAAATATTGGGTTATTAAGTTAAATGGGAAAGCCTATAAAAGGGGACGGCTTGTTTATTTGGTGACTCATGGAAAATGGCCTGAACCATGTGTGGATCATATCAATGGTAATTCATTGGATGATAGACCTGAGAATCTTAGGCAAGCAACCATAATGGAAAACTGTTGGAATCATAAATCTAGAAAAAGAAAGTTATCTCTTCCAATGGGGGTTCGCACTAATACTACTGGTAATTATTCAGCAAGAATAACAGTTAATAAAAAACAAATTCATCTTGGTTGTTTTAAAACAATAGAAGAAGCACGGTCTGTTTATCAGGTGGCAAGAAAGGAAATGTATGGACAATTTGCATGAAGTTACTCAGCAATCACCCGAGTGGTTTGCACAGCGATGTGGCAAGGCTACGGCATCACGCATCTCTGACATAGTTGCTAAAACAAAGTCAGGTTATTCAACAAGTCGTGCTAACTACATGGCACAGTTGGTAGTCGAGCGCATGACTAACCAAGTCGCTGAATCATTCACCAATGCGGCTATGGAATGGGGAACTACTAACGAACCATTTGCTAGGGCGGCTTATGAGGCTAAAACAGGCGTTTTGGTGGACGAGGTAGGTGCTATTGACCATCCAACAATTCCTATGTCTGCCGCTTCTCCTGATGGACTTTTGGTAGATATAAATAACGGATCATTAGGTTGTTTGGAAATCAAATGCCCTGGCACAGCCCAACATATTTCCACCTTGCTAGGTGAGGAAATAGCCAAGAAATACTACGATCAGATGCAATGGCAATTGGCTTGCACAGGACGTTATTGGTGTGATTTCGTGAGTTTTGACCCACGGATGCCAAAAGAACTTCAGTTGTTCATCAAACGTGTACCCAGAGATGACAAGTACATTGCTGAACTAGAAGGAGAGGTTATTCAGTTCTTGGCGGAAGTGGATGACAAAGTTAATAAGTTAAATACTTTGAAAGGTTAATATGGAAAAAAGAGACAACTCAGGCGTGTTGTTTAAAAACGACAAGAAGGAACAGGAGAAACATCCTGACTACAAAGGTAGCATCATGGTAGACGGAAACGAATACTGGTTGTCTGCTTGGATCAAGGAAGGCAAGTCTGGCAAGTTTATGGGCTTGGCAGTATCACCAAAGGATGCACAGCCACCAACAGGTAAAGTGCCTTATGGTCAAGGTGGAACTACAAAAGAAGGTCGTGATCTAGAAGACGTGCCTTTCTAATCAATACGGGGAAAGCGTAAGTAAGTACCCACTAACTTAATTAACAGGAGTAAATATGAGTTTTAATAGGGATTCACAAATGAGTATATTAGACAAAACATGGTTTGATGGTGGAGTAGAGAAGTTCTTTGGTTCACAGTCATTCGTCAGAGCAAGGATCATTGATCCATTAACAAGCCACATGGCGGCTGAAAGCGTCACCAATGTAGCACCAGCCCACATGGATGTCATCCACGCTTGTTTAAAGCGGTTTGGGCCACTAGGTAAGGACGGAATAGCCAAGCAAACTGGTCTGAGAAATGACCAAGTATGGCGTAGGTTGCCAGAGATGCAGAAACTAGGCATGATTGGCTTGACAGGCAGAACAGTTAAGTCAGCATCTGGCAGACAAGAGCGTGAGTGGATCATCCTATGAGCCTGTGGCGTAAAAGGAATGTTCACCATAATGAACAAAAACCTGATCATTTGGTCAATATATTGACCAATTTAAGTATCAAATCTGAACAAAAACACGACAATTTGTCCAATCCACTGGACATATTGCATGATTTAAGTATCAAGTCGGAAGATTTAAGTATCAAGTCGGAGAAAGCAATGCGTGAAATACAAAGATTAGGTCAAGAGATAGAGCAAGGGGACAAGCATGATATGGGTTGACCCACCAGAGGGTTGGCGTTATGGCTTTCCTGCCATATACGATCCTGAGAAAGATGGTCAGATGAGTGAGTGGATTGTCAGAAAAGGCTATCCACTTCTGACAATTAAGGAATATGGCGATGTTTGGGCGGTCAGGTGTTGGCCTGTGGAAGTGAAACCTTCCGATGAGTAAAAATATCCCGATAGGGTTATAAATGCACAAAAACACTCATAAGTGATAAAAAATGTTCTGATCGGGTCATTTAACGTAAAAAATGCACATTAACACTCTCAATGTTAAAAAGGAAATATTATGTTAGAAACTATTGCTTGGGTACTACTTTTAATAATTAGTGGCGGCGTAATTGTTGTTACTACATTTGTTGCAATCTTTATGCTATCGGAGGAAAAATGAAAATAACTATTGAATATGATGATGTCATAGAAGCAAGACAGGCCATCCACGCACATGATGTGTGGACAGCCCTCTTAGACATCAATGAGGCAATGCGCTCACATACTAAACACGATGTTTCTGAAACACAAACAATAGCCCATATTAAAGAAATCTTGTCAGATGTAAGCCAGTTGCTTTACTCTTGATCTTCGTCTTCTTCTTCTTCGTCTTCTTCTAACTCAAGCCACTCGTCTTCGTCTTCGTCATAGTACCAAGTCACACCTTCAGTATCGGTGAATGACATCAATTCGATGTCTTCTTCATCTTCTTCAGTCCAGCCACACTCTTCTTGTTCTGCTATATACGCTTGCAACATAGCAACTTTATTGAAGTCATCTGTCTTGATTGTGATGTTTTCTTCCCATCCTAAGTTAATCTCTACTGTATACATAAAAATCCTTTTAAGAAACATTGATGATCTGACCTCTAAACTCAACCTGACCTTCATCCCACTTATGAACCAACTCAGGCCAT
>Ga0209190_1002325_pt1 | contig 12893 bp, 21 predicted proteins | sample M_140205_XF_Meta_FD_187315 | JGI IMG/M metagenome (GOLD analysis project Ga0209190, IMG submission 187315) | Freshwater microbial communities from Lake Montjoie, Canada to study carbon cycling - M_140205_XF_MetaG (SPAdes) (version 2) | ecosystem: Environmental > Aquatic > Freshwater > Lake... | reverse complement strand
ATTTCGGTTGCGTCTTGGCTCGCCCAGGAATACGCCACCTCGCTTTCGGCCGCGATTGACGATGCGGCGTTCAACGGAACCGGTACGAGCACCTACGGCGGCATCCGTGGTCTGGCTCAGATCGACGATGGCACGCACACCGCGTCGATTCAGTCGGCGGCAACCGGCAACACCACGATTGCCAGCCTGGACATTGATGACTACCTGGCCTGCTTGGCAAAGCTTCCCCGTTACGCAATCGGCACCTCGGCCTGGTACATGCACCCGAGCGTCTACCACAACAGCGTGCAGCGAATGATGCTGTCGAGTGGCACGGCTGGCAGCGGCACCATCGGTGCTCTGGCGGGCGGCAACACGGCGGCCAACCTCGCCCAGGGCACGCCAAACACGTTCCTTGGCCTGCCGGTCGTGTGGGTGCTCAAGATGACTGCGGCCCCGACCACTGGCACCATCGCTGCCTACGTTGGCGACCTGTCGCTGGCCGGCATCATGGCGGTGAAGTCCGACATGCAAGTTGCGACGAGCACCGATCGCTACTTTGAGGCTGATCAGACTGCCTTCCGTGCGATTCAGCGGCTCGACATCAACGTGCATTCGCTCGGCTCAACCACTGAAGCCGGCCCGGTTGTGGCTCTCAAGCTCGCCTGAACCTGACTCACCATTCCCTGGAGAACTTTGAACCATGAATCATGCCAGCGGTACCAAGAGCGTTGCCCGCGTCACGACCAGCGTGGCGGCCAGTGCGACGTTTACTCACGAAATCGACACGCTGGGCTATAAGTACGCCAGCGTGGACGTGATCTTCAGCCCCTTCACGGCGTCCAACGTCTCGCTGGCAAGCGTGCTTCGGGTTGGCGAGTCGGACACGGCGAGCCAAGGAACCGCGGCCACCAGCATTACTGGGCTCGTCGGCGGCACGGACTTCACGATTGCAGCGACCGGCGCAAGCACCGGGGCTGCCGTTGGCGGCATCGCCCGCTTCAACGTGGACCTGCGTGGCCGCAAGCGTTACCTGACGGTAGTGGTCAGCCCGTCTACGACGGTTGCTGTCATCAGCAGCGCCCGGCTGTCGAAGGGCGAGAGCCACGCCGTGACTGTGACCGAGGCCAACGTTAACAACGTCGCCAGCGTCTGACGCTGGACACGCATAGTAAAACGCCCAAGAGCGGGCGGCTGGGTTCGCCCGGCCGCCCGTTTGGCGTTTACCAAGGAGCACTCGTGAAGTTTCGCGTTGGCAACATCGAGCACGATCTGCGAGTTGAAGCGGCGTTCTCTGTGCCCCGCTTAGGCTTTCAAGACAACTTCTTCTGCACGATGCAGTCGCTGCTGCCGCTGAACATTCGGCCCACCAAGTTCACTGGTGCGTTCTGGGAGCAATGCCTAGATCGTGTCCTTCTAGACATGATTGAACGCACCGACTGGGTGCTGGTGGTGGACTTCGACAGCGTCTACGAGGCCGACACCATCCAGCGGCTGATGACGGCGGCCCTTATTAGCGGATATGACGCTGTGGCCCCGCTGCAGACGAAGCGTGACGAGGGCGTGCCCATGTTCACGCCTGAGGGCCACGACGGCACCATTGGCCAGGTGCAGCTGCCAAACGCATGGTTTGAGGCGGTGATACAGCCCGTCGAGACCGCGCACTTTGGCTGCACGCTCATTCGATCGTCAGCACTCAAGCGGACGGCAACGCCTTGGTTCTTAGGCACGCCCCGGCCAGATGGGCACTGGGGAGACGCGCCTGCCGGCGAGGTGACGCGAACCGATCCAGATATTCACTTCTGGCGTCAGTTCAAGGCCGCTGGCAACACGCTGGGCATCGCCCCGCAGGTGGCGATTGGCCACGCGGAACTCCAAGTTCACTGGCCGGGAAGAGACCTCAAACCCGTCTACCAATCGCCTAGCGACTACTGGAACAAGGGTGGCCGCAGGCCGCCTGAGGCGTGGGGCAGCATTGAGCACGGAGAAATGAACGCATGAGAGATGACCAAGCGCGTATCCGTTTCGTGCGGCCCTACCAAGCGTACAGGCGCGGTGACGTAATCGTGATGGACAAGGGGCCAGCCAAGAGCCTTGTGCTGCATGGCTACGCCGTCAATCACGTCGAAGAGCAGCCCTTGCTCGAGGTGGCGACCGTTGAGCACCGCGACGTGGAAACCGCAGACGCCCCGCGTAGGAGAAAGCGCCGATGAGATACCGCAGCCTCATACGCTACGAGCAAGGTTCTGAGCCAGTCACGCTAGCCGAGGCGAAGCTGCACCTACGCATCGACAACTCTGACGATGACGATTTGATTTCCGCCCTGATTACGACGGCCCGCAAGTGGGCAGAGGATTACTGCGATAGGACTTTCGTCGTTTCAAAGTACACGATGCTAATGGACTCTTTCTACGGGGCCATTGGCTCGCCGGTGCAGTTTGGGCTGAAAGCAGACGGCAACAACATTGATGGCCGCCAGGGCGTAGTGCCGCAGTTGGACGTTGAGCTACCACGGCCCCCGGCATCGCCGAACTACTTTGATCCTGATGGAGGAATTGTGTCAGCCCCGGTGGTGATCAAGTACAAGCCCACCGCAGGCTCGTCACTCACCACGCTGTCATCGTCGCTCTACCGGGCTGACTACGACTCGACGCCTGCCGTTGCTCGCCCGCTGTACGGCGGAACGTGGCCATCGCACCTTGTTGACCAGAACGCAGTTGAGGTGACGTGGTGGGCGGGGCCGACAACGTACTGGACCGACGCCAGCGACACGACGCGATACGGCACGCTCAATATGGCCGCCGTGAAGTCCGCAATCAAGCTGATGGTTGGGCATCTGTGGAGCAACCGTGATGCGTCTACGGAAACGGCGCTTTCCCAAATCCCTTTTGGAGTCACGTCGTTGCTAGGCACTCGGAGCACCTATCAGTGACTCTCTCGGCCGGTGACATGTGGACCCGCGTGACGATTCAGCAGGCCACGACCACCAAGAACGAGGTGGGCGAGCCAACGCTGACGTGGACCACATTCGCCACCGTGTGGGCGTCTGTTGATTCGCTATCTGCCCGCGAGACTGAGCGTTTTGCCGAGACGGTGGGCTTTATGACGCACCGGGTGAAGATCCGCTACCTAGACGGGCTCACGAGTGCCATGCGGATTCAGTACCGCAGCCGCACGCTAGAGATTGGGCAGGTGCTTGAGCGGGACAGGCTGCGGCATCAAGAAATCATCTGCACGGAGAAGCGTGACGCATGAGCCTTCCCGAAGCACCAGAAGCGTTTCTGTACTCCCGCCTGACAAGCCAGACGGCCGTTTCTTCGCTCATTGGCTCGCGGGTGTATCCGCTCATTGCCCCACAGGGCACGCCCCTGCCGCTTGTCGTGTATCAACGCACCGCCGTTGAGCGTCCGCAGTCTCTGGCCGGCAACGTCGGCAACCCCGTGGTGACGCTGCAGCTGACCACCTACGGCACGTCGTACACGTCGGTTAAGTCGATTGCTCGAGCGGTACGCCTGGCGGTGGATGGCTGGACGGGTACGACGGCTGGCGTGACGATCCAACGGAGCACGCTACAGAGCGAGGCTGACGGCGTGGACTTACCAGCCGATGACCAGATGCTGCCGTACTACTCAGTGGTCCAGACGTTTGATTTTAGAATTAATGAGGCGACGTGATGGCCCGGCAAGTCACGTTCAAGATCAACACGACGCAGAAAGATGCTCGCTGGCTCAAAGAGAAAGCGTTGGCTGACGCCTTTCAAGTTGAGCCGTCTGAGGTGGTAGAGGCCGTAGAGCACGCACTACAGCCTGCCCTGTGGGCTCTTCGCAAGAACGTCTCGGCGGTCAAGGCTCGTACCGGCCGGCTGCGCTCATCGCCTGGGACTGTGGTGCGGAAATATGGCGGCAAGGCCCGCCTGACGGTTGTGGGACTTGTTGGCTACAAGTCAGGCGTGGCCCCGCACAGCCCGTACTTAGAACTTGGCACGCCCCCCCGTGCAGGCCGTGGGAAAGTTGTGGCCCGCCGGTTTGCGTGGCTGGCCTACTACCAAAACAAGGCGGCCATGAAGGCAACACTTCAAGCCAACCTTGAAGCCGTCATGCAGAATGCCATAGACGGCGTTGAGTAACTGCAAGGGTTGCCCCGGCATGGCCTAGTTTGTGAATAGGGCTTGCCGCCCATAACTCACTAGGAGAAGGCCACGATGCCAGCCGATTCGCAGGGCAGCAACTTCGTCTTTGCCGGTTCCACCTACACCGTCACCAGCGTCAGCGTTACGCCCGGCGGCGATCTGCTGGACTGCACGCATCTAGGCGTTGCCAGCGGCAAGAATCGTCTGTACCAGACGCCTGCTCTGCGAGATGACGAGATCAGCATTGAGTGCTTCGCGCTCACCAACTCGACGGTGACGATTGGAAGCAGTGGCGCGCTGAACTTCGCCGGTTTCACGGGATACACCGCCACCGTTTCGTCTGTCAGCGTGGCCTACGCCGTTGGCGAGCTCGTCAAGACCAACTACACCTTCAAGGTCCAGGCGTCGTAACGACGGGAGGCCGTCGTGGCGAATGTCTCGCAAGGCGCAACCGTTACCTGGAGAAGCACTGCGCTCTCTGAGGTAATTTCTATTTCTGTTGACGGCGTTTCTGCGGACGTTGTTGAGGTAACGCCCAAGAGCTACCAAGGGCGCGACAAGCGGTTCAAGTCCGCAGACGGCGACTATGGCACCGTCACGGTGCGATGTCGCAGCACGGTAACCTTTATGAGTCCGTCGTACGTCACGATGACCGGCGCACTTTCAATCACGGCCCCCGGCGCGTCGTTCTCGTCTGGCAAATCCATCCTTCAATCGCTTGCCTGGAATGCTAGCGTGGGTGAACTGCAGGAATGGACCGCAGTATTCAAGATTACGGAGTAGCCATGCCGTCTCTGACAAAAGAACAGATTCTTGCCGCTGACGATTTGGGAATGCTCAAGCTCACCGTGCCCGAGTGGGGTGGTGATGTGTACGTGAGAGTTATGAGCGTGGGAGAGCGTGACGCCTACGAAAACGAGTGGATGCGAAAAAAGGAAACGGGCGTTGACGATTTCCGCTCCAAGTTTCTGGTGCGGTGCCTTGTTGACGACAAGGGCAACCGGCTTTTTGATAACGGCGACGTTGCGAAGCTGGCGGCAAAGTCTGCCAAGGTTGTGAATCGCGTTTGGCAGGCCGCCATGGAACACAACAACCTTTCCGATGAGTCGATTGAGGAACTGGCAAAAAACTGAGAGCCCGGCCAGACCGGGCCTTCCTGTTTCGTTTGGCGTTAGCGACTGGCTGGAGTTGGGAATACGTCAACGCAATGCCGGTGACGTTGCTGAGAGAGTGGATGGCGTTCGATAGGTACGTGGAGCCGTTTGGCAGGGAGTGGCAGCAGACTGGAATGCTGGCGGCGTTGGCGATAGCCCCGCACGTCAAAGGCAGGACACCAAAGCCCGAGGACTTCATGCCGATTCGTCGGCCGCCAATGACAGGTGCTGAGATTGCCGCAGAGCTCGGAAAGCTAAGACCGCAAAACAATGGCCAAACTTGACCTAGCATTTCAGCTGAGTGCAAACGCCGATGGCGTAGCAGCTGGCGTTGCGCAGGCAGACCGCGAGTTGGCCAAGGTTGGGGCCAGTGCAAAGGCCACGGCTGCTGAGTTTCGCCAGGCGGCGAAGATCACGGCAGAACTGCGGACGCCCACCGAGAAGTACGCTGACACGATCGGCAAGCTCGACGCGATGATGCAGAAGGGCATCCTGTCGCAAGAAGTCTACGGCAGGGCCGTTGCTAAGGCTGACGCAGAACTCAAGGCGGCCACCTCGAGCGTAGACGATATGGCGCGTGCCGCCAGCGTCACTGAGCGGATCGTCAACGGCCTAAGCGGTGCGATTGGTGGGATTGGCGATGCCACTAAGAGCGTGGCCGATGCTGGCGTCAGCGTGATCGCGTTTGGCAAAGACATTGCCTACACCTACTTCCAGTGGAAACTGTTCAGCGCCATTCGTAATCCTGCTGGGCTCAAAGACTTTGCCCTTGGTGCCCTTAAGGGTGCCATGGCTGCCCGCACGATGATTCTTGCCGCCAAGGCTCTTGGCATCGGCCTGGCCCTCGGTGGCGGTGCCGCCGGAACTACGGCAGCTGCTGTGCTGGGGCTGAGCAATCCGCTCATCGGCGGAGCATTGCTTGCGATGAATCTTGGCAAGGCGTTTCTGAATGCCAAGGACCGAGCCTTTGAGATGGCAGCCGCGATCACGGCCGGAACCGTCTCGCTGGAATCGCTGAACGCTGAGCTTGGCCAGGTGCAGGCCCAGCAGGTGGACAACCTAGCCTTTGCCATGGAAGAGGCGACTGCTGCCGGCGAACGCTCCGAGAGCGCTTTCGCGGGGCTGGCCGATGTGTTCGTGACGCCTTTCATCGGAGCCTTTGCGGCCGTTCAATCCGGACTTGCTGGCTTTACGGACGGGATCAGCGGCGTCATCGAGGGCATCACGTCGATTCTGTCGCCAATCGCTCAAGCATTTGCACCAGTGGCCACGCTCCTTGGAACGGTTGTGGAAGGCGTGCTGAAGCTTATTGGAGTGCTGGGAGAAGCCCTTGGCATTGTGCTGAAAGTAGCCGGGGCGGTTGTGCAAACCTTCCTGTCGCCGTTCATTGTCGGGCTCACAAACGTCGTGGAGGCCATCCGCAGCGGAATGAATGCGGCCTTTGGCTACATCGGAGAACAGATTGACTGGGCGAGCCAGAAGATCAAAGACTTCTACGCCTTCATGTCAAAAGTGCCAATCATTGGCCGGGCGTTTGCGAGCGGCGAGAAGCCAGCAGCGCAGGCTGCGGCCGGCGCGGAACAAGCCGGTGCAGACGCTGCGGGTTCGCCAGCAAAGGACAACCTAGACGCTGAACTAGAGATGTATGGAACACGACGGCAAAACGAAGAAGCTATAGCAGATGCTCGTAGAAAAGCGGACAACGAGCAGGCTGAAAGAGATCTCCAGATGTATGAGGCTCGCAGAGCCAACGAGCAAGCAATTGCAGACGCTCGACGGAAAGAGCAAGAAGAAGCAGCCAAGGCCGCCGAGAAGGCCGCCGAAGAAGCAGCAAAAGAACAGCAAAGAAGAGCCAAGGAGGCCGCCGCTATTGACGAGAAGGTGGCCGCTAAGCAGGAAGACATCGACAAGGTGGTTGCTGAGCGTCAGGCCGCTCTCGGCGGCAAGTCCAACGAAGCACTTAAGGCCAACGACGTTCGCTCTAGCGAGGGCATGGCCCAGTTCCTAGCCTTGGCCACGGGCCGCGAAGATCCCGCCATCGCTGAGTACCGCAAGCAGACTCAGAAGCTTGACGAGATCCGTGGCGAGCTTCGAGCGTTGCAGCAAGAAAAGGTGGACATCTTGGGAGCCGCTGCGTAATGGCTGCTACTTCATTCACCGAGCTAGCCACCGTCGCCGCTTCGCGGAAGTTTGGCGAGCCGCCCGTATTTCAGCGCAAGTTCGTTGTTGAGGTGGATGACCCAACGACGAAGCAGACGGACATTGCCAACTATCCTGGCGTGGTGTTCTTGCAGGCTCACCCGGAAGCGTCCTACTGCAAGGCAATGAACGTCAGCGTGGCCAACTACAACGGCTCACGCTGGCACTACGAAGTGACGTGGGACTACGAGCTGCCCAAGCAGGCGAACGTAGACCCCAACCCGTTGTCGCGGGCCGACATATGGAAATGGTCAACGGGCGGCCTGCAGGTGCCGGCGCTCTACTACTACGAGGGTGACACGCTCGCACCGCTTCAGAACTCTGCTAACGATTTCTTCGAGGGGGCCACGACCGACATCAGCACGCTGCAGGCGTCCATCAGCGGCAACCGTGCCACGTTCGACTATGCGTTGGCCACCACGGTGACGAACTCCGTGAACTTGTCTGCGTACCTAGGCGGCGATCCGTATACGTGGAAGTGCTCGGGCATCGCAGCCAACCCGGCCGTCGAGGTAGTGAACGAAATCGAGATCCGCTACTGGCAAGTCGAGGTGACGCTTGAGTATCGCCCTGACGGCTGGCCTTTGCAGCTGCCCAATGTCGGCTGGAACTTTCTGAGTGGCGGCACGAAAAGGCGAGTCACTGTCGATTACGACCCAGGCAGCGGGCAGCCAATCGAAAAAGTTCCAGCCAGCAATCCGCAGCCGCTCACGTCAGCCGGCGCGTTGTCCACGGGTGCCCCCACCGTGCTCGTTCGCCGTGTCCACAAAGCCGTCAACTTTCAACAGTATTTCGGAACGCCCACACAGCAGTAGGAGCAGACATGCCAGACTTAACGTGGAACATCAACGCCCAGCTGGCCAAGGGCTCGCTCAATCAAGCCCTGGTGGCGTCTGGCGTCACAGCTGACTGCAGTGCCAGCGGCATCAACACGTTGACGCTTACGCCGGGAACGAACGCCGCCGGCACGGTGGCGATCACCACGGCCACGATGTCTAGCGTCGGCCTGTTCTTCGCTCGCAACCTGTCCACGGTGGCCACTGCGACCGTTTCTTTCGGGCAGCTATCCGCAGGGGCTCTTGTGCCCTGCGTGTCTTTGAGGGGCGGCGAGGCTGCCGTAGGGCGGCTCGCTGCGGGCAACTACGCGGCCCAAGCCAACCTTACCGGCACGCAGCTGGTGATCAGCATCGTTGAGGGCTGAGCGTGTCTGAGCAGGGAGCAAGCAACGGCGCAGGGCAGGCGGCTGGCAAGTCGTTTGTGTCGTTCTCTCGCCCGGCGGCGCAGCGGATTGCCAAGGCGGTTCGCACCGTCGAGGCCGGGGACCGGAACCAGCCGGGGCTGACTTTTGACCATCCGCAGTTTGGCGGCATCGCTTTGTTTCGCACAGCCACGTTTACCGGCTCGTGGTCAATCGGTGGCACGAAGAACGTCACCTACAAATACATGACAGGCACGGCAAACGCCACCAACGACTTGATGAATCTGCCCAGTGCTGGCACTCGGAACTGCGTCATTGGGCGAGAGGGCACCGCCTGGCGGCTCATCAACTGGCAGTGGGACATGAACTACGCCGTGACTGACGTGAATCTGACCACGGCGGCCCTGCAGTTCACGACAAAACCCTTCGGCGCTGTGTCCACGGCTACGCAGTCGTTCTCTGTCGCCGTCGCTACGTGCGCCACCGCCTGAGGTAGCCATGCCGCTGTACGTGCAAAACGGCAAACTGATTCAAAAGGCCGGGGCGTTAGGGATTAGCGCAGGTTGCTGTTGCGGTGCTCCTCCTCCTGGCCCGCAGTGCTGCTGCGACGAGACTGGGTTTCGCGTTCTTAACGAAGGAGACGAATGCACCGGCAGCCAGTTTCCGGTACCTGACCCAACACCAACCATCACGCTTGTCTTTGAGTGGTGCGGGCTAACTACGGAGCGAGTGATTCAAGGCGGCGTGGACTCCTACTACGCCACCGAGAACGTAGACTTCCAGGTTTGCGACACCACCGGCCGGTACGGAGAAGGAATTGCAAGTTACACGCAAGCCACCAGCAAATCCATCAGCGTATACATTTTCCCTGGCAATCCAACTTCTGCATGTGGGTACAAGCAGCATTTCTGGATTAGTGTTCAGTTTACTGGTGTCGGATTCAGGGAAGATGGCTTTGGGGGCTTTTTTGAGTTTGAAATCCTAAACACTTCTGAGTTGTACGACTGCTATTTGTCGCAATGTTACGACGGCAGCGCGCCAGACATTTCTATGGATTTGTTTGGTTTCACCACAGATGACACATGCGGCGGCACCGGATGTTTTGACCCGTGTAAGTACACAACTCCCGAACTAACTGTACTTGGCGCACCATGAAACTTCGTGCCTTTGACGTTGCGTTTCGTGCCGCACAGCGTGGCTACACCGCAGATGAGATACGCCCGTGCCTCACAAATCACTTGGGCGGCGGCGTGTTTGAGGTAGACATTGACCACCTTTCGTACCCTCGAGTGGCAAAGGACGGCTACAAGCATCACGGATCACTTCGAGAGTCAGCAAACAAAATGCTGACCGAACTGTGTCACGCTGGCGTCTTAGAGCCGCCAAAGCCCGGCCTAGGCGACATGGTGGCCGCCGGGCTCTCCGCGATTGGCATTACCAAAGAGCGTGTCTCTGCCCTGGCTGGCGGCGACTGCGGATGCAACAAGCGTCAGGAGCAGCTGAACGAACTTGGCCGCCGCATCGGCATTGGTTGACGCCCCCGCTACGGTGGTAAGCGAAAGGGCGAGCCGTGGCAGACGATCACCACGTCACGATTGACGGCAAGCGTTGGCTGTTGCGTTTCACGCGGCTCAAGGGTGGCGCATGCGGCTGGACATTCTTTGACAACGCCAAGCGACCCCGCATCTTGATTGACGAAAAGCTTCGCGGCGGGGAAAGGCTTGAGACGATCCTGCACGAACTGCTCCACGCGAGTCTCGGACCCAACATCAGCGAAGAGGCGATCACCGAGGCCGCCCGCGTGCAGAGGCGAGTGCTCACGATGCTCGGCTACAAGGAGGTGAACGATGGCGGGTGACGTGATCACTGACCTAGCCAAGAAGCTCTGCCGCAAGCACCCAGACGCCCCTGCAAGGACGCTGGCCCGACGCCTGGTGCGTGAGTCCAACGGTGCGCTGACGATTGACCAGGCCCGCAAACGGATCTCTCGCCAGTTTGGCGTCAACGGCGTCAAAAACCGAAAACAGGTGAAGTCCGTGAGTCCACGGCCAAAGCGAGAAGCGGGCGAGCAGCGAGCGATGCCCAAGAGCATGGCAGGGACGTGGACGCCGCACGTCATGAACGTGCTCGGGCCTGTTGGCATCATCAGTGACGTGCATGTGCCGTATCACTCTGAGATCGCCGTGGCTGCGGCCATCGGCTTTCTCAAGGATCAGAACCTGTCTGGTCTGCTGTTGAATGGCGACATTGCGGATTTCTACGCCATCAGCCGGTACATGAAAGACCCGTCGCAGCGGGACTTTAAGGGCGAGCTCGAGGCGGTGCGGACGTTCATTGAGTACGTGCGGCACACGTTCCCTGCCATTCCGATTGTCTACAAGCTTGGGAACCACGAAGAGAGGTGGACGCACTGGCTGTGGCAGCACGCAGCGGAGATCAGCGACGATCGCCGCATGAGCCTTGGTGTGTGGCTGGACTTAGACAAGCACGGCGTCACGCTCGTTGAGGACAAGCGGCCCGTCATGCTGGGAAAGCTTCCAGTGCTGCACGGCCACGAGTTGCCAAGCGGTTTTGCAGCGCCGGTAAACGTGGCCCGTGGCGTGTTCCTGCGGACTGGCTCGACTGGACTTGTTGGCCATTCGCACCGCACGAGTAATCATGCCGAATCCGATATGTGGCACCGAGAGACAGCAACGTGGAGCACCGGGTGCCTATGCGACTTGCGGCCCGATTACGCACGCATCAATCGGTGGAACTGGGGATTTGCCATGGCCACCGTTCACAAGGGCGGTGCCTTTGACGTGCAAAACTTCCGAGTGATGAGCGACGGCACGGTGCGGACGGCTTGACGCGGGACGCAGACTGCTGCTTTCGCAATTCGCGAATCACGAAAGAAAGGGAAACCATGACAACCACGATTGAAGACGCCAACGAGTTGCTGCGTGCTGCTGTGCAGATTCGCCGCGAGGCCCAGGCGGCAGGCAAGCCGCATGAGGAGTGGTACGACGTGTCTCAGGAGGCGACAGAACCTAGGCACATTGATGCAAGTACCGAGGAAACGCAACACGTTGATGAGCCATACATTGAGCATCTGCTGCACGAGCACCACCTGCACCGGGCTGGCCTGTCGCAAGACGAACTAGACGAAGCCCTGGAGCGTCTGGCCGGCGACGGCATCGCGCACGAGCAGCGGCCCGGATCGCTCCCGTTTCTGGAACTGCTCGAGGAGTTGCGGCAGCTGCACCTGAGCAAGTCGCAGGACTACGGGAGCGAGAGCGACCCGCTAGCCAACATCCGCCAGGGCGCTGAGTTCGTCGGCATCGAAGCCTGGCGCGGCTGCATGGTTCGCGTGGCTGACAAAGTGCAGCGGCTGAAAACGTTCTGCAAGACGGGCCGGCTCGTCCACGAAGGCGTGCGTGACACGCTGCTGGATCTCGCGGCGTATAGCCTGCTGGCGATCGTGCTTTTCGATGAGGGCAAGAATGCGTAACGCTGCCGCGTGGGCCTTATCCATCCTTGCTATTGCTATCGGGCTTCCGGCCCTGCTGCTAACGCATGTGGCTGAGGTGATAGGGGACTACGCCGATGACTACATCGATTGAGCCGCTGACGCCCGAATACCTTGCGACGATGGAGCAGGCCGCCCGCCGCTTCCAGGGTGCGTACACGGGCACAAGCGGAACGCTGGCCGGCTACGTGATTCACTTGTTGCAAGAAGTGCAACGGCTCAAAGCCGAGTGGCAGCTGCTGGCGGTGGCTGCGGCCATGAAAGAAAACGAGCCGCCGGTTTCTTACTGATCCGGGCCAGGATTGAGCGGCTGGGGCCTTAACCTTTCACCCCGGCCGCTCTCCTGTGCCTGTCATGCAAAAGCCGCTGCGGAGGCGGGATTTGCACCCGCATCTCCCGATTTTCTCAGGATGCTACTTCCGCGCTGGCCATAGGCACCGAGTGATTACGGCCGCCTGAAGACCAACTTGCACCACTCCGCAGGGCGAAGAAGTATCCTACCTTGGCTTGCCTGGCCCAGCGTCGGGCCTGTCTTCCGGCCGCTGAGAAATGTCTGGCAGGTAGTCCAGGTTGCTTTCGCGTCCCGTGATCTCCTCGTCGTAGTAGTGGGTTTCGGCCATCTCCTCGCTGCTGTGACCAAGCTGTTTCTTGGCTGAGATTCCTGCCCGCTTCAGATAACTCGCTGTGCTTTTCCGGATTGAATGAAACGGGTGGTACGGCACCCCC
>Ga0209190_1002324_pt1 | contig 12893 bp, 11 predicted proteins | sample M_140205_XF_Meta_FD_187315 | JGI IMG/M metagenome (GOLD analysis project Ga0209190, IMG submission 187315) | Freshwater microbial communities from Lake Montjoie, Canada to study carbon cycling - M_140205_XF_MetaG (SPAdes) (version 2) | ecosystem: Environmental > Aquatic > Freshwater > Lake... | reverse complement strand
AATTTTCCGCGCGCCGGTGCCACCTGCCGGGTTTTGGCAGTCACTGCTTTATTTTTCGGCCTGCTACCCCGCCACCGCGCCGACATAAATTCGGTGGGCGGCGCGTTTGGCGCGCTCGTGCGGCTTGGCCTCGAACTCCTCGGTGCGGAATCCGGCACGGGCCAGGCTCGTCAGGAAGGCAGGCTCACGATCAGCCGACCAGAACGCCACGCGTCCGCCGGGACGCAGGGAGCGGTGGATCATGGCGAGCCCGCGTTTGCTGTAGAGGCGTGAATTCTCCGGTTGCACGAATGACGTGGGTCCGTTGTCCACATCGAGAAGAATGGCATCATATCGCCCCACTCCGTTCTTGATGCAGTCGAAGACGTCGAGCGTGACCACATGCACCCGCGGGTCGTCGAGAAGCTTGCCGTTGAGCTCCCGCATAAAATTCCGATTCCATGCCACCACCTCCGGCAGCAGTTCCGCGACCTCGACCAATGCGCCTTGGCCTGCGATCTCCAGCACGCGACGCAGACTGAACCCGAGGCCCAGGCCTCCGATGAGAACGGATGGACGTTTGACCGTGTTGCGGAATTTGCAGGCCAGATCGGCGAGCAGCAGTTCGGAAACCGTCGAGTTCGAGCCCATGAGCTGCCGGCCGTTGAGCTTGAGGAAATATTCACCCTCGTGCTCGTGGAGGGAAAAGCGAGAGCCATCCGGGGTGCGCGTCTCGGCCAGATTGCGAAAGGGAATCATGAGAAACAAACTAGAATCGTCGCGTCAAATGTCACACCCGAATACCAGGCAGGTCTGGTCGACTTCGGCCCACGGCGCCCGCTGATTCATGCCCAGGGGGCTGCGATTTGCGACAAAGGCAATTTCACCGCCATACCGCCTTGGGCGACAACATCCAGCGCTTACCCGTCCGCTCAATGAAGACATAGGTCGCCGTCGACACCAAAAGCAAAGCGGCGATTCTCAAGACAAAATAAACTTCGGCGGTCCATCTGCCAAAACTCGGCCACCAATGAATAACGAGCGTGTCAAAGAAGATGAGCAATAGAATCTGGTTCAGGTAGACCGAGTAGGAAATTTCTCCCAGAAAATAGAGCGGCCTCGACCCCAGCAGCGCGGTCAGCGGGCCTTTTGCCTGCGAGGCGACGAGAATGAGAAAGAACGACAGAAACACAAAATAGAAGTCTGAGACCTTTGAGTTGAGAGAAAAGAAGATCAGAACAAGCAGCAAGCCTTGGGCAAAATCGCAAAGTTTTGACCCCTCTTGCTCCCATGACTTGCGAATTTGGTAGCCCAGCATTCCCAGCGCAAACTCGGTGAAGCAGCGGAAGAGCGGATAGTTGTTGATGTTGCCTATATTTCCGCCCACCACGTTGGCGCAAAACCAGTAGTGGGCGCAAAACAGTGCAGCAACAAGAAGCCAGACCACCAAGGTCTTGGCAGATGCCTTGCGACACACAAACAAAAATAGCGGAAAGACCAAATAGGCAGCCCACTCGCAACTGAGAGACCACGCCGGATAGTTCCAACGCGGAGTGAAGGGATATCCCCAATTTTGGATCAGAAACACGTGGGCCAGGAGTGAGCCCCACTGATCGGGAGCTTTGTGATCTTTCAAAGCGGCCACCAGGACAGCGACGACAAAAGTCACGAAATAGAGAGGATAGATTCTGGCTAGGCGCTTTCTGAGAAAATGACCGTAATGCCCAGTTCCGCTATCATAGCGGTAGGCCAGAATGAAACCGCTCAGAATAAAAAAAAAGTCCACCCAAACATAACTTTCCCGAATTATTTCGTTGTCCATCCATCCGGGCATTTTAGGGAGAAAATAGCGGAAGTGGAAGAAGGCCACCATGAGGGCCGCAATTCCCCTGAGGGACGTCAGATTTCGCAACTCCGGCGACTTGGCCACCATAGTTGGATCGTACCATGCCGCCCACCCCAATAACGAGAACTCGCCGCTCCGGAGCGGAGCGTTCAACTCAGTGAGTCTTCTGCGCCGCGCGTTGAGGTATGAGCAGGACGCAGGCCGCGATGGCCACGGCCAGAACCGCCGTGGCTGTGTAGCGGCTGAGTTCGAGGCCGCCATTGGCTAGAGGTTTGTCGAGAAAATCCCCCACCACCGCGCCCAGCGGCCGGGTGAGGATGAACGCGATCCAAAAGAGCATCGTGCGAGAAGCTTTGGTCCAGAAATAGGCGGCGACCACCACGAGCAGAAGCCCGGCAAAAATGGCTGCCGCCCCAAGATAGCCGAGGCCTGCCGTGTCAGCCGTCCAATCGCCGAGGGCGGTGCCGAGTGTCTGGGAGAACATGATGGTCACCCAGTAGAAGTATTCGGAGCGTGGCGAGCAAACACCCTCGACGGCCACCGAGCCGGTGACCTGCTTCCACATGAAAAGCGATCCGAGCAAGAGCAGGAGGAGCAATGCCGACCCGCCGGCATAGCCGATGCCCAGCGAGCGGGTGGCGAAATCGGCCAGCGTCGTGCCCACCGTTGTCGAGGCGACGATGGTGAGCCAGTAGATCACCGGATGGAACTTCTGCGAGGCGATCTGCACCACGACCGCAGCGATAAACAGCACGGCGAAAATCCCTGTGCTGACCAGATAGCCCAGATCCATCGACATCGATACGGCATCACCACCGGTCTCGCCGAGCGTGGTGGCCAGAATCTTGATGATCCAGAAGACCAGCGTCAGCTCGGGCACTTTGCTGAGCGCTTGATTCATTGCGGCGTAGGATTGGTTTTTCATGGGGAGCAGCCTGTAGAGTTGTGTGGATGCGGGGCGGGCGGAAAGGCAATCCTTGGCCTTACCTACGCCGACCTATTTGCGGAAAGCAACGAGGAAAGCACCCAGCGCCATGAGCAGAACGCCGGTCCAGTTGCGAGCCGACAACTTTTCGCCGAGGAAGACGACGCCGAGAACAGCGACCAGCAGCAGGCTCAGTTTGTCGATAGGGGCAACTTGGGAAACGGGCCCGAGCTTGAGCGCGCGGAAATAACAGAGCCAAGAAGCGCCAGTGGCCAAGCCTGAGAGGAGAAGAAACATCCAGGTGCGCCGATCGATGGAGGAAAGCGGCTGCCACTCGCCGGTACCGAGAACGAGAAGGACCAAAAAGAGGAGGACGACCAAGGTCCGGATCAGCGTGGCATAATTGGAGCTGATATCCTGCACCCCCGCCTTGGCAAAGACTGCAGTGGCAGCGGCGAACAAAGCCGAAAGGACTGCCCAAGCGAGCCAAGAATCGAAAGGGCCCTTCATCTGCTCGTGAAGTTCACGCGGATGTTTTGCCCATGGCGGCAAGTTGCTGCTTCCAAATCTCGTGCAGTTTACGCATGCGCTCTGGCTTGGTCAGCGTTTCGTCCTGACGGATGCGGAGCTCCTCGTTTTCGAGTTCAGCGAGTGATTTCTTGGACGATTTCGATTCCGTCAATGCTCTGTTGGCTGCGACGACAATAGTTGGTGCGGGTGTGGCAGCGGGCACCGAAGATTCTTTCGGCGGCGGCGCATTGACCGCAAGCGAGTTCGCATCGCGCGAGGCGAGGATCATGCTGCATTCGTTGACTCGATGGTAGTAACCGACACCGAACTCGAGCGGCACGCGGTCGGCACCCGCATAGAGTTTGGCCAATTCTTTCTGGTAGTATCCGCGGAACATGTCGATGGGCCTGACATACCGACCGTAGGGTTGCACCTGCCATCTGCGCTCGTTGAAAACCGCGGCTGGGATGCCGGTGTCGTCCTGAAGGACGAATTTGCATCGCTCCATGAGGAAGTCGCGGGTCTTGGAAAAGGGTTCGGTGTGCATCAGGTAACTGGCCGCTTTGACCAAGCCAGCGCCAGGTTCTAGCTTGCGACAGAAATTGGCGAAGCCGGGATTTTTCTCCAAGCCGGTATTCGAAATGTCAGCCGTGAAATAGTAGAGCGTCTGAGCCGGAGTGCCGGAGCCGGAATCGAAAGTGATCTTCACCCCCGCTGTCGTATCGGCACCGACACCCTCGAGACATGCTGCATCGCGCAGACGCTCGTTACCATCGCGGTCGAGAACAACGAGATCAACACTGCGCACGGTTTTGCCCAGCCGGGCGAGAAAGGTGATGAGAACGGGCGTAGTTCCGGGGAGGTCGTTGTTGTGGAAATCCGAACCCATGTCCTTGGTTATGAAAAAGCTGAGGGCGAGGACATTCTTGAGCGAACCGTAGAGCCGACCGAGCGCGGGCCCCAACTTTGCCGGTCCGAGCGCGAGCAGATCCGGCACGGTGCCAACCGGTTCGAGACCGCAGAGCACATAGGTGGGGCAGTCCGGAAAAAACGCACTGGCATAGACGATATCGGGACCGCTGAAGGTGTAATAAAGCACGGGCGCCTCCGCTCGCACGGCAGGCAGTTCGCGGTCGGCCCAGATACGGGCACGGGAGAGCTGGCGCTCGTGGAATCGCTGCCACGTCTGCGAGAACTTCGCGGACTGGCTTTTCCAACCCGGATCCGCGGTAAGAGGTTCGAGCGGCGATCCGGAAGAGGGCGGCAGCCCGGCGAGAATCTTCGCCGTATCGTCGAGACTAGCCGACGCAAAGGCTGGGACGGACGGACGCTCAGTAGGATGCTCTGCTTGCTCCTGGGGTGTCGAAGCCCCGTGGACCTGCGAGGCGAAGGCAGCAGCGACCAGTACAGCAACCAGACGCGACCTAGGCAGAGGAATCACTGCCACTTCTTTCAGCAGAAAGTATCCAGATTGTAAAACGGGAACTTTTTTGCGGAGTGCGGTTCTTGCAACGGCTAACCGCTTCAGCGCACCGCGTCGCGGATCTTGCCGCGGAAGGCGAGAAACTCTTTATAGCTCACGTAACCGGTACCACCGCCATCGGCGTCGGCTTCGTCAAACGGCTGGGCCATCTGGTGGCGGGCCAGTTCGCTGGACTTGGCTTCGGCCAGGGTGACCTTGCCTGATCCTGACTTGTTGATCGCCTTGTAGCCCTGCGGAGTACCGCCGCCGGCGACATACTCCTCGATGGTGACATATCCCTTGCCGTCCGCATCATACATGGTGAATGCCTCTTCGATCATGAAGTCGGTGAATTCATCGCGCGAGATCTTGCCGTCGCCCGAGGCATCGACTTGCTGGAAGCGCTTTTTCAGCGCGGCTTCGGAGGTGCCGGACGGATGCGAGGCGCAGCCGCCCAAGGCGAGCATGGCGGCCAGCGTGGTGAAGGCGAGGAGAGGTAGCGGGGTTTTCATAAGTCTCCCCGCAGATGAGCCCACACCCTCACCAAGCGTCAAGGCATTTTGCGTCGGGGTTCAGGCGCCAGCAGGACGGGCACCTGCTGATTCGGCCTCGGCCCGCGCGGCCCGAAGTCGCGTTTTCGCGGTATCCTTGGCCAGGAGCACGTAGAGGCAAGGCACGATGAAGAGCGTGAAAATGGTGCCGATGCCCATGCCGCCGACGAGGACGAGACCGATGGAATTGCGCGCGGCGGCGCCGGCGCCGGTGACGAGAATGAGAGGAAAGTGTCCGGCCACCGTCGCGATGGTCGTCATCAAGACGGGGCGCAACCGCACGCGTGCAGCCTCGCCCACGGCCTCGAGTTTGCTCATGCCGGCGATCTGGCACTGGTTGGCGAATTCGACGATGAGGATGCCGTTTTTGGAGATGAGTCCGACGAGAGTGACCAGCCCGACCTGAGAGTAGATGTTGATCGTGGTGGTCCAGCCGTCGGTCCAGAACGGCACATTGGGCGCGGGCATTTTCAGGAAGGTGAAGATCAGAGCGCCGAAGAGCGCGAGGGGCACCGAGCCGAGCAGGATGATGAGCGGGTCGCGGAAGCTGTTGAACTGCGCGGCGAGGACGAGAAAGATGAGCAGCAGGGCGAGGCCGAGGGCGGGAAGAAATTTATTGCCCTCGTGGCGCAGCTGGCGCGACTCGCCGGTGTAGTCGATGACGTAGCCCGACGGCATGATCTTCCCCGCCTCGTCCTCGAGATAGCGCAAGGCCTGATCCAGCGGGCGAATGGCCACGCCGCTGAGCTTAACCGCGTTGAGTTGCTGGAAGCGGTTGAGCGAGCGGGGCTGCGCGCTATCCTTGATCGTGGCGACGGAGCCCAGCGGCATAAGGCGACCAGCCGGGCCGGTCACGTAGATGCGCTCAAGTTGGTCGGGGTTGAGCCGGCCCGAGCGCTGAATCTGGGGGATGACCTTGTAGCTGCGGCCGCCGATGTTGAAGCGGTTGACGTAGTTGCCGCCGACCATGGCGGAGATGTCCTCACCGACCTGGCGCAGATCGAGACCCATCGAGGCGACCTTGTCGCGATCGAGCACAATTTCGGCCTGCGGCTGGTCGATCTTGGTGTCGATGATCGGGGGAAAAGCGAAGATGCCGCTGGAGGTGGCCTTCTGCTGAAGTTGTCGCGCGATCTCGAGGATCTCCTGCGGTTCGGCGGTCGAGGCGATGACCACCTCCACCGGGAAGTTGCCGCCACCGGGCAACGCGGGCGGCGTGACGGCGCGCACGCTGATCCCGGGAATTTTTTCCAGACCGGCGCTGATGATCGGAAGCATCTGGGCCGGGGTGCGCTTGCGCTCGGCCCACGGCTTCAGGATCATGCCGCTGAAGCCGGACGAGGGCTGTGTGAGCTGGAAGCTGTAGGCTGTCTCGGGCTGGCTGAAATAGATGTCGTTGGCCGAGGCTGCGTAGCGCGCCGTCTCCTCGACCGTCGCGTTGGCCGGCGCATCGACGATGCCGAAGATGATGCCCTGATCCTCGGAGGGCGAGAGTTCGCCGGGCGACATCGTGAACATCGGCAGGCAGAGCAGGGCGAGGACGACCCAGACGGAGTAGACAGCCGGTCGCACAGCCAGCACCTTGTCGAGAAGCTTGCCGTAGGAATCGCGCAGGCGGCCGAAGAAGCCGGCGACGACCCGGGCGAAACCGTGCTCCTCGACTCCGGGCTTGAGCAACTTGGCGCACATGACGGGCGAGAGGGTGAGAGCGACGATACCGGATACGAAAACCGCCCCGGCGAGGGTGAAGGCAAACTCGCGGAAGAGTGTGCCGGTGAGACCTCCCTGCAAACCGATCGGAGCGTAGACCACTGCGAGCGTCACGGTCATGGAAACAACGGGCCCGATGAGTTCGCGCGCGCCCTTCATGGCGGCCGGCAACGGCGCCAGTCCGGCCGAGATGTGGCGCTCGATATTTTCCACCATAACGATGGCGTCATCCACGACCAAGCCGACGCAGAGCACGATGGCCAGAAGCGTGAGGAGATTGATGGTGAAGCCCGCCATCTCCATGAGAAAAAACGCCCCGATGATGGAAAGCGGAATCGCGGCGACCGGCACGAGCACGGCGCGCAGCGAACCGAGGAAAAGAAAGATCACCACCACGACAATGAGCAGCGTCTCGGCCAATGTCTTGACCACCTCGGTGATGGCGCTGTTGATGTAGACGGTCGAATCATAGCCGACGCCTGCCTGCATGCCGGTTGGCAGCTCCTTTTTAATCTCCTCCAGTTCCTTGCGCACCGTGCGGATCACATCGAGAGAGTTGGCGTTGGGCAGCACCCAGATACCCATGAAAACAGCCCGCTCGCCCGAGAACCGCACCTCGGAGTTGTAGTCCTCGGCCCCGAGGACCACGTCAGCCACATCCTTGAGGCGCACGACCGCGCCGCCGCTCTCGCGCAGCACCAGCTCTTTGAATTCCTCGGGTGTCCGCAGGTCGGTGTTGGCGGTCAGGTTAACCGTGATGAGCGCGCCCTTGGTCTGCCCGACCGCGGAAAGGTAGTTGTTGCCGGCCAGTGACTGCCGCACATGCGCCGGGCTGATGTTGAGCGCGGCCATGCGGTCGGGCTTGAGCCAGATGCGCATGGCAAAGACGCGGCCGCCGAGAATTTCCGCGCGCTGCACGCCGGCGATGGCGGTGAGGCGCGGCTGGACGACGCGGGCCAGGTAGTCGGTGATCTCGTTGGGCTGGAGAATGTCGGAAACAAAGCGCAGATACGCGGAGGCACGCTGCGAGTCGGCGTTCTCGATGTTGATGACCGGCACCTCCGCCTCGGGTGGCAGGTCGCCGCGCACCTGGTCGACCTTCGAGCTGATCTCCGACAGCGCTTTGTTGGAGTCGTAGTTGAGCTTGAGCCGCGCGGTGATGAGCGAGCGCCCCTGAGAACTCTGCGACTCGATGTAGTCGATGCCATCGGCACCAGCGATGGCGCGCTCCAGCGGGGTGGTGATGAAGCCTCGGACGAGGTCCGCGTTCGCTCCGATGTAGACCGTGCTGACGGTGACCGACGCGTTGTCGCTGCGCGGGTATTGCCGGATGTTGAGGTTGAGCAGGGCCTGCGCGCCGGCCACGATGATGAGCAGGGCCAACACCACCGCGAGAACCGGGCGGCGGATGAAGATGTCGGTAAGGGCATTGCCGCCGTCCCCGCTCCTCTGGGACATTTGGCGGATGCTCATGAGTCCGGAGGTGTCGGATCGAGTTCAGGCTTCGGGGCCATCTCGTTGTTGACCGAGACCGGCGCACCGTTGTGCAATTTGAAGCCGCCCGACGAAACCACCTTGTCACCCGGCTTCAGCCCCTTCGTCACGGAGACGAAATCACCATACGTGCGGCCTGTGCGGACAAAGCGCTGCCGGGCCACGGTCTTTTTCTGTCCGGCCTCGTCGGTTTCTTCCTCGAGCACGAAGACCGAGTCACCGTAGGGCGCGGTGATCAGTGCCGTGGACGGAATGCGCAGGACGTCCTCCGCACTGCCGAGCGCGAGAATGACCCGCGCGAACATGCCGGGGCGAAGTTCGCCGGCCGGATTGGCCAGCGTGCCCTGCAGGCGAATATTGCGCGTGATGGGGTCGATCTCGGAATTGATCGCAGTCAGCCGCCCGGAGAATTTCTTCCCGGGATAAACATCGGTGATGAGCTTGAAGTCCTGACCGACCGCGAGGCCCGCGATGAGTTGCTGCGGGAGAAGAAAGTCGACAAAGATCGGATCGAGCGCCTGCAGAGAGACGATTTTGTCGCCGTTGTCGACGAACTGACCCAAGTTGACCTCACGGATGCCGAGGCGGCCGTCGAAGGGTGCGCTGATCTGCTTTTTGCTGATCGTCGAGCGGAGTTGTTCGACCAGAGCTGTCATCTTGCGCAACTGCGACTCGGCTGAATCGAGTTCCGACTGCGGCACGGTACTGTTGATGCGCAGTCGTTTGGTGCGCTCGTAGATTGTGCGGGCAAGATCCGCCTCGGCTTCGGCGGAGCGGAGGTTGGCTTGTTCGGTGTCGCTGTCCAACTCGAGCAACAACTGATCCTTTTTCACCTCCTGCCCGTTTTCGAAGAGGATCTTCATGATGACGCCCGAAGACTCGGTGCTAAGGTCCGCGCCCTGCACCGCGCGCAACGAACCGACCGACTCGACCGAGCGGTCCCACTTTTCTGCGACCACCTCGACCGTGCTGACCGTCTCGACCGGCGGCCCGTTTTTTTCCGCGGCGGCCAGGAGCGACTTGATCTGCAGGGCCTTGCCGCCCGCGATCGCACCGACCACCACAAGCAGGATGATGGCGGCGAGGAGAAATGGTTTCAGCTTCATGGCAACGCGATTAGAAAACGTCCGTATGAATCTACACGGTTGTGCGGCCGTGTCACGGATTGCCCAAGTCGGGCCTCTGTCGGCGGGTCCGCTCCCTCGCCTGCTCCCGCCGCCAAGACTCGATGGCCCCGTGGTTTCCTCCGAGCAGCACCTCAGGGACCGGCCAACCCTGGAACACGGCCGGGCGCGTGTAGTGCGGGTATTCTAGAAGCCCGTGGGAGAAGGATTCGTCGGCCGCGGACTGCGCGTCGCCGAGCACGCCGGGCAGCAGGCGCACGATGGCGTCGGTCACGACCAGCGCGCCGAGGGTGCCATTGGTCAGGATATAATCTCCGATAGAAATCTGCTCGTCGGCCAGATGGTCTGCCACCCGCTGGTCCACCCCCTCATAGTGCCCCGAGATCATGATGATGTGTTTCTCCGCCGAAAGACGGCGCGCCGCGGACTGGTCGAAACGTGCGCCTTGCGCGGAGAGCAGAATGACGCGTGAACCCGGGCGGCGCAATTCCTGGAGCGCGTTGAAGATGGGTTCCACCTTCAGCACCATGCCGGCGCCGCCGCCGTAGGGAGGCTCGTCGGTCACGCGGTGCTTGCCTGGCGCCCAATCGCGGAGGTTGCGCAAGCGGATGTCCACCAGCTCCTTTTCCCGCGCGATCCGCAGCATACTTTCACCGAGGATCCCCTCACCCATGGCCGGAAAAAGCGTAAGAATGTCGATTTCCACAGGAGGAAGAGGTAGCATGCGTGCACAGATAAAACCAGACATCGAATGAACACCCGCCACCCCAAGTTTCTCGGATTCCATCTGCCGACCCTCGCCACCCTGCTGTCCGCCCTCCTGCTGGGCGGGGTCCTGCACGCTCGTGCCTCCATGGTCGATGAACTTCCCGAGGCTGACCGTGCGAAATTGGAAAAGGGAGATGATGTCCTCATTACCCGCGAAATCGAAGGTGGGGTGTGGCCGGAGGTCAGCATCTACCGCAAAGTCAAAGCCACCCCCCAAGGCGTCACGGAACTTTTCCTCGATTACGAGCACGCCAATACATTCATCGCGAACTTGAAGTCGGCTGTGGTCGAGAACGAGCCGGATGCCAATACGAAGGATGTGCGCTATACGGTCAAGCTACCCGTGCTTTTCACCATCAGCTACCTCGTGCGCAACAGCTATGAGAAGACGCCCGAGGGGTACACGGTGCACTGGAAGCTGCTGGAATCGATGTTCGCCAAGTCGGCTGTCGGCCGCCTGCGCGTCGAGCCGCACGGCGACCTGGCTGTCATCTGCTACGCCAACCACGTCGAACCGGCGACCCAGCTCGTCGCCGGCCTGCGCAACCTCGCGATCAAGGAGGCCTCGAAAACCGTGGACGCCATCGTCAAGGAGGCCGAACGCCGCCACGCCGCGGGCGGTTCCACTCCGGATGCAGCCAAGCCTTGACCCTCCGAGCGGCAGAGAAAGCGAAGCGCAGATGCGGATTGGCCTTGATCGAGCGGCGCGACCGGAAATGATCACGCCATGAACTGGCGCCTCCTCGCAGTCTCCGCAGTGCTCGCCGTCGCTGGCACGCTGCTTCCCGGATGCTCTAGCACGGAGGAGGCAACGACCCCGTATGCGCCTCCCGCCGGGAAAGACCTCACAGTGGAGATTGTCAGCCTGCCCAACAAGTGCGTGGTGGAGATGAACGGAGAATACCTGGGCGGAACACCGCTAAAAATTTCTGTGCCGGCCACGCCGGAGGGGTGCTGGCCGGGGCCACCCAGCGCCACTCACGTCATCTCGGTATCGACCCCGAACAATCGCTTCGTCGAGACCAAGAAATGGCACGGCGGCGACCGCATACCGCAACGGCTTCTCTTCCGGCCGCCCTACACGCAGCGCTGAAAACAGCGGCCGCGTGCGCAGACTACCCTCAACTTACTGAACCAGCAGGCTCACGGGCGCGGAGAAGCTGCCGCCGTCAAGGAGTCCTGCCCCGCGAAATCCGGGAGCGGATGAGGGCGGATTTTTCGGGAGAACCACGCCGCGAAAGACCCGCTTCACCGGCTTGGTCGCGGCAGCGGAGAGCATGAGCATAGTTCCGTTGAAACCCCCTGTCTTGGGATCAAAGCGCAATGTCACCCCATTGGTGTTGTTGGTTAGCACTGGGACATTATCCGCGCCCCAAAGAACCTCCTGCTCGACCGCAGCCGGCAGATCGGAACCATAAGGCCCGATCCTCAGCAGGCAGCGAGCAACATTACTAGTACCGGAGAGAATATTGATACCAGCTCTGACCGCACAGAATTGCCCGAGGACATCGAATTTCGATTTGTTCGTGCCCTGCACGAAATCGAGCACTCCGCTCAGTACCGAGCGTCCCGCGGTCGCGGCGGGCCACACTTGCAGATCGCCGGTGAGGCCCGGTCCGTTTGTGCCCCCCGAGAAAAAGGCAAAGGGCAGAGGATATCGGCCATCGGCATCAGCGCGCACGAGACAACTGGCCGCGGCAAACGGGCGATTATCTGACAAACGTCCAGAAAATTTTGTGCCACCTGATTTGTCGATGGTGCATTGAAGGAAGCCGAGCACGGGTGTTCCCGAGTTGGTGTGGGTGAGGACGGCATTGACGACGCGGCCAGCCAGAGGCGAGGTGTCGCCCTTCGCTCCCGACCAAGCCGCCGACCCTATAGGACCTAATAGGGTACTGAAGAAGTTGTTGGTGGTGTTGCTGTAGGACAAAGCCCTCACCGCCGCAGCCTCATGGTCGTACCAAAGCACGAAGGATTCCGCCAAGGCACGGCAGAAAGCGCCGGAATTGGCGTTGGTGTAAACAAACTGCCCAAACTCAGATGAGGCGATGCTTGCGGTACCACGGGGGCTCACCAACTTTCCGGTGAAGAGGCCTGAGGGCGTCAAAGCCAAGGATACAAGCGCCCGCGAGTTCCCACTCGTGCCTTGCAAAAGCCCGATATATTTCTGGTTCGGCCCGGTTACGGGAATGTTCACTGTCTGGGGGTTCTTGGACGGATCGAGGAAATTTACCGATACTGTCACGGGGTTCCTCGGATAGGCGCGGAAGGCGACCTGCAGTTTTCCATCGGTGACCTGCGCAACGAAGGCGGACTCGTCCGAACTGATCGCGTCAGGCAAGCTCGCCACGTTGCGAATAGTGACAATGTTGGTCAGGTCGAGGTTTGCGGCATTCGTCCTATAATCTTTCAAGGGAACCGAGCTGAAGTCCGCTCCAAGTTTGCCCCGAATATCATAAACGGGGAGCGCTGCGATCCGGTCGACATTGGACATGCCGCCGCCGAGAACGCGGGCAAACACAGT
>Ga0209190_1002323_pt1 | contig 12894 bp, 14 predicted proteins | sample M_140205_XF_Meta_FD_187315 | JGI IMG/M metagenome (GOLD analysis project Ga0209190, IMG submission 187315) | Freshwater microbial communities from Lake Montjoie, Canada to study carbon cycling - M_140205_XF_MetaG (SPAdes) (version 2) | ecosystem: Environmental > Aquatic > Freshwater > Lake... | reverse complement strand
TGGGCGAGGCGGCGGGCTCCCGCTACCACCGAAATCATGAATGCCACAAGGGTTTTGGCCGGCGGAATGGCGTTGGGGCTGTTGTAGGTGAAGGGCATCAAGCCGCTGATCTGCCCAGCCAGACCGATCTTCTCGAAGAAAACAATGAGACTGACAAGGCCACCGAAGGGGGTGATAGGCTTGGCGGTGGAGGTGAGCCGGACTTGCCGACTAGGGAAGACAGTGTTACAGGAGTTTTGCATCGTTTGGTGAAGGGGCATGAGTTGTGGTTATTCGACACAACCCTACTACCACATGACCTGTAGCCAAACGATGCTCTAATTAACTTCGGATTTCGGGTTAAACTATTGGAAAATAATCCAAGGTCCGAAAGTTTCCTCTCGTCAGTCAACACCCATATCATTAAAGTCATTAGGCAAAGAAAAAATCAAACGTTTAACAACTTGGCACGGACTTTGCTAAATTAATCATTACAATTTGCCCAATCATGAAAAAAATCGAAGCGATTATCAAACCGTTCAAACTTGAAGAAGTGAAAGAAGCACTCGCAGAAGTGGGAGTGCAAGGCATGACCGTCACCGAAGTCAAGGGCTTCGGTCGTCAAAAAGGTCATACCGAAATTTATCGAGGTTCTGAATATACCGTCGATTTCCTTCCCAAGGTGAAAATAGAGATAGTCGTGGACGATTCGCAAGCGGATGCCGTTGCTTCCGCGATTGTGAAAAGCGCGAACACCGGCAAGATCGGAGACGGCAAGGTTTTCATCTCGACGATCGAAGAGGCGATTCGCATCCGCACTGGCGAGACTGGTACCTCAGCGGTGGCAGTAAACTGATAAATACTTTCCCCCCGATAAAGCCGACGATCTTTAAATAAGGATCGTCGGTTTTTTACTTCTGTATAGGTTGGTCGATTTCTGAGAAAATCGTGGCGTTGATCGCGAGAAATCAATAACTACCGCGAAAGCGCTGGATGCCATCCACAATTCCTTGGGCGATGGTATCACGAAACCAACCAGATTTCATGCGGTCGCGTTCTTCAGCGTTGCTGACGAATCCACCCTCGACGAGGATGGCGGGTAAGGTGGAATTCCGGATGACGTAGAATCGAGCATATTTCGCGCAGCGATCCACGGTGCGTGTTTTGCGAATCAGGCTTCCTTGTACCAGTTGTGCGAGTTGCCGACCTTGTTCGCTAGAATAAAATGTTTCGAGCCCGCTGACTTGTTGTTTCCAAGTGTAGTTGTAGTGAATACTGACGAAAATAGCATTTTTGTAGCAATTTCCACTACTGACTCGTTGGGGAAGGGAGATGAAATAATCACTACGGCGGGTCATCACCGTCTGGTAGCCGAGTTTTTTTAATTTGCTTTCCAGTCGAAATGCGGTGTCGAGCGCGAGGTGTTTTTCATAAACGCGGCCCCATTGACCGCCGTTGTCGTGTCCACCGTGGCCCGCGTCGATCACAACGGTGCGGAAATTCACGGCGCTAGCCACGTTAGCCATCGTGCAGATGGCGATGATAGTCAGAAATTGGAGAAAGAATTTCATCGGGTGAAAGGATGATTGTTTAAATCTGTTAATATAACTTAACATTATTGGAGGTTTGTAAAGCTAAATCGCCACTTTCGTGAAAAGGATTTGGATCTAATACGTCGCGGTTGGGCGTTCCGAGGTCTTGCGGATAGCTGCTTTGGCCGCGGCGGCGGCTTTAGGATCGTAGAGGATGCTATTTGCAACTCGAACGGTGCCGTCAGCGAAGGTGATGAGTTGCGGATCGCCTTGGGAGCTCCGTTGGTGGATTTGGCGCTCAACGAGTTTTCCGTCGGTATCGATTTGACAATGAACCCACATGGTCGGCGTGGCCAAGAACATGACGTGCATGCGTTGTTGGCGGTCGACTGTTACCAACGGTTTACGAAGCATTAGCACGTCGCCGAGTAAAAAGGTGCGGACGTTTTGACCGGTACGATTGTCGATGACTTGGGCGTATATTTGGGCTTTGTCGTCGCCACTAAAATTCAGCAAGCGAAACTCACGAGTTTGTCCTGGTTTGCTTGGGATTCCAACTTTCTGTGACCAGTATGGGACTCCAGGGCTCTGATTAAATAAAACTCGGTTGGTGGCGGAACCGTCGGTGAGACTCCCTGGGATATGGATGAGTGCGCCCACCGAAAAGTTCCCTGCTTCGCCGAGTTGGTAGGATTGTGAAAGGTCGAACTGGCGAGATTGCGATTCACCTGCGCGGATCGTCACGCTTCCAAAAAAATTTCGCCCTCTGCGTGTAACAGGCTCATTGTGGCGATCCGTGATCATAAAATCAATCCACTGAGTACGCCCATCGCTCGCGAAGGTGAGCGGTTGGCCCGCGTGATTGGTGATGGTGACGATCGCCAAGACGGGTTCCCCCGCGACGTATTGTTTCTTTGACAGTTTGAGAGTCGTGGAGAGTTGGGCTTGCAGCCCGCTGTTGAGCAATAAGCCAAGGAAGAAAATTCTAAAACACCAAGTAATCATTACCCGTTACAATTAGCCCACCCCCGCAAACCCGTCAACCTAACGGAGCCGCAAGTTGTGTTTTTTCTAATTTTACAGCGAGAAATGAAATTTAGGTTTCCGAAATACTTGGCGTGGATTAGGATCACGCCTGTGAAGTTTCATCGTTGGTTGCTGCCGGTTGCGTTGCTGATTTTCTTCAGTTTGCAGTGCATGCCGACTCGGCCCCTCGGCGGTGGGCGCACCGCTCCAGATGCGGTGGGTGGGCAAGTATCGTTGTCCACGATGTTGCGGCAGGTGAATTTGAAAACAGACATGGTAAGAAGGGGGGCTCACGGGCGGAAGGTCTACCGCCCAATGAAGCCGCGCTACATCACCATTCATAGCACCCAGAATTACACGGCTGGGGCTGCACAGCATGCATTGGCGCTGAAAAATGGTGCTTTGCGCTCCGCCAAAACCCGCAACGGAAACAGAATTGGCTACCTGATCTGGCATTTCACTGTGGAGGATCGCATGGCTATCCAACACATGCCCACCAGCGAGCAGGGTGAACACGCCGATTTCGCTGGCCCCGGAAATCGATTGTCGATCGGCATCGAAATGTGCGAAAATCGTGGTAACAATCGAAATGCCACTGTCGAGCGCACTGCGAAGCTCACTGCCGTATTGATGAAGAAAAACAACATTCCTTTGCAAAATGTTGTGCCGCATTACCACTGGCCACGCCGTGGGAAAAATCCACCTAACAAAAATTGTCCTCACTTTCTGATGGACGGCGGTCGTCCCGGAGCGAAGTGGCGTGGATTTCTCGGACGAGTGAATTATTACTACCGGCGCATCGCTCCCTGATGAATGAGTTAACCCATGACTACGGTAGCCCGGGAAACCGCGAGACGGTGCTCGAACCTGGGCTTCACTTCGCGTGCCAAAGATGCACTGCTTGTTGTAAGTGGCCTGGCGATGTGCGGATCGAGGAAGATGAAATTTCGCGCATTACTACCTTTATGGGTCTAACTGACCAAGATTTTCTCGACCAGTTCACCCGTCTCAGAACAAACCGTCAGGGGCTTTCTCTCATCGAGAAAGAAAACCACGAGTGTATTATGTTAGAAGGTAATTCCTGTCGGATTCATCCCGTCAAGCCCGAGCAGTGCAGCGGTTTTCCTAACAAATGGAATTTCCCTGGTTGGCGGCAGGTGTGCGAGGCGCTCCCTGTACCAGTGATAAGCTAACAGTATTTTGAATGGGGTTGTAAAAGAGTTCTCCTGCGCCGTGTATCGATGAGTTGAAGTCGGTTGCAATCCATACTTACTCGCACGACGCAGGAAATTTTTTCGGGGGAAGAATTATTTGCGCCTCTTGACTTCTTCCTCTTCGCGCAACATCTGCAACGGTGCTTCAACATCGTGCAAAGTGGAAGGGTCGGAGTCGCCCTGACTGCGGCGCCGGACAGCCGCCATTTTACGACTTAGTGCGTCCTTGGATGCGCCATACGAATCCTCGTTCATCGAAAAGTTTGTAGTGTTCTCCGACCTGATATTCATCCGTGCAGCTGTGGCGATTGCATCCTGATTGGCGCCGAGAAATAGAAATTGCCATTGGTAATTTTCCGTTTGGTGTTGGATGCGCTGTGCGATGGATTCCCATGTGAATTGGCTGGACGCGTTTTCTTGCCCATCAGTAAGTACCGCAACAATCACTTGGTTAGGTCGCTCTGCTTCCGGGGCGGCTGCGAGTTTGCTTCCAAGCTCGTCGATGGTACGGCCGATAGCATCTAGCAGCGCCGTACTGCCTCGCGGTACGTAAGTGGTTGTGTTGAGTTCCACCACTTCCGAAATCGGAACTGAGTGGAAGGGCAACTCGTACCGGTCGTCGAATAATACGAGGGTGAATCGCGCGGTGCCGGCGACTTGTTGCTGGTCGCGGAGAAGACGATTGAAGCCGCTGATTGCGGGTTCGATCATGGAATTCATGGATCCAGAGCGGTCGAGGATGAAGACGATTTCGGTATATGGTTGTTTCATAGGAAACAGATTAAAGCACGGGGGGTGGGACAAATAGCGGGTGAGGCTAAAAATTTAAAAAAATAAATAGAGCAAGTGGATGGGACGTGGATTGCAACGGGTCGGCATGGGGAATCAGGATTGCGTCCCTGATGGTTTATCGTCCAAAGTTCGTTTGAGTATTTCCCTTTGGGGTTGAGTTGCTATTTGCGGGGGGGTAGCGTCCGTGCCTTGACCATTATGAAACATTTCTCGATTTTACGAATTTTTGTGTTTTTGGCCTTGGCCCTTCCCATTCATGCGTATGCACAAGCCCCTGAAAGTGTGATGGTGGTGGAAGCTCACTCCGGAAAAGTGTTAATCGCAAAAAATGCTGGTGAAAAACGACCTGTTGCCAGCCTCACGAAGATCGCCATGGGTGCGGTGACAGTGGACTGGGCAACAGCGACCGGCGCAGATTTGGGGGCGACCATCATCACCGTTCCTCAGAACGTGGCGCTGGTTGGCGGGCCGAATCCGATGAACCTCCAGCCTGGCGACCAGCTCACCTTGCGGGATGCGCTCTACTCCGCGCTCCTTGGCTCGGATAATCTTGCAGCGCTCACCATTGCCGATCACGTGGGGCGGGAAATACTTAACCGCCGCGGTGGCACGAGTGATCCAGTGGCTATTTTCGTGGCAGAAATGAACCAACTGAGTAAAGCGCTTGGAATGACTAACAGTCGATTTGTTAATCCACATGGCCTCGACCGTCCGGGTGCGAAGGGCTACTCTAGCGCGGCGGATATGGCTAAGCTTTCGATTTACGCGATGCGAAAGAATGCCTTTACGTTTATTGTTCGGCAAAAGGAACGTAATGTGAGCGTGACCCATACGACAGGTAAGAAAAGCTATCGCGTGGTGAATTCTAACGAGCTTGTCGGTGAGATTGGAATTTTAGGCGTGAAAACCGGCACCACCAATGCAGCGGGTCCTTGCGTTTCAGTTTGCATGGATAGAGAGCCTCTGGTTCGTGCGAAACCAGATGGTTCCAAAGGTGCGACCCCACGGCGTTTGATTGTGGTGCTCCTCAATGATGCTAACAGATTTAACCACGCACGGAGCCTGATTCGTCTGGGTTGGGAGTTATATGATCCATGGTTGGCCTCAGGTGCACCAGTTCAAGATCGTGGACGCGAAATTCTCAGCGTTCCAACGCCTCAATAAGAGATTTTTTTCGGTTAGTCATTGATCTCATGCGAATTGGTATTTTAAACAGCGGCGGCGACTGCCCAGGTCTGAACGCGGTGATTCACGGCGTAGTCGGTGCGGCGGCGCAACTTGGTTGCGAGGTGATCGGATTCCGAGATGGGTTTGAGGGAATGCTGCCACCCGGCGACTACGTGATTCTTAGGCCGCAAGACACCATCGGAATTCTCAAATTAGGTGGCACCATTCTTGGGTCAACGAACAAGGGGCACTTCGGCGCAAAAGTAGGAATGGGCGACGTATCAGAAGTCCCAAGTGAAATCATCGCGAAGGCCAAGAAGACCATGGACAGTCTTGGAATCGGCGCTCTCATCATCGTCGGTGGTGACGGATCATTGACTGTAGGTTTGCAACTTTTTCGCAATGGATGGCCGATCATTGGCGTACCGAAGACCATCGATAATGACCTCAGTGCGACGGCTTTCACCTTCGGATTTGACAGCGCAGTTTCAACAGTGGTCGATGCGCTGGACCGTCTGCACACGACTGGAGAAAGCCACAAACGAGTGATGGTGTTAGAAGTCATGGGTCGGCATGCCGGTTGGATTGCACTGTGGGGTGGAATCGCGGGTGGCAGTCATGTGATCCTGATTCCTGAAATTCCATTTTCATTTGAAAAAATTGCAGCTTTTATCAAACACCGTGAAGCTCAAGGTCATCACAGTACGCTTGTGGTGGTTGCCGAAGGTGCGCTCATGCCCGAGGGCAAGATGGTAACGCTTAGCACAGCGGGTGAGGGTGAAATTCGTCTCGGCGGAATCGGCGAGCGAGTCGCGTTAAGGATTCAGGAAGCCACAGGCAAGGACACGCGGGCGTGCACACTTGGTCATCTCCAACGGGGTGGATCACCCACTGCGCTAGACCGGATCCTCGGCATGCGATTCGGAGTGATGGCGGTGAGGCTTGCGGTGGATGGAAATTTCGGAAGAATGGTCAGCTATCAAGCTTATCATGTCGACTCCGTGCCGATCGAGGAGGCAGTTCATCAACTTCGTTTGGTATCACCGGAAAGCGAATTGGTAGTGGCTGCCAAGGCAGTGGGAATTTGTTTTGGTGACTGATTAGTTTTCAGCTTTAAGTCTTCATCAATATCTTCATCATTTCATCCAGCGACTAGCATATAGCCTGATTCATTTAACCCACACCAACTTTATTTACCAATGTCCTCTGATCCACTTCTCCAGCTTCTTCGTCGCAAAGCACGTATCTCGGATCAAGAGTTGGCGGACATATTATCATCCACTCCGCAGGTTGTCGCCGCTCGCGTCGCTGCATGGGAAGCGGATGGAACGATCTGCGGTTACCACGCGGTGATAGACCCCGAGGTCATTGGCGACAATTCTGTCTCGGCGTTCATTGAAGTGAAAGTCACGCCCGAGCGTGGTGGTGGCTTTGACCGTTTGGCAATGCGGATTGCACGCTTCGATCAAGTCGTGTCGTGCTACTTGGCGAGTGGCGGTTACGATCTAATGGTCGTCGTGGAGGGTGCTGATCTTCGTGAGGTAGCTCGTTTCGTTTCGGAAAAACTTAGTTCGTTAGACGGTGTAATTTCTTCAGCCACACATTTTCGCCTGAAGACCTACAAGGAAAATGGCTTTGTCTTTGAGAAAGAATCTTCCACTGAGCGTTTGGCTGTCTCGCCGTGAGGGGCTTACTTTGTCGTTAGTTCTAATGCGAGGGAAACCACGCGCCTAACTTGATCGGTGACCTCGTCCAAGCTGCCTGAACTATCGATAACTCGCGCGTAGGTCTCGTCCTTAAGCGATAAAAAGACATCGCGACAATGTTGAAGATTTCCGCGTTTTTCAAACTCATTGGCGATGTCCCCGCGTTCACCAATGCGCTGCATCGCCTTTTCTACATCGAGATCCATGATGAGCAATAAATCCGGCACTGGCGCAAACTCCTCGTTTTTTCGCCTAATCTCCGATGGGTCTATTCCACGGATTCCCTGATAAGCCATCGACGAGAAATAGTAGCGATCCAAGATCACCACCTTGCCAGCAGCGATGGCTGGTTTGATCAATTCGTCCACGTGTTGGCGGCGATCATGAAGAAAATGCTGAAGCTCATCATCAGGTGATAGACGTCCGGTCACTGCGGACTCACGCAGGATTCGCCCCCATGGACCATCGGTTGGTTCGCGGCTAATGACGACCTCACGCCCTTGGTCGGTGAACCAATCGCTGAGGCGTTTCACTTGGGTTGATTTACCGGTGCCATCGATGCCTTCGATAACAATAAAAATTCCGCTGGAAATCATGTTAGTTGTATCTGGATTTTAGGTGGGCGAGGTAATCGTCCGTGCTTGGAGCTTTCCCAGTCGCATGGCGGATGAGCTCGGTGGGATCCATCGTGGCTCCATGTGAATGCACCGATTTTTTCAACCAAGCGAGCAAAGGTGCGTAGTCTGCTTGTTCGATTGCGGCGGCGACGACTGAGTCTCTTTTCGCTGCGGCAAACAACTGGGCGGAGTTGATATTTCCGAGCGTGTAAGTTGCAAAGTAACCCATACCACCCATCGACCAATGAATGTCTTGCAGGCATCCGTGGCGGTCGTCAGGTGGGTTGAATCCGAATAGTTCGCGGAACCCTTCATTCCATGCGTGAGGTACATCGGGCACGGCCAGGGTGCCATTCATCATTCGCCGCTCGAGATCAAAACGTAGTAAAATATGCAAATCGTAAGTGGCTTCATCCGCCTCGACTCGGATGGGTGAAAATTCTGCGCGCCAGAGGTGGTTGAGGAAAGATTGTAACGAGAAATTTGTTAGCTGTGGAAAAATCTCTTGCGCCACTGGATACCATTTTTCCCAGAATGATCGTGAGCGACCGACGTGGTTTTCCCACAAACGTGATTGCGATTCGTGGATGCCTAAGGAAACGGGTTTACCAGAAGGTAAACCAAAATCGCTAACGGGTAATCCTTGTTCATAGAGACCGTGGCCTGCCTCATGCAAAACCCCAGACAGTGATGAAGTGAAATCAGATTCAATGTAGCGGGTGGTAAGTCTAACATCGCGTGGACCGAGCGTGGTACAGAATGGATGGGTCGTGGTATCGATCCGACCCGCTTGAAAATTGAACCCAATCGCCTCAGCCACCTGGGCGTTGAATTTTTGCTGTTCGGCGATGGGGTAAGGACCGGGGGGTAGGCATGAACGCTGCGCGGAAGATTTTTCCACGGCTTGGGAGGAAATATCTCTGAGAGTGGGTCGCATAGCATCGAATAAATTGGCGACAGCTGTGGTACTGGTGGCACGTTCGTGTCCATCTAACAGTGCGTCGTAAGGCTCACTGCCATAGCCCCAGAGTTCTGCTTTTTCTCGGGCAATTCCTAACAATTTTTCAAGGTGTGGGGCAAAAGATGAAAAGTCCGAACGCTTCCTAGCGTCTGCCCATGAGTGCTTAGCGAGCGAGCAGGCCACTGAGTCGCGGGTAACCAATTCAAGAGATAATTTAGTTGCACGGTCAAACTTGCGACGCAGTTCCTTGAGATTTGCCGACAAGATTGGGTCGCTGTCTGATGCTGTAGCTTCGGCAAATTCCAAATCACTTTTCCATGCGTTAGAGGTCGCTAGCTCGTGGGCACGCGCCGCGAGCCATGCGAGTTGATCTGCCCGGTACTGGGTCGCGTGGTGAGGTAGGTAGGTCTCTTGGTCCCAATCGAGGACGGCTGCGGAGGACTGAATGATGGCAAGTTCGCGAACTTTATCGAAAATCGGCATGACGGATTCCTGAACGAATCCCTCAGCAAGGCAAAGACCGAAATTCAACTTGTTCTTTCAATGCTTAGAAATCTCCATGTGGCGGGAACTAAGGAGGTGGCGCTTAGGTTTTTTTAGGTCCCATCTATTACATGACCATGCACAGGAAGCATGGTGGTCTGTTTGGACGTGCTTTATTCTCTAACGATAATTTTCTGCTTGGAAATCAACCAGACAGAAAAAAGAGAACCAATCAAATCGGTAGTAGGGGTATAACAGGCGATTCAACGGATCGGATTGGTCATTGCCCAAATCTTACCCGCGACCATGGAGGCTGCGGGCTTTTCCATTTTCATGAGGGCTTTTCTCATTTTTGCCAGGGCAGAATTCTGAAGTTGGCGTATACGTTCGCGGGAGACTCCAAATTCGCGCCCGACATCTTCGAGAAGCATCGGCTTCATGCCCGTGAGTCCGAAGCGCTCATCGATAATTCGGCGCTCGCGCTCGTTGAGGATGGATAACAGACCACCAATTTCAGCATGAATATTTTTGTCAGAGAGCATTTCAAGCGGATCGGAGGCGGATTCGTCGCTAATAATTTCACCATATTCTGCTGCTTCGCCATCATTGATTGGTGCATCGAGAGATGATGGCCGCTGAGCAGCCTGCTTGAGCATCGCAATTTTTTGACGTGGCAACCCTAGTTCAGTGGACAGTTCGTCATCGGTTGGTTCGCGGCCGAGTGACTCTGCGAGCATTGAAGAAATTCTCCGCATCCTTGCAATTTTATCAACCATGTGAATGGGCAGGCGGATGGTCTTGGATTGGTTCGCAAGAGCACGTTTGATCGATTGCTTGATCCACCAAGCGCCGTAGGTAGAAAGTTTTCCACCCTTGTTTGGGTCGAACCGTTCAACGGCATTCATAAGGCCGATATTTCCTTCAGAAACTAGGTCGCTGAGCGAAAGCCCGTAACCCGAATAGTCATGGGCAATTTTTACAACCAATCGGAGATTTGCCTTAATCATTTGGGTCCGAGCTTCCTCGTCGCCCATCTTGATACGCTCGGCGAGGGCGGTCTCCTCTTGAACGGTGAGCAGGGGAGTTTTGGAGATTTCTCGGAGATAAAGTTTTAAGCTGTTGTCTGTGTCGTAGGCCATAATATGATGAATTAAGAGTTACAATTTATCATTCGTCGTCGAAGGGAACGCAGATTCAAAATTCTGATAAAAATTCAAAAATGTCGAATGAATTGTTTTTTGAATCTGAATCGAAATTATCAACGAATCACTATTTAATAATTAGCTGTGTTTAAGCTACAGTCGTAGAAAGTTAATTTGTGTGTGATCTAGCTGAAATATCTTGGACTAAGACGCTTTTTTTGTTACCGCGAAAAATAGAGGCCTTTTTTTGCTCCGATGATAATTTGACGCATCCAATTTGGCGATGGGAACGAATTGGACTGCTGTCATCGTCTCCTAAAGTTAAAATAAGAAGTTTTGGACATCGGGCGAATAGTTATTACGGTCTCTCGTTGAAAGTGAATTTAACCGATTCAAGACCATCTGAAAATATTCTACCACGTGTCGCGGCGGGGGAGGCGAATGCGATGAATGCTTGTATTACGCGTTACGGTGGGATGGTTTGGTCGCTTGTGCGTCGATATGTTAGTGATCCAGTTGAAGCCGAGGATCTTGTGCAAGAGATTTTCACTGAGATATGGAAAAAAGCATCTTCTTACGAATCATCGATTGCCTTGGAATCAACTTTTGTAGGACTTGTTGCGCGCAGGAGATCGATTGACTTTCTGCGCCGCCAAAAGCGCCTGCCAAGCCTGGAGCCAATCTCTGCGGCGGAGTTTGTGCCACAACCGCTAACGGAAAAATCACTGGTTTTCTGTGATTCAGAAACTATCAAGTTATCCCTCGCCAATCTATCTGCTGAGACTCAGGAACTGTTTCGATTGTTTTTTGAAAACGGATTCACACACCCCGAAATTGCCGAACGAACGGGCTTGCCATTAGGAACCGTGAAAACTCGGCTTCGCCGAGGCTTGATCGCTTTGCGTGAGCATTTGCAGAGGATCGGAATCTCCAAGGAGGACCAGAAACCATGAACCATTCTGACTCCATGATTCGCTTCCATGAACTTAGCGCAGGGCGCTCGATGGGTGACTTATGCTCGGAGGAGGAACGCGAATTAATTTTGTTAGAAAAAGAATTTGGTACCGATGTCGATAACACATTCGAGCGACTCGTTGCATCTATCGAAGTCGATTACCACCGGGCGTTGGGCGCGGTTTTGCCAGTGGGTCTTGCGACTCGCTTGCACGGATATGCCAACGAGATCAGCAAGAATGATGTGGCAAATATTTTGACTCCATCCATTCCGAGTTGGCGAAATCGTTTATTTCATCCCGCGAGCGGGTGGGTTGCTGCCGCAGTGGTGGTGTTGGCCGCAGTGATGATTTCACGCGATGTGGGTCATATTTCACCAGCACTCGCTGAGACCAAACTGCGCGGCGATTCTCACGATCTGATAGAGCACCAATTTTCAGGGCTTGGAGACTTCAAAGAAGCCGGTGGAAAAGTCGTTTGGAGTGATCAATTTCAACAGGGCTACATGACTCTGAGCGGAATTCCGGCAAATGATCCAAAACAGGCTCAATACCAACTTTGGATCGTTGATCCGAAGCGTGACGAGGCCCCAATCGATGGTGGTGTTTTTGATATTCCCGCTGGCGGGGCGACGGTGGTGATCCCGATTTCAGCGAAGCTAAGCCTCACCCAGCCCCAAGCGTTCGTCATTACCCTCGAACAACCCGGTGGGGTGGTAAAGTCGAAGCAGCTGCGCCCAGTCGCTTTGGCTAAAGGCTAAATTTTTTTTGCCCGCGAAACTTGTGGTTTATATATTTCAGCGCACACTGTAATTTCAGCATTGTTTTTGTCGTGAATTTTTGTCGTAACTGTCATCATACCACATGAAAAAATCACTCGTAAAGATGTGCTCATCTACTCTGGTATTTGTATCTTTACTTTGTGGATGTGATACAGCGACTGAGAAGCAAAACGTGTCGAGCGATGACGTGCCTGAGTCTGTAAATCAAGCAGTTTCCTTCGTTTCGGTACTTCCCGACAAGGTCTCTTTTAACGAACACGTCCAGCCGATTCTCTCGGAATATTGTTACCATTGTCATGGTCCGGATTCTGGGACTCGCGAGCCAAAGAAAGCTCCGCTGCGCTTGGACAGGGTGGAAGACGCTTTCGCTCTGAGGGATGACGGGCTGCCGGTGATCATCAAGGGCAATCCCAAAAACTCGATGCTCGTGCAGCGGATTCACAACGCCGATCCCGACGAAATCATGCCGCCGCCGAAGAGCCACAAAACGCTAAAGCCAGCGGAAATCGCAATTCTCGAGCGCTGGATCGAGCAAGGCGC
>Ga0209190_1002318_pt1 | contig 12927 bp, 9 predicted proteins | sample M_140205_XF_Meta_FD_187315 | JGI IMG/M metagenome (GOLD analysis project Ga0209190, IMG submission 187315) | Freshwater microbial communities from Lake Montjoie, Canada to study carbon cycling - M_140205_XF_MetaG (SPAdes) (version 2) | ecosystem: Environmental > Aquatic > Freshwater > Lake... | reverse complement strand
TAACTATATTCAGCGGTTACTACCCACAAAGAAACCCAGGCACCTGCCACTGGATACCCTTGATGCAATCCCATACTTACCCCAGCCAATTTTTTATGACTGACTTCTACCCCGAAAAGAGCATGCTTCCCCCACACTTGATCATTTCGATTCAGTAGATCGATATAATCAAAAGAAGCCTTCACATCCTGCTGATTCACTGTGGCCTCCATGGTCGTCCCCACGCTTACCATCTGCTTATCCGATCGAACCAACTCCCCCCGATAGGCCGTATCCCCCACATCTTGGAGAGAAAGCCCATAGGACATATCTATATACTTCATGGGTTGTTTATAAATCATTCCCAAATCTGCCCCTATACCCAATCCTTTCCCATCTCGCAACAAAGAGCGAAGAGATTCCGTTCGTTTTTCCTTATTTTGAAAGGATTGCAGTAAATCTAAGAGCAGATCAAATCCTCCATTTGGGTAATAGATATCATGCTTTTCCAGCAATTTTACCCCAGCCCCCACATAGAGATTCTTCCAAATTTCTCTTCCATGACCTACAACAACCCCATGATGAGTAACCGCTTCCAATAACACTTGGGACTTATCCAAGTTCACATCCAATAGCCCCAGACTTACGTTTGCGTAGGCTCCTCCTACATATCCTACCGTCAAATCCCCAAAACTCCCCCCAGCAAAATCTTGAGCCCCTAAATACACACTGTGATTCTCAAATTGCCCCAATATATTTTCCGCATTTACATTGAGCTGCGAAAATTTTTCGGGATTTCGAATACCATCCAAGACGTCTTCACTGACGGTGATCTGGGGATCTAAAATAGAAAAACTCCGAAGTTTATTGGAACCAAAGGCCAATCCAGCTGGGTTGTAGTACAAGGAAGAAATCCCAGAGACAGAAGCAATCCCCGCTTCCCCATGCCCCATAAACCGAGTGTCTTCAAAGGTACGGCGCAATTCTTTTCCCAAAGAAAGCGACGACCATCCGCTTACGAGTAGAAGACACCATATGGATTTCATAGCCAGTCTCACTTAATATAAATTTCTACCCGTCGATTCTTGGCTCGATTTTCCGGTAAATCTTTTCCAGGGCCGCCTCCATTGGGCGCCATAGGACGAAACTCCCCATAGCCTTGGGCAGAAAGCTTGGTTTGATCAAATCCTCGTGCGATAAAAAGATCCAAAATCGATAAGGCTCTTTCCGTAGACAAATGCCAATTTGATTTGAAGGCCGAACCTGCACGAACAGGCAAAGAGTCCGTATGCCCCTGAATGGAGATCTCATGAGAGTCTTTTATCCCAAATAAAGAATTCACTATGGGGAGCAGTTTTTTCTCATTTTCTGGATCCAAATGCCCTTGCCCCACAGAAAAGAGAATCTTATCCTTCATAGTGATTTTTGCCCGGTTGCCTTTTTGTTCGATCTGAACCGAATCCTCCAGATTCTCTTTTTTGACAGTCTCCTTTACTTTTTCCAAAGATTCCGTCAATTTTTCCATATTCTGCTGTTGCTGCTTGGAAACCACAGATTGAGGCGAAATCATGATAATAAAAAACACGAGCAGTAAGGTAATCAAATCCGCATAGGAAAAAATCCAATTTCGAAGATGGCTACCACTGGCACTACTCACGATTATTCTCCCTTCTTGCTTGGATCTTTGTCATAAGATTGCTCCAAATAAAAGCTGGGTTTTTTGTCCTGTACCATTTCAATCCAAAAAAGCACTTGCTCGTAAGTCTTCGTCAATAAAGTCTGCTTATTCTCAAGTTGAGACACCAACGGTGTCAACATAATGCTACAAAAAATCCCATATAAGGTCGTTAATAAGGCCAGAGCCATATTGGATCCAATTTTGGAAAAATCACTGAGCTCTGCCAATAATTTTACCAAGCCCAATACAGTCCCCAACATCCCCAACGTAGGACCCGCCGCCGCCATCATTTGCAAGGTTTTGATATGTTGATCTAAATTCAGTTTCATATTGCTTTCATGACGTTGCACCAATAATTTGATATCTTTCATCTCTATTTTGGCTTCGATCTGGTCAAAAATGCGTTTCCAAGCCATAGGGATATTTTTTGGATCCAATCCCTTTTTTAACCCCTCGGCTCCAGATTCATAAAATTTGGCCGTCAAGGTTTGAAGATGCTCATCCATATAGGCAATGTCGCTTCGAATCTTAGAGGGAGAATTTCGAAAGAGAGACCCAAACAAATCCCACAAATCTTTATAATGCGTGGTGGCCATGACCAAGCCAATGATCCCAACAAATACCACCACCATAGAGGAAGGATGAATAATGTGAGCTTGCACTCCAAATGTATCTTCCGTAAAATTCGCATAGTACTCCCCACCAACGAGGACCGCGATTCCCAACAGATGCCATATCGTCGCAACTAACTTAGACATATCCTCTCCTTTTCTGCTTTTTATACTTTCAGTTGATTTCGGTAAATTTTCATCAATTCATTCATGGCAGGAGCCAAATTCAGCTCACCACTCCCTAAAGCAATCATCTGCTCCCTCACCACATTCTTCCTCAAGTTAGGTAGTAGTGCGAACATCTTTTCCTGTCTATCTTTAGGTAAAGACTTAAGCACCATCGCCAAACTTTGGTTGTCAAGTTCTTGGAGACAGCGAGTGATATCTGCCGTGCTGGCAGCCAAAAAATCTTCGAAGGTGGAAAAATACTTTTTCAACCGACGATCGTCCTTTAACGCCCCTCTTTTCTTCACCACTTCCATGGTTTCACTCAATTGTGGGTCTTGATCCAACATCTGAGTAAATAATTGCCCCTCTCCTTTTCCTTCTTTCTTCAGCCCATTTTCCATGAAGTACGTCTTCAACTCTTGATCCAACCCAGATTCGATCTGATGCAACGACTGTAGGAAAGCGTCTGACTGCACACGTTCAAGCAACTCGGCTTTCACATCTGGTGGCAAACAAGCCAAAAACTCGCCTGTCCGTTGAGAAGGCAAATATCGAAGGATAACGGCAATTTTCTCCAAGGAGGTAGCACCAATTTTCTTCACAAGAGCAGTCATATCCATGGATTTTAAATATCCAAAAGGGATTTTTTCCGCCACTTTTCTCAATTGGATATAATGCTTGAGTCGAGATTCCATGTCATGGAAGGTACTCGCAATGGTTTCCAATTCTAGGGTCTTTTCCTTACCAGCAGGAATTTCTCCTAAAATCTCTGTAATCGGCCCTTTCAAAGACGAATGAGCCACCACGTAGAAGAAGACATTGGCCTCCGTTGGGGGCAAATCTCGAATGAAGTCCTTCAACAAATTCGGATCTTCTCCGATTGCTTGCACCAAGGACATCAAACAACGATCAATTTCTGCCTTAAAGAGAACATCGGGATCGACTTGCTTCGTACCGTCCTTGCCTTTTTGCAACATATCTAATGTTTTTTTGAAATCATGCTCTTTCTTTTTTGGAATAATCATTCGAATCAACCAAAAAAGCAAAATCAAAAGAAGAACACCCATCAAAAAATACAACAAGGTGGTGGAGTGAAAATAGAAGAATTCCTGAATACGGGAAGAAATGGTCGGGGTATGAAAAGAAACAAAATCAGATTCGCGAACCACCAAAGAAGCCATTTTCCCATATATGCTTCTTACTTTATCGGTAATAATGTCCTTACCTAAGGCCTTTTTATCATCAGATAAAAATTTATGAAGAATCAACACCACCAACACTTTTTTAACCGCAACTTCCTTATCAAATCCAAAGCTCTCTTTTAGATCTGTATCTTCGTCAGATTGACCATCTTCCACCAAAGTAGGATCAAAACCTGGAATGGCCTTGGTAGTTTTTGCCCCACCTTTTTCTGAAGTTTTCTTTTGAACAATTTTTTCAGTTTGTACTTCCTTTGTAGCAATCGCCAATTTTACATTGACCATCACATCAAAAGTATTCACTGGCAACACATTCAATAAGGTCTTGTCCAACTGTCTTTCTAAATTTTCCTCATATCGAATCCGCATCTCTTCTACATCAAAGATGCCCTCGGCCGCCCACATGGTTGGGGACAAAAACACCACAAAAAGGAGACCCTTCCAAAACCATTTCATTTGACTTCCCCTTTTGATTCAGTTGCTTCAGCCCCGGATTCTTTCGTATTACCCGCCTTGTCAGGCGCAGAAGGTGCCGTTTCTTTTGGTTCACTCTCCTTAGCAGGTGCAGCCGGAGATTCCAAGGCATTGGGATCCAATTCCAACAGCTTTTTCCGCAACCCAGGCTGATTTGGATTTCCTTTCAAAGAATCTTTCCAATATTGAATTCCTTCCTTAATCTGATGGGTTTCAATGAGCAAAGATCCTTTCATGGCCTGAACCCGAGCATTATGAGGATCCAATGCCTCTGCTTGATTCAAAAATGTCAAAGCTCCATGTGCATTGCCTCGATAGAACTTATCATTCGCCTTCAAAATCAAGGCACTCACTTGACTTGCCGTTTCTCTATCCAACCCTTCAGAGGGCTTCATCTCCTCTGGCTTCGGCTCTTCCTTTTTCGGTTCTTCCTTTTTATCTTCTTCTTTCTTCTCTTCTTCCGGCTTCGCACCCTCCTTTTTCTTATTCACGCCTGGCAAGCGAATATCAATATTAGATACTGAATTAATATTAGGAACCACATAGGTATGATCCCGCTCTCGATCAAAAATTCGAAGATCTGATTCATTCTTATCAAATGTAATCATATCCTGACTATGTAAGATAGGAGAGCTAATCAGCCCAAGTAATAAAAATTTTTTCTTTATGGTCATGTGGTTACCCTATATCAATGCCGAGACCGAGCACAACCATGCCTGGCAAGGTTTGAGATGGCTTCACAATTTGATCAGATTTCTCCACCTGTTTAGCACCTTTGTCTTTTTCTGCTTGGGATGAAAAATTTTGAAAAAGGGTATATCCTGCTTGGATATGAAATAAACTACCCAATTTAAATTTAAGTCCCGGGGCATAGGAAAATTGCGCGGCTCCATTATAAAGCCCAATACCCACATCGTTGGTTAACAACAAGGAGCCAATTCTCCAATACCCTTGAAAGATATCGTTTAGATCCAGATCAAAATACAATCCAAAAATGGTAAGAGGATCTACAATCGTGGGAGACATAAACCCAGAACCAAAGAGACCTACTTCTCCGAATCGAGGGATACGCTGACCTACCCCTAAGCGCCCACCCATCAGGCTTCCGACAGATTTCTTTTCTGTTGTGACAAAATTGAAAGAAAGCGACATTACCGCCCCTCCGTCTCTGATGGCATAAACGGGCTTTCGGTATTCCTTAGCAATAATACTTTGGCCTTTCTCATCAAATAGGATGAGACTTAGTTGAAGATCAGATCCCACTTGAATGACATTGATCTCTGTCCAACCCGATACGCCATATTTTTTCACCAATCCTTGCATTTCTTCATGGCCATTGACCCCTTTCTTCAGATGGATATCCTCGTTATCGAGTTCCATGCGAACTGTGAGGCACTCTAAACATTTCACTAGCTTATACCCATTGGAACTCACCAAAGAGGCGTTAATTACTCGATCAATCACATAGGTGCGGAATTCATCCGATAGATTAGAGGACTGAACATAGGAGGTGAGTAAACTAATCCGAGGTTGCTCGAATTCCTTGGAAGAAAAATCAGCCTTCATCTGTTCCAAGATGAGATCTATGGAATGGGTAAAGCTACGAGAAGCTAAAAAAGCCGCTTCTTTCGTAAGCTCTTGCCGTGCAAACAATGAGAAAGTCGTAGACCCTAGAAAGATGGAGGCAATAACCAAGGCTCTTGAAATTCGCATATCAAAAATCCTATATGTAGTTCATCGATTTACTAATGAATAAATTATATAACAGAAAAGGGTATTTTCTTAGGAGGAGGAGATTATAAGGAAGAAAGAAAAAATGCAAGTTGTTCCACCCAAAACCGTCGATGGTTCAAACAAGGCAGTAAGGTTAAAGAAATACCTCCTTGCTTTTTCCACCACGCCTGTAGTTCGATTCCAATTTCTTCTCGTGTCTCTAAACAGTCTATCATGAACCCCGGGCAAACCAATGCAACTCGTCGAATGCCTTTTTTGAAAAGATCTTGCAACGCTTCTTCGGCATAGGGGCGTGTCCACTCCTGTCGTCCCAGTCTAGATTGAAAGCAGGTGGAGTATGAAAACAGAGGAAGACCCAGTTTTTTTGCAATACCTTCCGTAGACTCAATACACTGAGACCTGTAGGAAATTCCTTCTTCTTTGATATTTTTTTGTATCGGGATCCCATGGTAACTGAATACCAAATGATCATTTTGTTCTGTCGTATAATGAGCCGAAATCAACTCGGCCATAGAATCAAGATATGCAGACTGGGTATAAAAAGAAGATTGCACCAAAATCGTAGGAAAATATCCCATTGAGATTGAGAAAAAAAGCGGAAAAAAAGGAAAAAATAGAGGCGCCCGTACTTGAGAGAGCCCACACTTTTCTATAACATTCGGCAGAGGCTCTTGCTCGAAAGGGAGCAATCACCCCATACTAAGAGGGCTCGAAGGAGATAAGGCAGAGGGAGGATCAAAGGATCCATCAGAAAACGCTGAAGATACCGTCTCACATCACGCACCTGGCAAGAGTCAGGAGACCCTAGATTTGCCAGTATGATACCAATTTCTGAGGGTTGCATGGAACATCCACAGTAAAGAGCAACAACAACCCGAAAAGATATACTTATACAGTAAGATCAAGCATTTCTTCCAGTTGAGCGGGAGAATCCACCCAATTGGTACGGGTTTTCACTCGTAGATCCAAAAATACTTTCTTTCCAAAGAAAGACTCCAGCTGCACCCGCGTATCCATACCGATTTGCTTGATCATACTTCCACCGGCGCCCACAATCATCGATTGATGAGCCTCTCGGTTGGTAAAAATCGTAGCAAATACACGGACGAGGGTTTCTTTCTCCTCTACTTTTTCTACTTTAACGGAAGTGGTGTAAGGCAGCTCCTGGCCCAAGTGACGAAATACCTGCTCCCGAGCCAACTCCTGCAACACAAATGCAGTGGATCGATTGGTTAAATCATCTTCCGCAAAAAGCCATGGATGCTCTGGCATGAGCTTTTGTACATCAGCAAAGAAAGGCTCCAGGGACTCTTTTCGTTTGGCAGAAATTGAGAAAATTTTTACTTGCTCTTCTACGCCAAAAGATTTCAAGGCCGCTTCTAATTCCCCCCGTCTCACTTCGATTTCAGCCAGTCGAATCTTGTCGACTTTACTGAGAAGCAAAAAAACCGGACATTGAATTTGCTTACCCACTTGAGAAAGAAACACAAGATCTTCCTCACAAAGACCCTTGGTACCATCGACCAAATACCCACAACAATCGGCATCACTCAACGAAGTCCAAGCCTCTTGGTTCATCCGTTTTCCCATAAGAGAAAGTTGAGGGTTTTTCTTTTGCAACCCAGGGGTATCAATAAATAAAAACTGGGTTTCCTCTCGGGTCATAACACCCACAATTTGATTCCGAGTGGTCTGAGGCTTGCGACTTACCCCAGCAATTTTCTGCCCAATGCATGCATTGAGCAACGTGCTCTTGCCAGCATTCGGCAATCCGACAAGGGCTATATACCCACATTTTTTCATGAAAATCCTTGGTGCCTACCTAATGGAAGGCCTTATCATGCGCCTTTGCGCTATCCTTTAGTGAAGGAGGAGGTATACCAAGTTTCAAGAAGGCAAGCAAGGCGAGGGTTATTTTTCCCTATGATTCAAGCTGGTTCTTCTTTGGATATCGGAGAGCCACCCAAGGGTTACCCATAAACCTACAAGAGGAAGACCGAGGTAAAACAAGATCTTGGAGATATCTTGTTGGATCCCTCCCAGGCTCCATAGCAAACCAGCTCCTAGCAAAGCCCCCCCATGAAGGAAACAGAACCGAGAAAAAAATCGATCCCATGGAAGAGAGTCCTGCTTTCCCCTCATCCACCGCACTCCGGCATAGAAAAACACGATATCCACAGGCCAACATACCCAAAGATTCGCATTGTGCCAAAGAATCGAGTGTCCAGAAAAAATCCAAGACACAAGCATAACCGTACCTAATCCTCCGGAAATGAGTCCCCAAAGGCATAAGAAGACACCCACCCCTCGAGGATATCGTTTTCCAGCTCGCAGATGAAGAAGAAGGCTCATCCAAACCAACAGAATGAATCCCCCCACCCACGGGTAGAGATCTCGATATACCAACGGATACTCAGGCTCCATCACCAAGGTTTTCGTATCCGTCAGGAGCGAGAGTCCCGGAATGGGATTCCCCGCATCATCCAAGGCAGGCATATCCATCAAATACTGACGCAGTTTTGCTGGCAAAAACATCTCTTCCCACAGAGTCAACCGATGATCGTTCTCGCTGTTCATCACCAGCTCGAGGAAAAATTCAGACCCAAATGGGTGATTCAAATACTTGCGCACATAGTCTCGATATCGAGTGGTTCCCTCCTCGGCTCCATATCGACGGTCGATGGCCCCTCCCAATACCGCATCGAGGTGATCTCGAGGCAAGGTGGAGCAATTTTTTTTATAAAAGTGGTAGAAGAAGTAGGGATTCTCTCCCTCCATATTGGTGGCAATGCGTGTCAGCAGCGCTGACTTTTGCTTGGATGTCAGCTCCAGGCGCTCTCGCACCACGGATCTCTTTTCCTCGCGATAGCGCTCGACGGTCCACCCGCCGGGGGCACGCTCCACCCAGTATTTCAGTTGCCCCAAGAAAAAGCGAAGGCCAAAGTTGGGTTCAGAAAAACTAAACACCCCCCAGTTATAATCCCAAACCGGCTGATGTGGTTCTACCACCTGGAGGATGGTATGCCCAAAGCGGGCATCCATGGAGTCCCCAATCCCCACTGTCAATAAGTAGATCTCCGCCTCATTTTTGTTGGGATCTGCGGCCCCCCCCGTGGTAAAAAAAAGACTGCAAAAAACGACAAGATAGCCATACCATCGATTCATATTGCTCCCTAGTAAGTGAGAGTAGAGGCCGGTTGCATAGTTCATTGGGCGACATGTGCGTCTATTTTGTATACCAAACTCCATACCCAAATCAAAGGCAGGACCATGAGGAAAAAAACCACCCGCTTCCTGTTGGCACTCCTCGTCCTGGCCAGCTTCTATCCCGTGGCTCGCGTTACAGGTCTGCTTTCTCTACCCACAGGAAAAGGAAAGCGACATACACCCCAGACCCTGTCCTTGGGCCCCCACTCAATCCAGAACTTTGAGGCGGCCAAAAAAATCGCGGCTTTACTCTATGAGGAACACCCCTATACGTTCTACTGCGGATGCCATTTTGTAGGAAAATGGGTAGACCATGAGGCATGTGGATACCGTCCCATCCACAACACCCAGCGTGCCCATCGGCTGGAATGGGAGCACATTGTTCCTGCCCATGCCTTTGGGCAGCACTTTGCCTCCTGGAAAAAGGGAGATTCCGCATGCCATCACACCAATGGCACCTCCTTTAAAGGCCGAGCTTGCGCTCGCCTTACCTCCGATACCTTCAGCACGATGGAGGGCGATCTCTATAATCTCGTCCCCGCCATCGGGGAAGTGAACCAACTTCGCTCGGATTTTCCCGTGGGCTTACTGCCGGGCGTTTCTCCCATGTTTGGAAAATGCACCACCAAGATTGCCCATGGTGTGATCGAGCCTCGGATGGAGGTACGAGGATTTGTGGCCCGAACCTACCGATATATGGACGATCGTTACCCAGGGTTTGGGATCCTCTCCGAGGGCAATCGGAGCCTTCTCCTTGACTGGGATGCGCGATACCCACCCGATGCCTTTGAGAAGGCACGGGCCAAAAAAATCGCCCGCATCCAGGGCAATCCCAACCGGTTTGTGGAAAAATCCCCCTGAATGCGCCACCGCCGCTGGTATTCGTTGGAGAAACTGCTTCGATTCCCTTATAATTTGGCCCCAATTCAGAAGCTGCGCACCCAGGGAGCCCCATCACCACCATGTCACTTTTTCGCCATCTCCATGTACACTCCGAATATTCGTTCTTTGATGGCACAAGTAAAATTCAAGCCTTGGTCCGAGAAGCGCAGCAGTGGGGACATACTCACATCGCCTTGACCGACCATGGCAATATGCATGGAGCCTTGGAGTTCTACCAAGAAGCCAAGGCCAAGGGCCTCCATCCCATCCTAGGGGTGGAACTCTACCATCGAGCGCCCGACAGTCTGGTGACCCTGGCCAAGGAGTTGGAGCTGGAGCTTCCAGGTCCTTTCCATCTCGTCTTGCTTGCCCAAAATCTGATTGGGTATAAAAACCTCCTGAAGATCGTTTCCCAAGGCTATCTAGGATCCAATCTACAAGAGGTCCCGGTAATTGGGTTGGAGACCGATCTCTTCCCCCATAGCCAAGGACTCTTCGCCCTATCTGCGTGTCAAATGGGGCTGGTGGGCTACATGGTGCAACAACTGGCCCTCGGCCTTGCCCCCGAGGCACCGCTTTTCTCCTCCGATGGAGGGGAAAAAAAACAGCGCCTCTACGAAGTCCTCGCCTCTTTCGTGAGACAAATGAAGGCACACTTTGCTCCCGAGGGCTTCTATATTGAACTCATCGACAACCTGCTACCGGGTCAAAAAGTGCTTCTTCCCCGATTGGTAGAAACGGCGCAGCATTTTGAAGTCCCCTACGTAGCCACCGCCGATGCCCACTATGTAAGAGAGGACGAACGAGACATCCACGCCCTTGCTGTGGCCATTAAGAACAAGATTACCTTGAAAGATATCCGTCGGCGCCTACGTCAAAGCCGGTTTCACCTTTTGACGCCCGAGGAAATGGAGGCGAGCTTTGCCCAATGGCCCGAGGCACTCTCTAACAGCCTCAAGATTGCCGAGGCTTGCAGTGGGCTCAAGATTCCCACAGGGACCTACTACCTACCCAAGATCGACTTGGGCACGACGGAGACCCCAGTAGAAGCCTTACATCGACTGGCGAAAGAAGGTCTCACAGAAAGACTTCGATTGCTGGAAGTGCTGTATCCAGCGGGTACGTTCACAGAAAACAAATACAAGGAGTACTGGGACCGGCTTGCCTATGAGCTGCGCGTGATCATCGAAATGGGATTTTGCGACTACTTCTTGATCGTGCAGGACTTTATTGGATGGGCCAAAAAGCAGGACATTCCCGTGGGACCGGGTCGGGGATCCGGTGCCGGCTCCTTGGTAGCGTATGCGCTGCAGATTACAGATATCGATCCCATTCCCTATACACTGATCTTTGAGCGGTTCCTTAACCCAGAGCGGGTGTCCATGCCCGACTTTGACATCGACTTTTGCCAATGGCGACGAGACGAGGTTATCCAATACTGCTTGCAAAAATACGGAAAAAACCGCCTGGCCCAGATCACCACCTTCGGGAAAATGCAGGCCAAGGCTGCGGTGAAAAGCGTGGGACGCGCCATGAATCTAGGCTTCTCCCGCATGGATGCCTTCACCAAACTTTTCCCCCCCGATTTGGGGATCACCCTCCAGAAAGCCTTGGATCAAGAGCCTCGCCTCCAAGAAGCCATGAACCGAGATGAGTCCTTACAAGAGTGCATGGACTCAGCCCTTCAACTTGAGGGATTAGTGAGTCACACGTCCGTGCATGCAGCAGGGATTGTGATTTCAGCGGACGAGATGACGGAATATCTGCCGATTTATACGACGGATGGGTCCTCTTTCATCACCCAATACGAGATGAAACCTACAGAAAAAGTGGGATTGGTGAAGTTCGACTTTTTGGGACTAAAAACCCTTACAGTGATCCACAAAGCCGTGCAGCTCATCCGAAAATCCACCAACCCGGATTTTGATATTCGCACCATTCCCCTGCACAATGACGCAGTCTTTGCTCTCCTCTCAGCGGGGCATACCTGTGGGATATTCCAATGTGAAGGCGGTGGGATCACCCAGTTGATTACCAAGCTCAAACCCTCCACCTTCGAGGACATCATCGCCTTGGTGGCCCTCTTTCGCCCCGGTCCGTTGGGATCCGGTATGGTGGACGACTTCGTGGAGCGAAAACATGGGCGCCAGGAGATTACCTATTCTCATCCCCTCCTTGAGCCCATCCTGCGTGACACCTATGGCATGATCCTCTACCAGGAGCAGGTGCAAAAGATTGCGGCTGTTCTGGCTAACTATAGTTTGGGGGAAGCTGACCTCTTGCGACGGGCCATGGGAAAGAAGATCCCCGAGGAGATGGCTCAACAAAAGGGGCGCTTCCTCGAAGGAGCGGCATCAAACCAGATTGATCCAAAAATTGCCGAAGAGATCTTCGACTTGATGGCAGAGTTTGCCAACTATGGATTCAACAAAAGTCACTCTGCCGCCTATGGCTTGATCAGCTACCAGACCGCCTACTTGAAGACCTACTATCCCGAGCCTTTCTTCGCAGCCAGCATGACCTGCGACATGGACAACACGGATAAGCTCATACGCTATATAGAGGATGCCCTCCGAAGCGGTATCCAGCTTTTACCTCCCTGCCTGCAAGAATCCGAATGTGAATTTTCCGTGCCTGGACCGAAGCAAATTCGTTTCGGCCTCGCAGCTATCAAGGGGATTGGGGATGCAGCCATCCGGCACCTGGTGGAGGAACGCATAGCCAAGGGAAAATTCCATGACCTATCTGACCTCTACGAACGGGTAGAGCTCAACCGCATGGGGAAGAAAACCCTCCAGCTCTTGGCCAGTGTGGGAGCCCTCGACTCCTTTGGCTATCCACGGCAATTCCTCATGGATCAAGCCAACCAATTGGTCCAGCTCAGTATCCAAACCTATGAGTCCAAAAAATCGGGGCAACGCAACCTGTTTGCATGGCAGCCCCAGACCAGCACCCATCGACCCCCTCTTCTTTGGGCGAAAGAGCAGTCCACGGG
>Ga0209190_1002317_pt1 | contig 12927 bp, 10 predicted proteins | sample M_140205_XF_Meta_FD_187315 | JGI IMG/M metagenome (GOLD analysis project Ga0209190, IMG submission 187315) | Freshwater microbial communities from Lake Montjoie, Canada to study carbon cycling - M_140205_XF_MetaG (SPAdes) (version 2) | ecosystem: Environmental > Aquatic > Freshwater > Lake... | reverse complement strand
CCACTTTAAATGGCGAACAGCCATACCCTTGGGACCGGCTACAGCCCCAGGATGTGATGAGCCGACATCGAGGTGCCAAACTCCCCCGTCGATATGAACTCTTGGGAGGAATCAGCCTGTTATCCCCGGCGTACCTTTTATCCGTTGAGCGATGGCCCTTCCATACAGAACCACCGGATCACTATGTCCTGCTTTCGCACCTGCTCGACTTGTCAGTCTCGCAGTTAAGCACGCTTATGCCATTGCACATACAGCGCGATAGCCGACCGCGCTAAGCGTACCTTCGAGCTCCTCCGTTACTCTTTGGGAGGAGACCGCCCCAGTCAAACTGCCTGCCATACACGGTCCCCGCCCCGGATCACGGGGCAAGGTTAGAACCTCAATAACATCAGGGTGGTATTTCAACGGTGACTCCACGAGTGCTAGCGCACCCGCTTCAAAGTCTCCCACCTATCCTACACAGATCTCATCAAAGTCCAATGTAAAGCTACAGTAAAGGTGCACGGGGTCTTTCCGTCTAGCCGCGGGTAGATTGCATCATCACAAACACTTCAACTTCGCTGAGTCTCGGGTGGAGACAGTGTGGCCATCGTTACGCCATTCGTGCAGGTCGGAACTTACCCGACAAGGAATTTCGCTACCTTAGGACCGTTATAGTTACGGCCGCCGTTTACCGGGGCTTCGATCAAGAGCTTGCACCCCATCACTTAACCTTCCGGCACCGGGCAGGCGTCACACCCTATACGTCCACTTGACGTGTTTGCAGAGTGCTGTGTTTTTGTTAAACAGTCGCAGCCACCTATTCACTGCAACCCTGTTCTGCTCCACCCGCGAGGGGCTTCACATACTTAGGGCGCACCTTCTTCCGAAGTTACGGTGCAAATTTGCCGAGTTCCTTCACCCGAGTTCTCTCAAGCGCCTTAGAATTTTCATCCTGCCCACCTGTGTCGGTTTGCGGTACGGTCCCGTCTTGACTGAAGCTTAGAGGATTTTCCTGGAAGCGTGGTATCTGCAACTTCATGCCACAAGGGCACTCGTCATCACGCCTTGGTGTTGACCCTCCGGATTTGCCTAAAGGATCCACCTACACGCTTGAACCGGGACATCCAACACCCGGCTTGCATAACCTTCTCCGTCTCCCCATCGCATCAAAACGAGGTATCGGAATATTAACCGATTTCCCATCGACTACGCCTTTCGGCCTTGCCTTAGGGGCCGACTCACCCTGCACCGATGAACGTGGTGCAGGAAACCTTGGGCTTTCGGCGAGCGGGCCTTTCACCCGCTTTATCGCTACTCATGTCAGCATTCGCACTTCTGATACCTCCAGCAACCCTTACGAGTCACCTTCGCAGGCCTACAGAACGCTCTCCTACCACTCATACTTGCGTATGAATCCGCATCTTCGGTGCATAGTTTGAGCCCCGTTACATCTTCCGCGCAGGACGACTCGACCAGTGAGCTATTACGCTTTCTTTAAAGGGTGGCTGCTTCTAAGCCAACCTCCTGGCTGTTTATGCCTTCCCACTTCGTTCACCACTTAACTATGTCTTTGGGACCTTAGACGGCGGTCTGGGTTCTTTCCCTCTTGACACCGGACGTTAGCACCCGATGTCTGTCTCCCGTGAAACTACTCTTCGGTATTCGGAGTTTGCAATGATTTGGTAGACCTATACGGCCCCCTAGTCATAACAGTGCTCTACCCCCGAAGGTATATCACGAGGCGCTACCTAAATAGCTTTCGGAGAGAACCAGCTATCTCCAAGTTTGTTTAGCCTTTCACCCCTACCCACAGCTCATCCCCTACCTTTTCAACGGTAGTGGGTTCGGACCTCCAGCAGGTGTTACCCTACCTTCATCCTGGCCATGAGTAGATCACTTGGTTTCGGGTCTACACCCAGCGACTGATCGCCCTATTAAGACTCGCTTTCGCTACGCTTTCCCTAAAAAGGTTAAGCTTGCCACTGAATGTAAGTCGCTGACCCATTATACAAAAGGTACGCGGTCACCCCTTGCGAGGCTCCCACTGTTTGTATGCATGCGGTTTCAGGATCTATTTCACTCCCCTCCCGGGGTTCTTTTCGCCTTTCCCTCACGGTACTGGTTCACTATCGGTCGATCACGAGTATTTAGCCTTGGAGGATGGTCCCCCCATATTCAGACAGGATTTCACGTGTCCCGCCCTACTTGTCGCAACCTTAGTTCCACAATCTATCTTTCGCATACGGGGCTATCACCCACTATGGCCGGACTTTCCAGACCGTTCCGCTAGATAAACTGCTAAAAGTTGCAGGCTGTTCCGATTTCGCTCGCCACTACTTTCGGAATCTCGGTTGATTTCTTTTCCTCTGCCTACTTAGATGTTTCAGTTCGGCAGGTTCGCTCTACCAGGCCTATATATTCAGCCTGGAGTGACCCTTGCGGGCCGGGTTTCCCCATTCGGACATCTGCGGATCAAAGCTCGTTTGCCAGCTCCCCGCAGCTTAACGCAAGCTACTACGTCCTTCATCGCCTGTGATCGCCAAGGCATCCACCACATGCACTTGTTCGCTTGACCCTATAACCCTGAATCCTCAGATTACTCCGAAGCCACGGCTACAGGTTATTCAACGCGCTTGTGCCGTGTCCAACCCTTTTGTGTGTTGGACACGGAATACAATCAAACCCAATGTTTCGGCTTCAAACTTCGAAACCGAAACGCTTTACTTCTTCCGTTTTGTTAAAGATCAATACAACTTTACACTCATAAGGAGTGAAGACTGGTCACAGGCTTTTGCCTGTTACCACTCTTAACTCTTCACACAAGTAATGGTGGAGGTGAACGGGATCGAACCGATGACCTCCTGCTTGCAAAGCAGGCGCTCTCCCAATTGAGCTACACCCCCGATAAATGGTGGGTCTGGATGGATTTGAACCATCGACCCCACGCTTATCAAGCGTGTGCTCTAACCAACTGAGCTACAGACCCCGTATCCAGGATCTGGGCGCAGGACAAGGACCCAGTCAAAAAGTTACCTTCTGATCCCTGACTCCTAATACCCGAACCCTGCTTTCTTACAGCCGATAAGAGTGGACACTTGATCCAGAGGCATACTCTAGAAAGGAGGTGATCCAGCCGCAGGTTCCCCTACGGCTACCTTGTTACGACTTCACCCCAGTCATGAATCTCACCGTGGTAAGCGCCCTCCTTGCGGTTAGGCTACCTACTTCTGGTGAAACCCACTCCCATGGTGTGACGGGCGGTGTGTACAAGACCCGGGAACGTATTCACCGCGACATGCTGATCCGCGATTACTAGCGATTCCAACTTCATGCTCTCGAGTTGCAGAGAACAATCCGGACTACGACCGGCTTTCTGAGATTAGCTCCCCCTCGCGGGTTGGCAGCCCTCTGTACCGGCCATTGTATTACGTGTGAAGCCCTACCCATAAGGGCCATGAGGACTTGACGTCATCCCCACCTTCCTCCGGTTTGTCACCGGCAGTCTCATTAGAGTGCCCAACTAAATGTAGCAACTAATGACAAGGGTTGCGCTCGTTGCGGGACTTAACCCAACATCTCACGACACGAGCTGACGACAGCCATGCAGCACCTGTGTTACGGTTCCCTTTCGGGCACCCCTCCATCTCTGAAGGATTCCGTACATGTCAAGGGTAGGTAAGGTTTTTCGCGTTGCATCGAATTAATCCACATAATCCACCGCTTGTGCGGGTCCCCGTCAATTCCTTTGAGTTTTAACCTTGCGGCCGTACTCCCCAGGCGGTCAACTTCACGCGTTAGCTTCGTTACCAAGAGAGTTAATCTCCCGACAACCAGTTGACATAGTTTAGGGCGTGGACTACCAGGGTATCTAATCCTGTTTGCTCCCCACGCTTTCGTGCATGAGCGTCAGTGTTAGCCCAGGGGGCTGCCTTCGCCATCGGTGTTCCTCCACATATCTACGCATTTCACTGCTACACGTGGAATTCCACCCCCCTCTGCCACACTCAAGTCTCCCAGTTTCAAACGCAGTTCCCAGGTTAAGCCCGGGGCTTTCACATCTGACTTAAGAAACCGCCTGCGCACGCTTTACGCCCAGTAATTCCGATTAACGCCTGCACCCTACGTATTACCGCGGCTGCTGGCACGTAGTTAGCCGGTGCTTCTTCTTCAGGTACCGTCATCAGTCCGTGGTATTAGCACGTACCATTTCGTTCCTGCCGAAAGAGCTTTACAACCCGAAGGCCTTCTTCACTCACGCGGCATGGCTGGATCAGGCTTGCGCCCATTGTCCAAAATTCCCCACTGCTGCCTCCCGTAGGAGTCTGGACCGTGTCTCAGTTCCAGTGTGGCTGATCATCCTCTCAGACCAGCTACGGATCGTCGCCTTGGTGGGCTTTTACCCCGCCAACTAGCTAATCCGATATCGGCCGCTCCTATAGTGCGAGGTCTTGCGACCCCCGCTTTCCTCCGTAGAGCGTATGCGGTATTAGTCCATCTTTCGATAGGTTATCCCCCGCTACAGGGCACGTTCCGATATATTACTCACCCGTTCGCCACTCGCCATCAACGTGTATTGCTACACGTCATGCTGCCGTTCGACTTGCATGTGTAAGGCATGCCGCCAGCGTTCAATCTGAGCCAGGATCAAACTCTTCAGTTTAATCACTGCAAAGTATTACTCTCGCTTGACGTTTTTTAAAACTTCATGCGAGCACTTCTATTTTGAAAGTCGTTCAATTCCCCTAAGAAAATTGAACCGCCTCCAAACCAAGTGCCCACACTTATCGGCTGTATATTTTTAAAGATCATTGAGGCTGGAAACTTATTTACGTTTCCTCGTGCACCTCAGGAGGGGGCGAATTGTAGCAAAGTCTTTTTGGGTTTGAAAGAAATACTTCAAAATATTTTCTAATCCCGATAAACCGAGGCCTTACGGCGGTTTTAGTTAGTCAGCAACCAATGATGGCAGCAGCGAGGCAATGCCCGCACGCATTGCTAAGCGGCGCTAAATTGCACAAAATCAATATTTGCTAGGCAACAAGTGAGCCCTCGTGCGCGCCATGGTCCTACCCCTCGATGCCAAACTGATCCTGAAGACTGGTGCTCTGGTTTGCTGTGCCGCTTGGGCAGGGCTTGTTGGCCCATCCCAAGCGCAAGCCGATAGTCGCCTAGAACACGCCACCAGCGCTTTCTATCGGATATACCTGACCACGAGGCCGACCAGCATTCCTAATGCCACTGTACGCGCCAAATTTTTACCTCTGATTTCACACACGCTAGCCCAACTACTGGAACGCGCCGACTTGGCGGAACGCCATTACGCAAAAGTCACCAGGAGGCTGGTTCCACCGCTCGTGCAAGGGGATATATTTACCTCGCTATTTGAGGGCGCGGAGAATTTTACGGTGCGCGATTGCAAGCGTACGGAGGCCGCAACTTTTTGTGGTGTAGAGCTGCGCTACGGCAGCGGTGGCAACAGCGCGCAGTGGGTCGACAAAATACATCTTGTTCGCAGCAGAGGGCGCTGGGTCGTTGATGACATCGAGTACGGCGGCGACTGGGGCTTTATGCATAAGGGCCGACTGAAGGATGTACTCAGAAGAGTGATCATCGACGGCAACCATGCGCGACCGTAGCGCACCTATTGAGATAAGGCCCTTGCCAGCAGCGACCCGCCCGAAACCAGTAGCATGACAAAAATTGCACGCAACATTTGCTGGCGGCTAATGCGCAAATGCATGCGGTGCCCGCAGTAAAGCCCAAGTCCGGCGGCAGGTGCGAGCAACACACAAACCATCCACAGTTCGCCATTGAACATCAGCCCCGCACCAGCGAACGCAAGAAACCGTGCGCCAATGCTCAGCACGGCCATTGCCGCAATAGTGGAACGGAGCGCGGCTTTTTCAGCCACACGACGGGTCAAATACATGACGTAAGGCGGCGCACCGGCGCCGAACATCGTGCCCATCATGCCGCCCACAAATCCAGCCGGCGCGGCCCAAACACGCGAGATTGGACGAATATTGACCGGATCGTAAAGTTGGTAAGCGGCATAGAGCAACGTGAAAACGCCAATACCCAGCATGAGCGCTTCGCGCGGCAGATTGACCAGCAGCGTCACACCCAACGCGCAGCCGAGGATCGTGAAGGGGATCAGCAGCGTCACCTCCCGCCGCGCCATGTCAGCACGAAAGCGCGCGCCCAGAATGAGCGCTGCACTGATATCCAGCACGACCAGCATGGGTAACAGCTGCGCTGGCGCCGCCACATGCGAGAGCAGCGGTACGGTGATCAAAGATGCACCAAAGCCCGATACCCCAAACATGAAATAGCCAATAAAAATAACCGGCAGCGCAATGACCCAGAATTCCGTGTTGTGCAGCATTCCTACGTCCTCAGGTAAAAGCCCTGATCAGCACAGATGCGCCGATCAGCAAAACCAGCAGGCTGATGAATCGTCCAAGCTGCTCCCGCGATATCCGCCCCTGCAAACGGTTACCCCACCACAATCCAGCCAGTGCGAAGGGCAACAAAACAGCGAACATAAGCAAACGATCCCGCAGCATCAACCCTCCGAACGCAAACACCAGCGCGCGTATTGTCGTCGACATCAACACCATGCTGGACAACGTGGCACGCAAAGCCGCCTTGTCCGTGATTCGGTGGGAAAGATACATGGCATAAGGTGGCGCCCCGATGCCAAACAAGGTTCCCATTAGTCCGCCCATGAAGCCGGCGAGCGGCGCCCAGCCACGACTGATCATGCGAATAACCTTGCCTTGATACAGCGTGTGAAAGCCGTAAAAAAGCAGCAATACCCCGAACGCTGCAAGGGTGGCCCTGTGTGGCAAACTTACCAGCAATGTCACTCCCAACACCGCACCCAGCAAACAAAGCGGCACCATCCACTTAAGCTCCCGTCTGTCTGCATGACGGGAAACCCGGGCACCCATCGCGATGGCGGCGGACACGTCAAGCAGCACGCAGGTGGGCAGCACAAAATCCAAGGGGTAAAAATAGGACAGTACCGGCACGGTAATCAACGCCGCGCCGAAAGCGGAAATGCCGAACACGACATAGGCAACGCAAACGACCAACGCGGAGAATGCGATGGTTGTCGATTCGTAGGGGAGGCTCACAAACAAACAAAAACGCCGGGACGCGCCCGGCGTTGCGCATAGCAGAGATGCCCCATCAAACGATGTTCAAATGCTCAATGCCTGACATCACATCCTTGTCCTTGGCCTCTTTGCCCTCGAGTTTGATCTTCAGTCGTAATTCGTTAACCGAGTCGGCATTGCGCAGCGCATCCTCATAGCTAATAGCCCCCTCCTCGTACAAATCGAACAACGCCTGGTCAAAAGTCTGCATGCCAAGTTCGCGCGATTTCGCCATGATCGACTTGATTTCATGCACCTCACCTTTGAAGATCAGGTCCTGGATCAACGGCGAATTAAGCAGTATTTCAATCGCGGCACGCCGCCCCTTACCCTCTTTGGTCGGCACCAGGCGCTGCGCAACAAGCGCGCGCATATTCAGCGCCAAATCCATCAACAGTTGCTGTTTGCGCTCTTCCGGGAAAAAATTGATGATACGGTCAAGCGCCTGGTTGGCACTGTTGGCATGCAACGTTCCCATGGCGAGGTGGCCGGTCTCGGCGAACGCAATCGCATGCTCCATGGTTTCCCGGTGGCGGATTTCTCCAATCAGAATAACGTCCGGCGCCTGGCGCAGCGTGTTGTGCAGGGCGCTCTCCCACGAGTCTGTGTCAACGCCGACTTCGCGCTGCGTAATCACACAATTCTTGTGCTCGTGCACAAACTCGACCGGGTCTTCGATGGTAATGATGTGTCCGTAGCTGTTTTCATTACGATAACCGATCATCGCCGCCAGCGACGTTGACTTTCCAGAGCCCGTGCCGCCCACAAAAATAATCAGACCGCGCTTACTCATCACCACGTCCTTGAGGACCGGCGGCAATTTCATCGCGTCAAAATTTGGAATAGTCGTAGTAATCGTGCGCATGACGAGCCCGACCCGCTGCTGCTGCACGAAGGCGTTAACACGGAAGCGGCCGATGCCGGCCGGCGCAATCGCAAAATTACATTCTTTGGTCGCCTCGAACTCAGCGGCCTGCTTATCGTTCATGATGCCGCGGGCAAGATCGGCAGTCATCTGCGGCGTCAGCGTCTGATTCGACACCGGCGTCATCTTACCGTCGACCTTGAACGCCGGCGGGAAACCTGCGGTAATAAACAGATCAGACGCTTTTTTGCTGAGCATGGCTCGCAGCAGGTTATGCATAAACTGTACGGCCTGATCACGATCCATTGCCTACTCCCTTAATCCATTGCGGTTTTACGCTGACGCCATCAATAACGCAGCGTTATTTGAAATTGTCCTTGATGGCGGCCTTGCTGCGCGCCTCGTCAACCGACACGATATTGCGCTTGACCAGCTCTTGCAGATTTTGATCCAGCGTCTGCATGCCGAAAGCCTGGCCGGTCTGGATCGCTGAATACATTTGCGCCACTTTCCCCTCGCGGATCAAGTTACGGATGGCTGGCGTCCCCATCATGATTTCATGCGCGGCAACGCGTCCCGAGCCATCCTTGGTCTTGAGGAGTGACTGCGAAATCACCGCACGCAACGACTCGGACAACATCGCCCGGATCATTTCTTTTTCCTCAGCAGGAAACACGTCAATGATACGGTCTATCGTTTTCGCCGCCGAACTCGTATGCAATGTTCCAAACACCAGGTGACCCGTTTCAGCGGCGGTCATCGCCAATCGAATGGTTTCGAGGTCGCGCATCTCCCCCACCAGAATGACATCCGGGTCTTCACGCAACGCAGAACGCAGCGCATTGGCGAACGACAGTGTGTGCGGACCGACTTCACGCTGATTAATAAGGCATTTTTTTGCCTCATGCACGAATTCAATCGGGTCTTCGACCGTCAGAATATGGCCGTATTCAGTTTCATTTTTGTGATTGACCATCGCCGCCAGGGTCGTCGATTTGCCCGAACCGGTGGGTCCGGTCACCAGCACCATGCCACGCGGCTGGTCGGCGATTTCACCAAAAATTTTCGGCGCCTTGAGATCCTCCAGCGAGAGAATCTTGGAAGGAATAGTCCGCATCACGGCGGCGGCGCCGCGCTGCTGCACAAAGGCGTTGACGCGAAAACGCGCCAGGTTCGGTATTGCAAAAGAAAAATCACACTCGAGGTTTTCTTCGTAAAACTTACGCTGGCCGTCGTTCATGATGTCGTAAATCATGCCGTGCACATCCTTGTGCTCCATCGGCGGCAGGTTAATGCGACGTACGTCGCCATGCACGCGGATCATCGGCGGCAGTCCGGCCGACAAGTGCAGGTCAGATGCTTTGTTCTTGACGACAAAAGCAAGGAGTTCGGAGATGTCCATTATAATTTCCCAGTTGTTGCGGGCCGACGGTGGGCGGAAAAGGATGGCGCGCCGCAACCTTGAAAATTGCACCCGCGAACCCGAGTAATCGCTTGAAATTATGGACACAATCACCGACAACTTGCAAGCAGTGAAAGCCCGCATCGGGGCCGCCGCACAGGGCTGCGGACGGGCTGCGGACGACATCGAACTGCTTGCGGTCAGCAAAACGTTTGGGGTCGATGCCATACGCGGCGCCTATGCCGCAGGGCAACGCGCGTTCGGTGAAAACTATGTACAGGAAGCCCTCGACAAAATCACGGCGTTACAGGAACTGCAAATCATCTGGCACTTTATCGGTCCGATTCAGAGCAACAAGACGCGCCAGCTTGCGGAACATTTCGACTGGGTGCACGGCATTGATCGCTTGAAAATTGCTGAACGTCTGGCCAGCGCGCGCCCCGCAGCAATGGCGCCACTACAGGTTTGTATTCAGGTCAATATTGGCGACGAATCAACCAAGAGTGGCGTTGAGCCTGCCGCCGCGCTGGCCCTGGCACAAAGCATCATACAACTGCCGCAGCTGCGGCTGCGCGGCCTGATGACGATCCCCCCGGCCGGCCATGACGCTGCAGTACAGCGCAACCAATTCGCGCAATTGCGGCGCGTGCGCGACGACCTCACCGCCCACGGCATACCGCTCGACACGCTCTCCATGGGCATGTCCGCGGATATGGAGGCTGCCGTTGCCGAAGGCGCCACCATGGTGCGCATCGGCACGGCGATTTTCGGTACACGCCAAACCGCCTGACGCGGCAATGTTTTGTTGGCTGGACTGCCGCCGGCAACGCTGCGCCACTACAATGGCAACCTTAACGTCACACACGGACTTCAGGACTCTGACATGAAAATTACCTTCATTGGCGGCGGCAATATGGCGGGCGCCATCGTCGGCGGCTTGGTACGCGATGGTTTTGACGCAGAAGACGTGAATATCGTCGAACCAATCGCCGCAGCGCGCACCCAGCTTACCGACCGCTTCGGCCTGACCACGGCAGGCGCAATCAACGAGCTGGCACAAATTGGCGATGTCGTTGTGCTTGCGGTCAAACCGCAGCAAATGCGAGACGCGGTTGCACCGCTCGCCGCACGTCTGCAAAACCAGGTGGTATTGAGCATTGCAGCGGGCTTGCGCGTGGCCGATCTGGGGCGATGGCTCGGGGGTTACAAATGCATTGTGCGCTGTATGCCCAATACGCCAGCCCTGATTGGCGCGGGCATTACTGCGGCGTTGGCGCCGCAAGATCTCGATGCGGAAAAACGCAGCGCGGTCGAACGCATACTCAGGGCAATTGGCAAGGTGGTCTGGGTCGGGGACGAGGGTCAGCTCGACGCCGTCACTGCCCTGTCGGGCAGCGGCCCTGCCTATGTGTTCTACTTCATGGAAGCCATGCGCGATGCGGCCACGGCATTAGGGTTAACCGACGCCACAGCCGCCGAATTGACGCTTGAAACCATGCTCGGTGCGGCAAAACTCGCCGCGGGCAGCGAAGAGGACGTCGCCGTGTTGCGCGAACGCGTCACCTCAAAGGGCGGCACCACCGAAGCGGCCCTCAAAAGTATGGCGGCCGACGGGGTCAAGGCAGCGATCATGCGTGCCGTTAATGCAGCCAATGACCGTAGTCGTGTGCTCGGCACGGAACTTGGTAAGGATTAGGCACTCCTCGCATGCTGGCCCAAACATTGATTTTCCTGATCAACACCATTGGTGACTTGTTCGCCTTTGCCTTAATTGCGCGCTTTTTGCTGCAGTGGGTGCGCGCGCCTGCTCGCAACCAGCTTTCGGAATTTGTGGCAGCGTTGACTAATTTCATTGTTATCCCGGTGCGGCGCTTCGTTCCAGGCCTCTGGGGACTTGATTTAGCCACGCTGATGCTCGCGTTAATGACCGAAACGTTAAAACTCTGGCTACTGCTTGAAATCAACGGAGCCCGCCCGGGGGGCGCTGCAGCGATGGCACCGCTGGCGTTATTAGCACTGGCAGCGATCCACATAGCCCAGCTGACGGTGTATCTCCTCATTGGCACCTTGATCCTGCAAGCCATATTAAGCTGGGTGAATCCCTACAGCCCGATCGCACCAGTGATCAATAGCGTAACCCGTCCATTACTGCGGCCTTTTCAGCGAGTCATCCCGCTGATCGCCAACGTCGATTTATCCCCTTTGGCGGCACTCCTGGTTTGCCAGCTAGTATTGGCAGTACCACTGGCGTGGCTGGAAACCAATCTAGGGCGGCTACTTTGACCACCACCGAAAGTCATCGCTGGTGGAAAAACGACCCAGGGAACAAAAAAATTACGCTAACACTTTACATTCAGCCGAACGCACGCCATACCGCGGTTGCCGGCCGCCATGGCGACGCGCTGAAGCTCAGAATCGCCGCGCCGGCGGTTGATGATAAAGCCAACTGGGCGCTAATTGACTTTTTACATCAATGGTTTAATCTCCCGCCCTCGCAAATCAGCATCCGCCAAGGTACGCGCGGACGTCGCAAGATTGTCGAACTTGCTCGTTGCGACACCACACTCATGAACCTGCTCGCCAGCCTGGAGGCATCATGCCCAGCCAACTAGAACAACGCATTGCGCAATTTACCGACTGGCGCACCAAACTAGTCGCGGCGATCGACGACTTTCGATCCTGGCAGGACACCTACGGCCACGCCGATATTGAGCAGACCTTGCGTATTTACGACATGGTTGAGGGCCTGCGTAACGACCGTATCCGTCTGGCGTTTATGGGTGAGTCAGCCGAGGACAAAATCGGCATCATTAATGCACTGCTTTTTTCCGACATGCCGAACGGCCTGCTACCGGTGGGTGCCGGTAGTGAATTTTTGTGTGCTACCGAGATTTTTCATGATCCCGGAGAGTCGCCTTACGTGCGTGTATTGCCGATCGACACGCGCAAGAACCAGGAAAGTATCGCCAACCTGCGGCGTAGTCCAATCGAGTGGATCACCATGCGTCTGAATCCGGATTCGCCGGAGTCGATCGCCGAAGCCACACAAAGTCTCATGGAGTCGCGCGCCGTCAGCATCGACGAGGCGCGTTCGCTGACTTTGCACAATGTCGAGCGTAGCGGGGATGCGGTCATGATCCCGGCGTGGCGCTACGCATTGATTAACATTCCGCACCCGATGCTAAAAAGCGGCTTGATCGCTCTTTACACACCGGGAGCACAAATGCTGGCCTCCGAACCTGAAGTGGCCATGCGCATAGGCTCCAGCGCGCAGTCACTGCTGATGGTACTTGGCAAGGACCTCGCGACAACCTCGCATGACGTGTGGAAACAATACGCGCAAAACTCGCAAGCGCATAAATTCGTCGTACTCGATAGCAGCGCCGGCGCAAACGCCACCACCGAAGCCAATGTGGCGGAAAAACTTGAATTGCCCAGCGAGAACGTGCTGGCGCTACCGATAACAAAAGCAGTGGCCTCGCGTCTTGCACACGAGGACTCGAGCGAATTAATGGACG
>Ga0209190_1002316_pt1 | contig 12928 bp, 18 predicted proteins | sample M_140205_XF_Meta_FD_187315 | JGI IMG/M metagenome (GOLD analysis project Ga0209190, IMG submission 187315) | Freshwater microbial communities from Lake Montjoie, Canada to study carbon cycling - M_140205_XF_MetaG (SPAdes) (version 2) | ecosystem: Environmental > Aquatic > Freshwater > Lake... | reverse complement strand
GGTTTCGTATGTTTGAACAACTGGAGTTTTTGAATAGGCCATTTACATAGTCTTTCTACCAGCAGTGTCTGGTTGGAAGAATATACCACCCTCTTCAGTACCAAATGACAGAGCCTTATCATGGAAGAATTCAGCTTCTTTAGCCAGCAATTGTCTGTCCTGTAAAGGAACACCATATTCTGGAGACAGCCTGTGAGCCAATCCATAGATGATTGCTTCTGTCCATTCAGACGGAAAGTCAATGTCATCTGTAGAAGATGTCATGTCCTCAAAAGGAGTTTGATAACGTAGGGTAATAGTGGTTGTAGAATCGCTAGGCTTGGGCCATAAATTAATTACACCATAATCACGCAAAGGTTGATAATACAAATTAACTGGTGTGCCAGAAGAATTAACTAATGGTAAAATAGCGTAGTTATAATTTGTATAAATGTTCATTGGAACATTAGAATATGAGGTGCTGTCATTACGCCAAGCTTGTATAACCTTAAGCGGTTTATTCGTATTAAACGTTTGACTAGGACCAATGTTGTATGCTGCTGTGCCAGAAGTTACAGTGAATGTGTAACTTTTGATAGACCATAGAGGCATACCATCTGTTTCAAATCCCTTAATCATAGCGTTAAGGGCCTGTGTTCCATCAGTAACTTGGTAAGCTTCTGGTGTGCTTCCTCCTGACAAAGCACCAAGTTTACGCAATGCCGCGTAAATAATCTCGTTTCTGTTAAGTTTCCAAGTAGTCGTGCCCGAAGTGCTCATAATTAACCCGCTTGTTTTTGATATTCATCCGCAGTTAAAATACCAATTAAGTACTTCTTTTGAGGATTAAAAATTGTTAGTTTTTGTTGCCGCATTTCTGGAGCAAACGAGAGGTGAGTCCATTTGCCATATTCATGTATCATCTGGTCAAACTTAATACCAGAAGCTTCTATGGCTTTACACACTGCATAAGGAGTCCCAAAAGGAGACACAAAGTCTATTGCCCAACCATCCATGTGGCTAGACACTTTGCTACCGCCCACTGCCACATTAACTGCTGGCAGACGAATCCAAGAGTTTACAGAAATGGATTTACCAAGGAGTGCCCTCACTTGTTCCATACCGATTGCTGCCTTCTTCATGTTCTCAAGTTGACGAGCATCGGGTTGATTGTTAATACCCAAACGGATGGCTGTGTCCGAGTGGGTTGCTTCTTCCAAGCTAAAGTGTTCGGAAAGAATCATTTCTTTTTCATTTCAGCTAGTTTTTCAATTGTACGACCACCAAAGTATGCACCCATTATCAGCATACCCCATTGTCCTAACAACTGAACATAAGACTCATTAGCGTTTAAACCAAAAGCACTCATCATAGCAAACAGGAAGTATCCCATAAAGATAGCTACAAGACTCATAGGACGTATGTTCTTAGACAACCAAGAGTCAGACGCCATGTCTGCATCCCAGCGTTTAGAAACATTGTCATTCTCATTCTTGCCAGCATCTGCTGCAACTTTAGCAAACTCTAGTTCAAGTTCTGCTATTTTCTGTGCTGCTGCAGGGTCACCTGCTATGGCTTTAGCAACTTCTGCTACGCTGTCAGAAACACCCAGTCTAGACGCTATTGCTGATACGGCAGCACCACCTAAAGGACCAGCTACAGCTGTAGCCAATGTAGGGGCTAAGTTTTTAAGTAGCCCTAGCAAATCATTCATTGTTGTTCCTTTTACATGTTTCAAGTTGCCGTTCAATACGAGCAACGTTTTTGTTAGCCAGCTTACGTTCTTCTTTGGTCCACCATACAGCAACAAAGGTTACAGTGACTAGATAGCATGCTGCTATAACCACCGTTAAAATCCCCAACGTCGTACTCGATCCAACACCACGAGTTCTTGAAGCGCCCATAAGTTTCCTATAATAAAGACAATGGCACAAACAATAGCTACTGCAATCCAGGAATACTCTTCAATAAGTTGTAGTTGATATTTCCGTTTAAGTGTGGCTATACGTTCTAGCTCATCTTGTTTCTTTTTAAGAAGCGCTCGCTCTTCTGTAAGTCTGTCTCGTTCTTCTGTGATTTCAGTCCACAGGTCAGGCATCCCTAGCTCCCAGCGCACCATGTGCTCTAGGTCAGCGTAATACCTTCTAATCTGTCTAACACGCATAACATTGTCAATGGCTTCTTGTGTGACATTGCGCGGCTTACCAGCCATCACATCTGCTTTACGTTGAACCTTTTGTTTTTCGTGTTCTTCTTCTAAAGTTTGTTGTCCTACAAAGAAAGAGGACAGGAATCCTCCAACTTCTTCACCAATATGAGCTACTTCTTTTCCAGTCGCTTTAAGTTCTTTGTAAACAGAAATGCAACCTTGTATGCCGCTGTATGCGGCTTTACAAGTAGCAAAGATGGTTATTGGGTCAATTTTATTCTCACTTAAGGTGGGTTAACATTGCGAATAATGTACCAGCCATGCCTGTCAGCATGATGCCACAAGCACCTATTAAGATACCTTCTAAGCGCTTTAAACGGGCATTAATGACAGCATAACGTTCAGCACATACCTGTTCATGGGCAGACAGCTTAGCGTCTGTAGCGTCAATTGTTGCCATCTATAGCATCCCACGATTTGGTAGTTTCATTCCATACAAATGGTCCACCGCTCGTTGGCATTGCTACAGGGGCATCCCATAAGCATGTATCCTCATTTAAAACCCAGCTTGCGTAGGGTTGTGGAGGAATGAATGCTTCACGATTGGTATCGTATGTGTATCCAATTCCTGCATAGTTCTTACGCAGGGGTGTACCGCCTTGGCTATGTTGTCCACCGTGGGTGTTGTAAGAAGTTTGAATCCATCCAGCAGGGTCGCCTAAAGCACCTGTTTGAATGAAGTCTTCCTCGGCAACAATCACCTGAGTGACTATTCCGTTTTCTACTTTTGCATAATGACTCATGTGTTTTCCTTATCGAGCGTTAGCGTATTTGAATGGGTTTTCGGCAAAGGCAGCATAGATGTATGTTCCTCCACTAGCATTTAAATAGCCGTAATTCATATCTGAACGAATCTTTACACCATTACTTAAGAAATCAGCAATGGCATAAGATGACAACGTGCTTTCAGCATAGCTTTGGTTTGCGGCAAATTGACCGCCATTACCAGCACCAATTACGTTAAATGTTGGTCTTGCATTGTCCATCATAAACCAGTCACTAGAAACATCAGTTCTTTTTATCATAATAAATGCGGGTCTAAACCCCAAATAAATAAAAGGACCGTCTAATAAATTATTACCTGTGTACGAACCAAAAGCTGAGTATCCTGCTACTGCGGCAAAGCAATAGGCTACATAGTTTTTTGTACTTGTATTGCTATAACCACTTGTTCCAATACTAAATACAGAACTGGTTGGAGCTGTGCTATTCCACAACCCCGTAAGAGCGCCAGCATAATTTCTAGCACCAATATTTGAAAGTGCTAAATAATCGGAATCAGTAGAACCACCAAGCGATGTATGCCAAACGGGTTGTATATATCCTGTATTATTTCTAGGACAAAGAATTATCATCTTAGGTGTAGCACCCAATCCATGACCAATCGTTGCCGCTACTCCAGTACCCGTATAAGTCACCACACTAAAACCAGCGGCAGTGTTTGCACTTACTGAGGATGCAATTGAGGGCACACCTGACGAAATAGAACCAATTGCAATCGTACTTGCTGTGCCACCACCTTTCCATTGCCAGCCTACCTCTGTATCGCCTGTTACGGCTGAGTTAGAGTTTGTTCCATAACTAAACCCATTACTATTAAATGCAGAAACACGGGTATCTGATACTTCTTGGTTAGTTACATTAGAAAATAAAGCGTATGGAGTTCCGCGAACACTATCAGCAAGTTCATGGTTTCTACCAACACTACGGCATTTCATCCAAACAAAATCTGGTTGAAAGCCTACTCCATTAACTGTGTTTACAACACTTCCACCACCAGTAACGCCCGTATAAGTCGTAGCCGCCATCACAGTACGACCATCGGGAATTGCATATGTTGTTGGCATGTTTTTGTTCCTTACATGTTATATGTGTTGAGGGCTACGTACCCTGTTGGGGGTGTATAGGAGAATGGTCGTTGACCAAAATTTATATAGCAAGTTACTGGGCTTGTTGTGCCATAACCAGCCATGTATGGAAACCAAGTTGTTCCCGTTAAACTTGTCCAGCGAGGGTCTGTGTTGGTTGCTGGATTAGCAGTTCCGCTTGAGTTAAACCATGTGCCGTTTTTACCAACCCACATAGAGCCATTATCCATATCAACAGCAATTATGATTACATCATTTCCTGTTGGTTGACTTGCACCTGACCAGTTTGTCCCACCAGTTATTGATTGATTTGTGCCATATTGGACAACGCCTGAGTTGTATGTATTAAACCAAGAACCAAATTGATATGTTCTTGTTGCCGCACTTGATGGGCCAGTTATTAAATCGGATGCCGCATTTGCTATTCCAAGACCAACTCCATAACCCAACCCGCTTACTGTTATTTCCCAATAGAATTTTCCTGATAACGGTAATCCTATTGAGCATTTAATACCATTAGTGCCACTTGCTGTTGGGACGGCAGTTAAGTTACCATCAGAAACTGTTACCGCCCCTTTATCTAATGGATTCCACACAGCATAGTTAGCCGCAGTCGCACTTGTCAGCGTAGGCACATCGGTCATGCTGTCATAGGATGTATTATTTGATGGAGTTCCTGAGTAAGCCGTTACATTTATTCCACTGCTTGTCCAGTTGTTTCCATTTGGACTAAAGTCATACCCTATTGTTGTTGTGTTCGTATTGTTTGTAAAAGGCAAATAGAAGCCGTTAGTACCATACGAACCACCATAGGTTATGGGTTGCCATACTCCGTATGAGTTGATTGTTCCAAACGAAGATGGTGTTAGGGCTTGTCCGTCAATGAAGTTGATTTCGGTTAGGTAGCCATCAAAGAATTGTTGCAAGTTGGCATAAAAACCAAATCCGTGAAACTTAGATGAACTTGTTCCATTCCACACAGTTGCTTGATTTTGTGACGGGTAAGTTCCGCTTGCCGTTTGCGAAACCCCATTTACATACATAACTACTCTGTTTGTAGATGTTGCTTGCGTTGTGTCTACTGAATAAACAACATGATACCAAGCGGCTGGATCACGGAATACAGCCGTTGTAACAATACTCATAAAAGTAGTGCCACCATCATTTGCAAAAATACTTAAAGTGTTTGCGGCATCAAAACCCATTGCACCCCGTGGCGTTGAACCTGTGTTTCCACTTGTTCCTGCCGCAACAGTAAAAAATGTTTGGTCTGTTCCAGGTAGTGAACCTCTTTTTACCCAAGCGCTAAAAGTAAATTTGTAGTTGTTTGTTGGTGTTACAAAAGTCCTGCTTAAATAAGCACTGTTGCTAGAACGGAAACGCAAAGAGTTGTTAACCAACTTGATTGGTGTCAGGTATCCGCTTGATGTGAATGTGTGAATGACATTACCACCAGAAATAGTCACAGTACCACCAGCCATTTGCTGTGTAGAACCTGCGTAAGAGATGATTACAACGCCAGAGCCACCTGCTCCAGATGGGTAACTTGGGCCAGAACCTCCGCCACCCCCACCGCCTAAGTTAGCAGTACCAGCAGTTGCTTGAGTAGATGTGTAATAAGAACCTGTACCACCACCGCCTGTACCCCCAGCACCAACAGTTCCAGAACCACTAGCACCTCTACCACCACCTCCACCACCAGCATAGGTAACGCTATTGACAGACCATGTAGAACCATCTCCGCCTTTTCCTCCGCCAGTAGAGGCACTTCCGTTTGAACCTGCTTGGGATGCTCCTCCGCCTCCGCCGCCAGAGTATGTAACAGCATTTGAAGCCGTTCCGCCATTACTACCTTGTGATGGGCTGGTGCTTGGCGTATTTCCAGTACCAGCGGAACTAGCAGTAGGTGAATCTGAACCAGCACCACCGCCTGAACCGCCGTTTTTTGCATCTTGACCGGGCTGATATCCACCGCCACCGCCGCCAGTAGAAGTAGTACTGCTAAAGAAAGAATCTGTACCGCTTGAACCTGATGTAGCGGCAGAGTTAGCCGCCCCCCCTGCGCCAACAGTTACAAGATAAATTGAGTTGGTATCAATGGTAAGTCCAGTGATTGTGCGATAACCACCAGCACCTCCACCGCCACCACCTGTACCACCCGCTCCACCGCCACCTGCTCCGCCTCCGCCTACAACCAATGCGCTTGCTGTTAAGGCAGACAAAGGAGTCAATGTTCCTGATGTATTGAATGTGTGAATAACATTAGAGCCACTTGTAGTGACTACTCCACCACCAAACTTTTGTGGGGCTGTGTATGAAATGATGACTATGCCTGAGCCGCCTTTACCGCCATCTCCTCTGCCACCACCACCGCCACCACCAGTATTTGTAGTTCCAGCAGTTCCAGCAACGCCACTTCCTGATGAGCCAGCACCACCGCCTTGCGTTGCAGTTCCGCCACCTTGTCGAGAACCGCCTCCACCACCGCCAGCATAGCCAGTAGATGTTCCAGAAATAGATGAAGTTGCTCCAGTACCGCCAGCACCGCCAGCACTAGCGGCGGCTGTTCCCGCTACGGTTGCACCGCCTCCACCGCCACCAGCGGTATAAACACCAACACTTCTATACCCAGCACCGCCAGCAAATCCTTGTCCTGATACGCCAGTTCCGGGTGTTCCACTTGCCCCACTTGCGCTATTTGTAGAAGCCGCACCGCCACCAGAACCACCATTCAATCCATTGTTGCCAGTGTCGCCCTGTGTACCGCCTCCTCCACCACCAGTGGATGTAATAGTGGAAAAAGTAGAGTCTCCTCCACTTACTCCTGTACTTGTTAAAGACACACCAGCCGCACCGCCAGCACCAACAGTTACTGTGTATGAAAGAGTTGGATTTAAAGAAGTTGTGCTTTCTCGATAGCCACCTGCACCGCCACCAGCACCCTCACCTCCGCCTCCACCTCCTCCACCAGCAACCACAAGGTAACTAACAGAAACAGCAGACACTCCCCCGCTCCACCCAAAGGCGGCTAAGCATGCTGCTCCAATTTTAGATAAACGAGACATTTATGTGTCCTTATGCAAATTTAGTTTGCGAGGCCAGTACAGTGAACGCGGCACTGCCAGTTTTGATAATTACATATGTGTAACCATCAACAGAACTAGCATTGCCAGAAGTAGGAGCTGTACCACCTTGCCATTTGGGAGTGACACTGTTACCATCAACAGTTACAGCAGAATTGTAATAGGCTGTTGAGCCATTTGTACACAAGAATGTTGCAGAAATAGATTCTCCCGTAGACATGATAGAGTCCAAAGAACTGCTACCAGAAGCACGGAAGTTTACAGTGAAGTTGCCACTAGCATTGGTTGTATAATATAAAACTGACTGTGTTGTCAAGTCATAGTTAATAGTACCAGTAGATGCTGTAGCAGAAACTGTTGCTGCTTCCTTCATGTTAAGCGTTTTCATGGCAGCATTAGTTGTTGTGCCAGAATACGTTTGAAGCCCTGTATACGCTTGTATTGAATCAAACTGAGCCATAGCTGCTAAACCAGCAGCCGTTGGACGCAGCTCAACTTTATCACCAGCAGCCCATGACAGAGGGGTTGTACCATCTTGTCCACGGACAATGGTAAAAGCATCGGTAGAACGAGCTGTTACTTTGATGATTTCAACTGTACCCGCTACGTTTGCTAATGTTGCGTAGAAAACATCTGGGCTAGATATTGTGGGAAACAAAGTTCCTGTGCCTGAAGCAACTGATAACGACGTAACTGAACTGTTGATACCAGAAGCCAATGTCGTCGTTGCATTATTAGTAAACTTAATGGTCATAATATTAGCCTACGGTGATGGTCCAAGTGATTGTCAAAGAGTCAGCAGAACCTTTGTTAATTGCGGAGAATACGACACGTGACAGCAAAGTACCGCCAGAAGAGTTGTTTAAAATACCAGCTTCTGTTAAAGTGCCTGTACCTGTACCAGCAGCATAGGTTGTAGTTAATGTAACTACGTTAGAAGCAACACTAGAAGTAGTAAAAGCACTACGTGTAAGTTCTGTAGCCAACGCAGTGTCAGTGATAGCTGCTGCAGTTGTACCCGTACCAATAGCCATGTAAGTAAAGGGGCTAGTAGAGCTGTTAAGAACAGCAGAAGCTAAGAAAGCTTTACCAGCAGTAACAATGAGGTTTTTCTTTTCCAGAACAACTTCATCATTCAGTTTAATAACAACGTCACCGCGCATAGAAAGAAGATCGTTTACCATGTTTTATCCTAAAAGTTTTGTATCTAATGGCGCACCGTTAACAGATGTAGCACTAGAAAGTTTGTATGTTGTAGATTCTGTAATAGACAAAGAATCGGAAAGAATTTTAAGAACTGAAGAAGCTCTAGATTCTGATAAAGACAATGTGTCTGTAGTTGCTTCTGTTTCAGCAAAATATAACGATTCGGCTACAGAGATTGTTTCAGTAATACGTTTTGTAAAGGTTTTAGCAACTGTTTCTGCTAACGACAAATTGTCTGTAAGGAAACGTGCTAAAGAAACTAAAAATACTTCTGTAAAACTAATTGCCTCATCTCCAACACCGCTGAAGTTTAACGCATTAAAGTTTAAAGGAGCACTGTTTAATTCACTGTTACTGTAAACAGCACCAATTCTTTTTGTAAACCTTTTACCAATTGCTTCTACAAGTCCTAAATATTCTGTCTCTGTATCTGTATAATACCAAGGAAGGTATGTATCTTGTGCAGGATATGGCCTAGACCATGGTACAGAAATCTGCTCTCGTTGTACACGAAGCAGGTCTTGCGGATGTCGCTGTTCCCAATCTTCTCTGCAAACTATTAAACCATCCCAGCGTTTTTGTAGACTAGAGGCTTTAAATTTGCGTCCGCATGAGTCACACAGCGCGTTCCAGTCTCCTAAAATTAGATGGTTTTTCATAGCATCACTTCAGAAAACGTAGTTTGTAGATTGTAGAACGAAACAGTTTTACAACATTGTCAATATCGTTCTGAATAGAAGTGTCTGTTTTTTCAAAAGCTTCATACCGATTACCCTCAATCCACTTCAAAGTTTCTTTCATATACTTCAAAGGATCGGTGGCATCTTTAGCAGCTAGCGTAGGGATGTCTAGGAGTTCTTCCTGTTCACCCTGCCATTGTTCTGCTATGCCATCAGCATGATCGACAATCTCGTCATAAAACGTGTTTAAAGCTGAGTGCTGTGAAAAGCTGTCAGTCTTTAAATGCAATTGATGAGCAACTGTCCTACTTAAAAACAGCACACCGATAAATTTACCAGCGGCTTGTTTGCTCATAATTAACCACCGTAAAAGACAATGAATGAAGCACCAGTGCCCGTTACGTCGGCATAAATTCCATTTTCAACAATCACGGGGTTTTCAAAGATGATGTGATTTATAAGGCTAGCGCCTAAACATTTACCCTGGACTGCTATTTTGCTAGCAGCACTCGTGTTGTCATATAAAGCGACGGTAGCAGCGTTTGTACCGTCAGTAAAGACCGTAATAGCATTAATGCGGTTACGTCCTGTAAAAATTAATGTGTCTGCGCTTAATACGCCAGACGAAATTGAAGAAGCCATCTCTCACTCCTGTAAGATCAATATAAGAAAGAAAAGGGGCATTGCGCCCCTTCCCCATTATCGCACGTATGTAACGATAAAAGTGTATGGACCACCTGTTGTAGAGGCAGTACCAGTTTCTGCGTATGTTGCGTTAACTTTCAAATCACCAGCCAGTGGTAATGGTTGAAGGTTAGGCAATGCAGACATTTGAACAATAGCTGTAGTTGCACCAGCTGTTTTGACGTTTACTGCAGTACCTGTGGAGATAGTGCCTGTATTGTCAGAAACAGTAAGTGTTACAGTTGCAGTTGTAGCAGCATCTGAATTACTTGATCCTAACATGATGATGTTCAAAATAGAAGCATCAGCAGGCAAAATCAATTTAACAGTTGCAGAAGTGTCCGTACGCAATACACTGAATGCTTTAACCGCTACATCTTTTGATACAGGGATTAAAGGGGAAACAGATTGTAAAGGTACGATGTCGGTAGCACGAAAACCCATAATTTATCCTTTATAGTTAATAGGGGGAACTAGTCCCCCAGATAAATTAAGCGCCAGGCGAGCCGTAGATACCACGAACGTCGGTTGCACCGAAGCTGAAGCGAGCGGTAGCTTTGAATTTAGCGTTCTCAGTGTCCCAATCGTTGTCCATGTCGAACTGGTCAGCGCGACGCTCAAAATACTTCATGCCGTGTGGCACGTTAGTACGAATGAACCAAGCATCTGTGTCAGTCAAGAAATGGTTAGTGATAACTTTAGGAATCAAACCCATTGCCTTAACAGCGTTCAAGTCATTGTTATCTGTACCAGGACGTCCGTCTGTACCCAAGATACGCTTGGCTTCAAACATCAGTTGACGTGGGATAATCAAAGACTCAGGACGAACAGCAATCAATAAACCAGCATCATTGGTAAAACCAGCGATGTCAATACATGCTTGCTCGATAGCTGCTTCACTCAAGTCAGAAGCAGTAGACAGGGTATTAGACCATGTTCCGCCTTTGAGGTTGACGTGTGCGTTGCTGATCAGTTCTTTGCCGTCACCGAAGGTGTAAGCGCTGTTAAACGCACGGTTGTAAACGTTAGCACCGATAACTTCCTTAGTTTGGCGCATAGAGAATGCCAAACCTTGGGCTTTACGTTGACCGACTACATCATATTGGTCGTCTTCCATCATTTCACGAGTGATGATGAAACCCAACGCAAACACGACGTGTTGATAACGTGTGATAAAAGCTTGACGCTCGCTATCATAAGAGATAGGTGAGCCTTCAGCTTTTTGAACGCCTAAACCGAAAGATGAAATTCCGACGTCTTCTTCGAAAGCTTTCTGTGAAGTAAACTTGTCGAATAATGAGTCATATTCTGTTTCATATTCGTTGTACGATTTGCCATACCAAGCATTGATGCCAGGCCATAGCGCTTTGGCAAACGAGCCGCTATTAATAATAGACATATTCTACCTTTCCTTTAATTAATAACCTGTAGCGCCAGTTCCAGTACCATTTGCCACGTTGTTCAACTTGACATAGTAACTGAAATAGACATCACCAGGGATGTTATCGGGACGATTGGGGAAGCCCACAATCTTCAAAGGCAGAGTGGCTGTTGTTGCCAATCCAGAGCTATCAAGCTGCATGCCAGACGAACCCGAAGCTGTACTACCAGCAGTGGTAGTAAACTGACCGTTTTGACCAACGTTAGCAGTGATGGTAGCAGCAGATACAGAAGTACCTGCATACTGAACTTCATACACAACGCTAGGATCATCACATACCAGCAGATAGCGGTCTGTAGATGCACGACGATATACAGGAGTATTCAAATCATTCACTGGGGGCATGTTGGTCAAATCACCAACGCCTGTGAACAAAATGCCTACAACGATACCGACAGGAGCATCAGTAGCACCAGCACGAGTTACTGTAGGAGCACCAGTGGCAGCGCGAGCGTCACCAGCTAGTTTTACAGCGTCACCAACCATAATGACTGTTGAGTCAGAGGAAGGCACAAAATACAAATTGGCTTGACCATTGTATGGTCCGCCATTAATTGTTTTAACAGGACGGAACCCGTTAATACGAGATACACTTGCCATTAGCAATTCTCCATTAATAAAATAGACATTTCCTAACGGCACTTAAATTTAGTTAGTCCCGACTGATGTCGAGCTTACCATAAGTACCATCAAGAGCTTTTGCTTTGGTGGCGCTTTCCATTTGGTTAACACGTTCCTGTTTCTTAGCCTGGTCTTCTTCGTACCAATCTTTTTTGATTCGTACTACAAAAGCTTTCTGGCCTTGACCAACGGATAGCTGAGCTTTAGAGCCTTCAGGCGAAGCTGAATTAACTCGTTTATCTCCCACCCTCACAGAATCTGCAGCCACTAGCTCATAACCAGCGTCCATAAATTCTTGCACTCGATCTCCCGAGTCGTTAATAATTCTATATTCGTATCCAGGTTCTTTCCCAGACACAGTTAAAACCTGACGTGTTCCTACGGGAACGCGCTGCGTACGACCTCTCGGTGCTTTCGCAATTGCTTCTTTAATGTCACTCATAATTAAGCTCCTTTAATACGTTTAAGTTCAACCATGTATTCCTTTTCAGTCATAACACCAGTTCGAACAAAACGCTGCATCACTCGACGCTCATCATCGCTAAGGGCAACATCGTTGCCGCCCTTACCGCCCTTATTTGTACTACTCTCTACCGCACCAGGTTTGTCCCTGTTAGAATTGCGGAATTTTTGAGGAAATTCGTCGCGAACTTGTCGCTCCACCTCTTTAAGAACCTCACCAGGAGCAAGTCCTTTGTAGGCAAGGTCTCGGCCTAAAGCATCAGCATAAGCGCGCATTGGTTGACTGGTTTCATACCATTTGTTTTTATCAACCCAATTGGTGAACTCAGGATTTACTTGTTCCTGTTGTGGTTGAAATGCGGCTTGTTTAAGTTTACTCTGTTCATCTTTGACAAGATCAATCTGGTCGTCTAGTTTGACGACAGCGGCTGCGTCACCATCTTCTAGTGCAGCAATCTTTTGTGCTTTTAATGCTTGTATTGCACGCGCATACTCCGTTTCACGGGTTTTGGCGTGGTGGCCTTTTAGATCATCAAGGGCACGTTTAAATTCTTTAATTGTGCGATTCTGATCTTCAATTTTCTTAAAGAGTTCTCCTCGATCCAGGAATTCTTTGGCTGGACGCCATTGATCTGGATCACCTTCCCACTCATCTTGTGGGACCCACCCTTGTTCCATTGCTTGCTGCTCTGCAG
>Ga0209190_1002310_pt1 | contig 12944 bp, 29 predicted proteins | sample M_140205_XF_Meta_FD_187315 | JGI IMG/M metagenome (GOLD analysis project Ga0209190, IMG submission 187315) | Freshwater microbial communities from Lake Montjoie, Canada to study carbon cycling - M_140205_XF_MetaG (SPAdes) (version 2) | ecosystem: Environmental > Aquatic > Freshwater > Lake... | reverse complement strand
TTCTCCCTTTGCAGCCATGAGTGCCAGCGTGCTGCTTTGCACGCCAGCCCCGAGCGAAAGGATATGGATGGGTTCTTGGCTCATCCTATGCCCCTAGAACGGGCGTGGCGGCATGGGTAATGCCTGGTGCGGGTGTGGACTGGGATGGAGCCGCTGAAGAGGCTTTGCGGGCCTTCCTGTGGTTAATAATCATTTTCAGCTCCGCATCACTGACCATAACCTTGGTGTATTGAAGGTAAGAAATGTAACGATAGACCGTTACCATTTGGGTTTTGAGTGTGCGGGCGATGGTGCTGATTTTCGCGAAATCATTTAACATGGTTTCGATGCTGTCAGCCATTTGCTTGTTAGGACGTTTCATTTCAATTTTCATGGGGGTTTTATGGTGTGTTGATACTTTTTCTCAATTACGATGTTATTTATTATTGGTCTGCTCGATAGATAGTTCCTCGGCAGGAGGTCTTAGGATGTAACTGAGCATGGCGCGAAGAGTGCGAATCTCTCCAGCAGTCATTTCTCCACAGATCAAGGCGAGCTTGGCATCGCTGGCTGCGTCCAGGTCTCTGGCCCGTGCGTGCGCTACGTCAGGCTGGCAGATGAGCGTGGTTTCTTCTGTGCTCATTTCTCGACTTCCCATTCGCCAATAGTTCGGAGGAAAGCCTCGGCGCGGTGACGGGCGGACGCGGTCATAGCTATCATACCGGAACCGTCCTTGCACACGGCAGGTAGGATCGAGTCGCGATATTGGTAGTCCTGCGCTTGCGTTAGCGCCTTTTCTGCTTCGTGCATGGCGTTGAGGTCGTTGAGGTAGTCGGGGATTTTTATCCTATTTTCGTAATGGATAAATTCAGGCGGAACTCCGGTAAGTCCTGACCAATAAATTATTGAGCGGGACTCAATATCCACGTCCTCGTGGTTGGTGTGTTTAATATCTCTCCACCCGCACGCTGTCGCGATGGCGATTTGTTGTGATTCAGGTGTCATTTCGCTTCCTCCGTCATCGCCGCATCAATACTTGCGCGACTCACCGTGAGCCTCTCCGGTTCCCATTGCCAATCCATGCCTGATGGCGTTTCAAGCCAATTCAGCCGCGCCCGCTCGATGGCGAGTTCGCGTTGCAAATCTTTAATTGACGCATAATCATCCATCGCCTCGCTGCGCAGCCGTTCTTTGGCTGCAGCGAGTTCAGCCTCGGCTTTCATGGCTCGTTCTAGTTCCTTGTTCCAATGAGCAAGCGCGACGGTCTCAGCGGCCTCGGCGCGTTCGGCGCGGGCGTTGGCGCGGTCAATCCACGTTTCAAATTTATTGGCGTCGTTGGTGCCGCAAATCAGAGTGAGGGCGTGCAACTGGGCGTGCAGATGGTCGCGCTCGGCTTTCACGGCTATCGACTCCGCCAGATAGTGCGCGGCCCATTTCGCTTCGTTCTCCACCTCGGCGCGAAGTTCGCGCTCGACCTCGCACGCCCGCTGATAAATCGCATCGGTCCGCTCTGCCTCGGCCTTGTCGCGCTCTAGTCTATGGCTCACATTACGGTCCTGCGCTTGCGCCGTTGTTATGGCCAGCTTTTCAAATTCGGCGCGGAGCTGGTCGCGCTCGGCAGTGAGGGCGGTAAGTTCGCGCTCCAGCTCGCGGGCGAAGTTTGGACAAACGGTGTTGTGACCTTTGCCGCAGGTCAGCTTGACTGCCGCGTCGGTGCGGGGTGTGGGTGTGAGTGCGTTCATTTCTGTAGTTGGGTTAAAATGTATTTCTGAGCGACTGCTTCTAATGCGTTCCAAGGTCTATCTGCATTGCTAGGATCTGTGGAGTTCTCGCGCACCCATTCACGCCAGCCTTTTGGTTCGCTGCTGGTTTGAGCGGAGGGAGTGAGGAACGAGGTGGCCCCTGCTCCGTTAAACTGAATAGGCCGATCGGACACTTGCGCCTTGTTGAGCCAATTGAGGAAGCGCATCTGGCTTACGCCTACCTTGCGGACAGATGCCCAGGCTTGGGCTTTACCAAGCTCCCGCTTGATGTCTATGCCGGCATAAGCTGGATTCTGCTCCAAGCTCTCCAGCCATTCCGCGTCTACTGCCTTTACGCGAGTAGCCTTAACTTTGGGTGTATCCGTAGCCAACAGCCCTTCGTGCGGGTAAGAATCGTAAGCCTCCTGCATGGCCTCCAGCCATTCAGTTTTATTCAGCCGTCTGCCAATAGCCTTGGCCTCTCGGCAGCAAGCGTCAAAGGCGTGTTCTGAGAAAGTCATGGTCGTAATAAAGGTTCCTAACGTGTTCTGCGTAGTCCCAGCGTCCCTCCATTCGCTTCACCATTCCTGCGTATCCGCAGTTCCAACGCAGGGCGAGGAGCCACACTGAGGGTTTAATGCCGTCTTGCCGCATTCTCTGGATAGCCCGCAATAGGGCTTTCCTTGCGATTTGACGGGCTTTGTCGGGCTGACTGGCCCAAGTGTAGGGGTCGGTGGAGAAATCGCTCCACGTCGCCCGAGTAAATTGGAGGGCGCCCCCTGAATTGCTCCAAGGGGCACCCTCTTTCTGTTCGATGCAGGCTATCAGCCTATCTAGGTCAATCGTCGCTGTAGTCGGAATCTCCACTGCCGAAAACGCCAATGAGGATCCCAATAAGAAGCCAGATAAAGCACGCAAATAACCAAACATAGGTATTCATTGTTTATTGGCATCCCTCCAGCGGACGATGACGCGGGCGTGAGCGGCTGGATTCAAGGCTTTCTCGTAGGAGCCAACGAGGTCGTTGCGTCGAGCGTAAGCTCGGCACACGGCCCCGATGGCGTTTACATGGTTAGGTGGTGGCCCGACATGGCTAACAACTTCCTCTGCAGTGAAGGATCCCTGCGTCCGCAGCAACCGTTGTGCCTTCTCCTCAAACGCCTCCACCCATGTATCAGGAGTATGCTCAAGGATGTGAGCCAAGCACTGGTCCCTGAGCCATTCGCCTAGTTCGATCTGGTGTCCCGTTGTACTGGTTTTCATGTTAGAGTTGGCATGGTTAGAATGGGACGCTTTCACTGTCACCTTCTGCGGCAAGATCCTGTGTTTCCATCAGCTTGCCAATGGTTTTAGCCGCTGGACTCTCAGCCGACTCTCCACCACGGAACGCAAGGTACTCGTCGGCCTGTGAGCAAATTTTCTGCACCCACGCTGGCAGCTCGGACGGCCAATTGACATCCGTGTTGCCTGTTTTCTTGGCCAGATCAATGGATTCCAGCAGGTTAAAGTACAGCGGTGTGTTCTCTGGTCGCACTGACGCCATTTGCCGCGGCAGAGCAGAGATACCACTGATGTCAGCGTACACCGCCCCAGCGCGATCAGAGTGAAGGACGGAGATGAGGCAATTGGAGCCGATCACCTTGGAGACATCAAAGCCATTCAGCTCCTCTTGGGTGAAAGGTTTCCCTCTCCACGACTGGAGGTCTTTGCGAAGGCTTGATTTCTCGTTAAGGCTTAGGGTGTATCGCTTGCTGATGCCGCGAGGCAAATCCTGATCCTTGATGGTGATGCGTTCCGAGGGAATTTCGAAGCACACCACAATCTTTTGACGAGGGGTAAACTTCTCGGATGGCTGGGTGCCAACGGCGATGATTCCGTAGCAGACTGCGTGATGGGTGCCCGCTGGCACTGGGTCGGACTTGGTTTTATTGGAGACGTTGATAGGCATGATGTTTTATTGGTTACTGATGTTAACTGACTGGTTACTGGTTGCTGACAAAGAGGGCGGGCGGTACCCTTTGAGGTACTGCCAGAGTTCGATCATATTACGGAATGCGTGCCAAGCTGCGTGAAGCTGGCTGTGGTCGTAATGCACTACGTCCACGCGTCCTGGTTCAGTGGTTGAGATGTAGACGTTTGCCCCACAGGTGGGGACGGTGAGGAACTTGGCCACACCGTAAGCTGCAATCTGCATGGGTTCTGTGTCCCACGGCTCGCACTTCACGCCAGCCTTGGTCTTGCGGGACTTGAAGTCTAGGATGCCTTGCTTGCCGTCCTTCACCATCACTGCGTCGGTGGTCCCAGCGTAGCCGTTGACAGCGTTAACCAACCGGAGTTCGTGCTGCATCAGCCGAATCCCAGCAACGTCCAGCGCAGCCACGACAGGCTCAACGTAGGTGTTCATACCCTCGGGGACAGGAAAGCCCTGAAAATGAGCTTCTAGGGCACCGTGGATGGCCGTCCCAAGATCGGCTGCATCCCCGACTTGCTCAAACGCTCCATCAATGGTGCGTCTGGCGTAGCTTCCAGCCTCTTCGCCGTCCTGCGGAGGGTTGGCGTAGGCTCGTTCAGCCACCTGCTGTAGCTTCCAGTCATCCAGTTGTGGCTTCGCCATAACTGACATGATGGTTGTAACGCTGGGATAGAGTCCCAGCTTTCTGGCATCCGCCAGCGTAGTGGCCCGCATCCCGCCGCCTTTGGCTTTGGGAACTTCGAAACAGGCGTTACCGTCTTTGTCGTACCAATGTTGTGACTTATTCATGTTCTGTTTTTACTGGTTGTGAGAGGCGGAATGCCTCTCGATGGGACTGATAAGATACATTTTAACTTAGCTTGCAACTCTTTTTCTCATAATTCTGAAAATAAATCTTGCCCCCCTGTTAATTCGTTACTTTCCTACCTTTCGTTCGCTGTGTACTAGCAGCAAGTTCGACTTTCTGGGGGGTCTGCCTCCTTGCCCGATCTCGCGTCTAGTACCGCGTATCGGGCTTTTTTCTTTTAGCCATTAAAGGACTCAGGTGAGCGACCACCCTAACAGGGAGTCCTGCCACAATCAGTATCGGCAGCCAGAACGATTACCCGCTGGCATAAGAGTGTAGGTTTACCTAGTGAGCCGAGGTCAATCCGTGTGCAGCTGGCACGCCCGAGCGGATCCCTCAATGTCCCAGACACCCCGTCCAAGGCGCATTTGCATCTAAAGCTCGCCCCCTTACAAGGGGTGAGCTATGCCCAACCGTTACCCGAGCCAAAACGCACATTGCACCCAGCCGTGAAACTCAACCAATGGAATAAAGCGGACTGGATCCTGCCGCACGTTGCTCACCTGCCAGTGGAAGTTGAACTAGCAGGGGGAAAGACGGAAGTCAGGGACGAGGTATCCGGAGACTGGAGACAGGTGGTACGATGGAGGATGATTGACAAGCGGGAACACAAGGCTCAAAAGAAGCTCAAATGATTACGCACCGTGGAGAGAAGTTCAGCGGGTACGGAAAGGTGAAGCGCACGCCTGGCGGCAAGAAGAAGTCCGCTGTCCTCGTCAAGAAAGGTGGGAAGACGAAGATCGTTCGTTTTGGGGATCCCAAGATGTCCATCAAGAAGGATCAGCCAGCACGAAAGAAAAGCTACTGTGCTCGGTCAGGGGGGATAACCGGCAAAGATAACATCTTTAGCCCAAATTACTGGAGCCGTAAGGCATGGAATTGCTAGGGCAGAAACGAAAAAGGGAATCTGCCAGCCAAATTGCTGGTCAAATTCCCTGGTTGAATCCTTGGGTCAAATTACTGGGTCAAATTGGACGCTCACGAATGGCGTACACTGTCCCGTCCTCGGTTTCGGCAAGCTGCCAGCCCTCGTCTGTGGCGTTGTCTGGTCCTAGACACTCGCACTCTGCGTAGTGTTCATTGCAGCCCACGCAAACAGGTTCTCCGCAATCGGGGCAGGGTTGGCAATCGCCGGCGAAGACGACGCGGACACACTCCATTGCGCGGCCATTGCGTCGGCTATTCCCTGATAGGTCTTTGACCGGATCTTCCACCTGTCCTTGCTTGGCCCGAGCTTGTTCTGGCCGCTGGGTGTCTGATTCTCCCAGCGTCCGCTCTCTGGCTTGGTCAGGACGTTGGTGGGGATGAGTGGCGGGAGGTTTTTTAGCCATAAGCAAGTGGTTTTAGATTCTGGGTGGCCGAATTGCCAAGGCTGAATGATTTGGTCAGGTTTGCGGATCCTGCTGGAGATGCAGCCAATGGGATTCTCTAAGGCGATGCGGGGGCAATCGGCATCCATCAGCGTCCGCACTAGGTCAAGGGCATCTTCGGTCAACTGGGGATCCCGCAGCCCCCGAACAGTCCAATGCATCCCAGAACTGCACAGGTAGGTGCAAGGGGGAAATGCGATGATAAGATCCCATGCCCATTGCTCTCTCAGCAGTGGCCTGACATCGCCTGCAAGGTGGTTTCCTTTCGATTCTGAGGGCATCAGGTCGCAAGACCATGCATCATGGCCTAAACGGGCGAATGCATCCCTGACGGCCCCAGAATATTCGCAGGCAACGAGGACTTTCATGGTTTGGACTTCGGGGTTTTTTGCCGTTCCTGTAGCTTGGCCCAAGCGTAGATCAAAGCGGACAGGTCGCGGGCGGACACCGACACCTTGCCTTTGGGTGTGCTCCATGCGGCTCGCTGGAGCCGCTGGAGGGCTTGATTGGTCATGGCCGATCCTTATTCATGGCTGGATGTTGTATGGCTGAATTTACTGGCTGTGTTAATGGTTTGCCGTTGGCGCACTGTTGCACAATCTTGAACGGAACTTTTGCGCTTTGTTGATAAATTGCGCTCATCGCAGACTCAATATTTGCAAGTTCCTTAACGGTTAACTTTTTAATTTCATTGTGCATTTCATTTTTATTTTTCCGTAGTTGTAGCGCACTGGGTATTTTTAACGCATATTGGGGTAAGTATTTGCTTTACCTGATACAAAATCGCGTCGCACGGGTGGCGTAGCATATTTCCACCGCCGACAAGCTGAATCAGCCCGCCGATTTCTTCGATTGCCGTACACAACTCTTCCAACTGTTCGCGTGTATCCTCACTTTTACTTTCCTCCTCTTCCTTCCACTTCTTTGCCGTAGCCCACGCTTGGGCTGTTTCCCCGCGCAAGTATTCGATGGATTTTTCTAGCCCTTCGCACTTGTTGAGTAACGCATCAACAGTCAGTTCCAATTTTCGTTCGTTTGTTAAATTCATTTTATATATTTTATTTCATTGCGGCCTCAAAATCGGCCTTTTTTGCGGAGTGTTTTTTGTGCGAGACGATGAGCTTCTTCAGCTCGGCACGAATTGCCTTCATGTCGCTGGCTAATTCTATTGCCTTGGCTTTTTTGGCAGCAAGAGTTCGAGATAGAAAGCTGGAACGGGTTTCAATGTCGGTCATAACCATGCGTTCTAGCTGTGCACAGCCGAAATTGGTCATTTCCATGCGTGTCCTGGTCATCGTGGCGTCGTAAGAATGGCTCATGTCGTAAATAGTGGTTAGGAGGTGGGTCAAATCAGGGCATCAGGTCGAATTGGTTGAAGTTGTCCTCCGCTTCCGTCGTGATTTCTATCTCATCCTGCTGGATCTCGGGAAGCTCGGGACAGTGTTGGTGATGGTGGCCGCTGGAGTGGCCGCACTCAATGCAGATGGGTTTCATTGTAAGTTGGGTTTTGTGGATAGTAACAGGCAGGCGTGTAGCAACGGACAAGGCGGATGGCCTCCAAAGCGTGATAGCGCATCATCGACTTAATGGGGATTTCTGCGTCGGCTTTTCCGCCCGTGATTTTCAGAAAGTTAAGACAACGACGGTAGGCCAGAGCCTGATTCACTGCTGACCAACTGTAGTTGCACTCAAGGATCTGGGTGCGGGTAATGCGTGGTTTATTCATGGGGTGGAAGGCTGCGGCTGTAGGTGCGGCCCTCGCTCGTTAGCTCGGCCATGTGGTCGATATCGGCCTCAGTGAGGCGGCGGGAATCATAGATTTCGGCAAGTTCTGCCGATAGTGGGGCGAAGCGGGTGTATTCGCTGCGGCGTTGTTCGTCGCGGACCTGTGCGGCCTCGCGTTCTGAATGGGTGCGGGTGTGACTTTTCATGGGTGGATTTTATGGGTTGAATTAACTGGCTGAATTTTCGATCAAAACGGCTGGCAAATCGATGCCGTACGATTCCAAGAGCGAATCAAACGCCTCGTGGTCGCCGTGCTGCCATACTGGATCGCCATTGGTGGCGAAAACTAGGGCATCGCAAATCTCATAGAGGTGCAGAGTCCAATCCGCACTTTGGAGATGCTGTGGGTGCTGGAACGAACCGAGATAATCGGCGTGGCGGCAATGCGCGTGCCGATATTCGGTTTGGATTGCTAGGCTTTTTACGCTGTCGATGGATATTTTCATATGCTGTGCTGTTTTTACGGGTTGAGTTGACTGACGAGGAAGGGAGGTTGTGAGAGGTAAAATGATAACACAAGATAAAATGTTGCATGACCATCATCCAGTAGTTGATCTACTGGGTCAAATTAGCGGGTCAAATGCTGGGTCAAAATTGTCGGTCAAAATCGTCGGTCGAATTTGTCGGTCAAATTCACGGGTCAAATTGCTTGTCAAAATCATGGGTCAAATCCGTCGGTCAAATTCCTGGATCAAATTCCTAGGTCAAATTTGCTGGTCAAATTTGCTGGTCAAACGCAGCCAATCCACGCCCCGCCGCTGGCCAGCCTAGGCGAATGCATGGGCGCGCCTACGGACTAGCCGAAAACGGGCAAGGACGGACAGGAAAGGGGCAAAGAAAAACCCCACGCTGCGACGCGTGGGGCGTGTTCACTTGCTAACGCTCATTCCGCATCACAGTAAGCTTGAAACGTTGCGCGGCCCTTTAAATAAGAGGCCGCCATTATTGCTTTGTGAGTAGAATACCCAAGATACACCTTTGCGGCCCTAGCTATCACAAACAGTTCGTATCGTTTCGCTGCGTTTTTAGCAAAGATTAAATTTCCGTTGACTAGGTTTTCAAGAATTCGGTTCATGCGTTTCCCTCCGCTTTACGGATCGATGACGATTCGTTCAACTCACGCCCCTTGCCGATGACTTTCATTGCCTCAAACGGCGTGAGGCCGTACGCCTGCGCGAATGCTGAAACGGTCAAATAATTATTGAAGTAGTCCAAGTAAGTCAGGATTAAATCCTGTTTAGTCCGCTCTGCTATGCATCGATGGATTGTCTCTGTTTTCATTCTGTTTTGGTTTTGGTTTTACGGGATGCCAAGACGGGATGCCTTGGCACTCAAAAGCCCCGCCCCTCGTAAAGAGAGGGCAGGGCGAAGGTGTGAAAGTTTGCGTGACCCTACTTTTTGACGGGCATGGGTAAGTTAATTCCAATCACTTTCACAGGTGCCAGTTTTTGCCAACTCTGCGCGGGCTAACCCGCTATAACGCCCGATTGACCCTGGCGTCTTGTCTCGCAGCTTGCGAAGCTCGGCCTTCGCCTCATTTAGCTCATCTGATAAACCTTCGGGCAATTCCTGCTCCAAAGGAAAGCGGCACAAATGCGAGCGCAAGCGGGCAACTCTAAGCTCGGCCAAGGCGAGCGGCGTGTGTTTTTGTGCGCTCATTTGCTCCCCTCCTTCGCTGCCGTAGCAATCAGCATTGCCGCTTGCCCTAACGCCCGCGCCTGCACCTCAAGCCAAGTTTCACGGCTATTGGGTGCACGCTGCCCTTCCCGCGTCCTCCGGTACTCACCAGGAGCGCAGAGCCGTTCCGCGATGTCCGCATCATAAATCAACGCGCATCCCCCGTAGGAGTAAGCCCGCCAAGACTCCGCGCCGTTTAGTAAGCTAGCTTGCGTGAATCCGTCTTCAATGCCGTCAAGCATCTCAAGAGCGTACGCCTTGACGCCCCGCTTCCAAGCGGAGCGGGCAGGCATTGCGGTAATCGTTGCGACTAGTTCTGTGTTCGTTTTCATATGTTTGTGTGTGTGTTGTACTGGTTGTTTTACTGGTTGTTTTCGCTCCCCATTAGAGGAAGCACGAAAGAAATAAGGCGGTAGCTAGGCAAAGGAGAAACAACGTCCCCCCGATTAGGTCATCACGATCCTCAGGTGTCAGGTTCATGCGACCACCTCCGCCGCCCGCTCCGCGTCATACCGTGCACAAAGCGCAACGTAGTTCGCTTCCGCCGCATCACACTCCGCACGCAAGCGGTCTAACCTTAACGCAGCGGCTTTGCCTTCTTCGCTCTGGGCATAAATGTAATACTGTTCCGCCGCATTCCGGCGCCGGACGTCTTCTAGGATCTGAAGGAGGTACATAGTAATAACGGGTTTTATTTACGGGTTGCGCCTTGGCGGTGTGCCTTGGCTCCTCACACCGTACCCGTTCGTACCCTTATTACAAGTTATTTCTTTGCACGTTTCCCCATGCCAGCACGCAAGTAGTTCACCTTATGTCACCATTAGGCTTGCTTATGGCCAACCCATTCGCAATTTCCGCCCCATGCCACCTATCACGTCCGTCATCTCCCCTCCCCTCCCGTCCGTTCCATGCGCTCCCGTCCGGACACGACGCATCGGGCGTCCAACCGGCAAGGCCAAAGGCGGCCAGGCGTCATGGGTAAAGCGCCTGCTCGCATCCGGCCGCATTCGCGAAGCTTACGCTTACGCCACCGCACACAAGCTGCTGCCACTACTAGCAGGCGTGCCACTTCCCGTAGACCAGCCAGACGGGGGGGAGGGGGGTCAGCCTGCCAGCGGGGATAATTATAACCATAAATCCACCCAAGAGGTACGAATTTTGCAGTCAGGAGGAAAGCTGACGCTGAACGTAGAGGCTATTAGGGAAGTAGCAGGAGCTATAGCCTTGGCAGAAGAGGCAGGATTGGCAGCTGCCAGTGGAGGTAGTGGAGCGGCACAAGAGACGACACAAGAGCTTCACTCCCCTGACGGGGAGTTGGAGGGGAATAGGGGTTTTGGTCAAGCAGATATGGGTGTGGAAAAAGCTACTTATGCTAGTAGTTGGGGTGAGTCGAGATGGGTAGAAGAAGGAGAAGGGTTAGTGGGAAAGGTGTGTCGTAATAAGCAATACAATGAGCTAAGATTGCCAGGGAAGGATGGTGGAGGTGGGGGTGAGCTGTGGACTAAGGTGGCTAACTGGGACTGGAGGAATGGGCTGGTCAGGGGAGAGCGGGTGTGGGTAAAACGGACTTGGCTCAGTGCAGATGATACGGATTCGGAGTATATGGTGGTGAGGCGGATGGATGTAAATGAAGGCGTGGAGGCGGAGCCTGTGGCAGAGGTTGTAGCTGCGCCTGAACGTGAGCCTGTGGTTGTAGCCGCGGCAGCAGACGCCGTAGACACCAGCCATGTGCTGCCTCAGTTCTTGAAGCAGGATGCCGTGTTTCCTAGAAAGCCTGAGTCAGCCGATGAGTACATTGCCCGCATCAGGGAACAGGCTTCGCAATGGGCTAATGGCCTTGCTCCGTAAGCTCTATGGCTAAAGGAGTCAAAGTTGATGGTAAGCATGGCAAGGCGACTTACAGCCCGCAGAGGTTAATCAATTCTGTGGCGATGGCTACGCTAGACGGGAGAGGATTGGGCTTGAAGAAGCATCCCTCTCTAGGTGATGTGACGGTTGATGATCGTAGAGTGCTGCAACGAATTGTAGGAATTACCGTGGAAGAATTTAATCAAAGACTCATAGGCAAATTGGATACCTTAGCAGATAAGATTGTGGACCGAATGCTGGAGACAGTAGACGACACACCCTTGCAAACGCTGGGGTTTAACCTAGCGGTAGCCATTGACAAACGGCAACGCATTGCAGGGTTAAACGCTACGCAGGGGGCCAACGTTAACATCCAAGTTAACAACTATGGCTCTCTGAGCAAGGAGGAGATTGTCGCCCGCTTGAGTGGCAAGACGGGCGTGCCTACGATTCAATCAGCTCCCGTGGATATTGGTAACTGCAATGACATCGACGCTAAGATCAGCAAGAAGACAGGGGCCGTTAAGGACTAGGCGGGCTTGCCTGTCTTGATAGCCTTGCGGAGCTTCTTCATTTCTTCCTGCAACTTTAAATGCTCTTGTTTAAGTTTATCGTGAGCGTCCAGCAGGCCAAAGAACGCCTCTGCTTGTCGGCCAGCGTGCCACCGTTGCTCAGGGGTAATTATTTTGTAGTCAGCATTCATGGTCAGTTGCGTAGGTTGTTATTTTTTCCTTTAGCCTCTTGGTTTTGTTTGATCAGTTGAGTTTTGATTACGGCTAGTTCTTCTTTGCGCCAAGACTCTGACAGCATTTCCATGAGCTTGGGCGTTTCGATGGGTAGCGTCACTCTGGACTCGTGACCAAGTACCATTAGAGTATCCATCCAGATGTCGTAGCCAGACTCCCGCGCCAGCTTGCAGAATCCATAGTCTTCCGAAAGATAGGCATTGGGTTCGTCGTAGCGCACGGACAACTCACGTTCAATCCGCATCCGCAACTTATCATCATTCTTGCAATCAGTCATGGCATTCTTGATCTGTTGCAAACGGTAGCTAGGAATGTTGCGTCCTTGGAGTTCCATAGGAAACAGTTCAGGAATGGAACGTGGCGCACGATTAGGATCCAACAGCATAGCCACTCGATCTGGATTGTCGTGAGCAATAGCTTTAAATACCGACACCTTGATTTTAGAAAAACCAATGCTTGCGCGTTCTACTTTTTGCAATCCTTCCTCGTTAGCCACTTCACCAGCTAACGGCGTAACGTGCCAATGCGTGTCTAAAGATCGCGAGGCGTAGACGGACGTGACAATATCTTTGTCATGCCCAATCAGCCGCATTAACGCACTGTCAGTAACATCAGCCCCGTTCCGTTGCGCCAAGACATCCTTATCCCAGAAGATGACTTCATCAAAATTGTTCTCAATAGCGTAAGCTGCAATTTCGTTGCGGGCAATCTGTACCGCAGGACCATCTAGTAAGATCCAGTCTAGTTTGACATTAGGAATATTGGCGGACGCCATAACTAGGCTGGTCCGAAAATAAGATTTAGGAATATCGCCCTTGAGCGGAGTTCCAATGAGGATTCGTTTAGTGGCCATGCAATAAACCTGCAATCATTAGTCAGGCTTTGAAGCTAAAAATTCACAGCATCTGTTGTTATTAGCGTTTCTAATACCTGATGTGTTGATAAAAAGAATCATTGGCTATTGCAGAAAACGCATCT
>Ga0209190_1002307_pt1 | contig 12960 bp, 8 predicted proteins | sample M_140205_XF_Meta_FD_187315 | JGI IMG/M metagenome (GOLD analysis project Ga0209190, IMG submission 187315) | Freshwater microbial communities from Lake Montjoie, Canada to study carbon cycling - M_140205_XF_MetaG (SPAdes) (version 2) | ecosystem: Environmental > Aquatic > Freshwater > Lake... | reverse complement strand
AGTTTGAAATACAAAGTCGCCACCAAGAATTCGCAGCGCCGCGCCAGTGGTGAGCAATTTTTCATTGCTCGCCGGCGCCATGGAGGTGTCGGAGTTGATGCGCACAAGTTCAATCCCATCTTCGCCGAGCACGCTGATGGCGGTGGTTCCTTTTTTGGGCGATGAGGTGTTCGCCAACGCTTTCACCGTGGAAGCTAAATCGGCTCCAAATAGTGTTGTGGCCGCGAACAGCATGAGGCACGCTCCAGCACGATGGATCATTGCGGAGGATGCGCGGCGCGTATCGCCAGCGACAAATGAAGCATGATTTTTAGGCTTGGCGCTACGATTGAAATTTTGTAAAAACACGTTCATCTATCGGTTGTTTTCATTGTTTGGCTTCAGAAAGTGTGGTGAAGAATGCAGCGAAGACGCCATGGAAATTCCAACCACAAATCCACTGGCCCAAGCCCATTGAAAATTGAATCCACCGATGCGACCGTCCACGTCCAAGATTTCTCCGGCCATATAAAGACCCGGACATTTGCGGCTTTCCATGGTGGCGAGATTCATTTCACTCAGAGGCACACCGCCGGCGGTGACTTCGGCGTGGCTGAAGCCACGGTCGCCAACAATTTCAACAGGCGCTCCGCACAGAAGTTGCGCCAACGCGCGGCGACGATCGCGTTCAATTTGCTTGGGGGTTCTATCGGAGGCGATGCCGGCGCCCTCCAATAAAGTTTTTGCCAGGCGCTCGGGCAGTTTCTCCCGCAAGCGCGACAGCACGGTTTGCGCTTTGGCTTCAAGCAACCACGTGTCGGCTTGTTCAAGCGAGCATCCAGGCATGAAACATAATTGCAACGACGCGGCCGCATCCCGTGTGCGCTCCATCATGAGGTAGCGGCTGATGTCCAGCACCGCGGGCCCGGACAAACCGAAGTGCGTGAACAACATGGAGTTTGTGAACGATGTGATGCGCTTGCCGGTGGCTGAAACAACGCGAACTTCGGCATCTAAAGTGAGTCCGCTGAGTGAGCGCACCCAGTGTTGCGCGCTTGCCACCAATGGAACAAGCGAGGGAATCACGTGCTCCGTCACGGTGTGGCCAAGTTTTTGAACCAACTCCAAACCAAGTCCATCCGAACCAGATTTGGGCAAACTTTTTCCGCCGCTGCACAAAGCCACGCGGCGCGCGCGCAACGAGCCCCACGCGCCCGCGACATCAAAGCCGCCATCGACAAGGGGAGTGATTGTTTGCACGCGCAGTGGCGAGCGAATATCAACATCCACCGCGCGCGCCGCTTGCAGCAGCGCGTTGAGCACGGTGTGCGCGTCATCCGTCACAGGAAATAATTTTCCCGTGTCCTCTTGTTTCAACTCCACTCCAAGTTGATTGAAGAACTCAACGCAATCGGCAACCGTGAAGCGATTCAGCACGCGCCGAATCGCGGCGGGAGTGCTGCCTGCGTAATCTTGCTCGCGCACCACGTGATGCGTGACATTGCATCGACCTCCGCCAGCCACAAGAATCTTTATGCCAATGCGAGGCGCTCCATCAAGAACCACAACACTAAGCGAGGTTGGTGTTTGCGAGTCATTTATTTCTGGCGTGTCCGTGGCTGGGATAATTTTTGCGAACTCTTGCCGCGCGGCTCGCGCGGCGTGGATGGCGCTCATCAAGCCCGCCGCGCCGGCGCCAATCACCACAATATCGGCGTCAAATCCCGCCGAATTGCCAACTTGATCACTCATCTTTTGTACGCGTCGCCAGCATCTCGCTTGGCGTCTTTGGAAATCGTCAGAGGCGTGAGCCGTGGTTTTTTCACGCCGGGCTTGGCGGTGCAACTTGGGCACGCGGGTGAGCCTCCCTTTGAAGGAAGCAACGGGCGAAGCACCACGTACAAGCCAGCAAGTGCGATCAGCGACACGATCCAAAATTGTATTTCATTCCAAAGCATTTAAAATCCTCCTGTAAGAAGCGCTTGTCGAACAATCCATGCCATGCTCCACGCCAATCCGCTCATCCATGCAAATTGTAGGAGCGGCCATTTCCATGATTGTGTTTCGCGCCGAACCAACGCAAGTGTGGGCAGGCATTGCATGGCCAATGTGAAAAACACCAACAGTGAAGCCGCGGTTGGAATGGTGAATAAAAGAGTTCCGTCTGCGCGGCGATTATGGGTGATTCGATCCAATAAAGAAGCCTCATCATTGGCGTCCGTTGAGGAAATAATCATGAGCGTGCTCACAAAAACTTCGCGCGCCAAAAAACTGGTGAGTACCGCCACGGTGAGTTGATGGTCAAATCCCAATGGTTGAAAAAGTGGTTCTGCGATCAAGCCAAGTTTGCCCGCCATGGAGCCCAGTTGTTGCTCGCGTGATTCCAGCAGATTTGCAGCACTTTCAAGCGCCTGCACCTGTTCAGGATTGGCGTTTGCTTGCAGCGCCACTTCACTTGTTTGGGCCCGCATCTGCAACAACTCGGGCGAAGGCGCGACTTTTGGATAGGCGCTCAGCCACCACATGACAACGCAAATCGCCAAGATCATGGAGCCCGCGTTCTTGATGAACAACACGCCGCGGTCGTACATCACCCACAAAGCAATGCGCACGCTTGGCCTGCGATAGGGTGGCATCTCCAGCAACATTGGGCGCGCCGGACCCTTGAGCAGCGTGCGTCGAACAAGAAATGCGCTTAACAAACCTGCGATTGCGCCAGTGGCATAGCACCCAACAAACGCAAGGCCCGCAAGCCACGGTCTGCCCGCGAACAAAAGCGAAATCAGCAACACGTACACCGGAAGTCGAGCCGTGCAACTCATGAACGGAGCCACAAGAATTGTTGCCAGTCTGTCCTTGGGATCTGGAATCAGACGCGTGGACATGATGCCAGGCAAGGCGCACGCATGGCTTGAAAGAAGTGGAACAAATGCTTGCCCGGGCAAACCAAATCGGCGCAAGAATTTGTCGGCGGCAAACGCGGCGCGCGCCAAGTATCCAGAATCTTCAAGCAGCGACAATAGAAAAAAGAGCAGGCAAATTTGCGGCAAAAAGACCACAGTTCCAGCGACACCTCCAATAATTCCGTCCACGCATAAATCGCGCAACGGGCCAGCGGGCATCACGGCGCGCAGCCAATCGCCAGAGGTGCCAAATATAAAATCAAGTCCGTTCATGGGAAATTGAGCCAACCAGAAAATGCTGGCGAACAACACGCTCATGACAAGAATAAATGTCGCCAATCCCGACACTGGATGCGTGAGCGCACGGTCAACGCGGTCGCTCACGCTGCTTGCCGCGGCCAATCGACCGCTTGCCACTTCCACAAGCACGTCATTGGCCCATTTGGCAAGATCCGATTCGCTCACGCTGGACGCGGGAAGATGATTCAGCCGTTGCTCGAACGACTCCAATGAAATTCCGTGCAGGGCCGCGCGCAAGGCGGCGTCGGCGAGTTCGTCCACGCCCTCGCCAGTGCGGCCGCTTGTGATCACAACTGGACATCCCAAACATTCAGAGAGAGCGGCGGCGTTCACACTGAAACCTTTTCGGCGCGCGTCATCAGCCAGAGTGATCGCAATCACGCAAGGCATTTTTCGCCGCAACGCATGCGAGGCGAATCGCAGCGACCTAGAAAAGTTAGTCGCGTCGGCGATGATCACGGCAACATCCGGTGCGACATCGCCAATGCGGCCGTCCAAGCAATCACGGCACAATTTGCTTTCGGGAACTTCCAGACTTAATCCATAAATCCCAGGCAAATCCATAATCTCAAGCGCGCCGTGGGTTGTGGCCGCCAAACCCACGCGGCTCTCAACGGTGGTGCCGGGAATATTGGCGGTGCGCGCACGCGAGCCGCAAAGTCGATTGAATAAAGTTGTCTTTCCAGTGTTGGGTTGACCCAACAACGCCGCGCGCGGTGGGCGCTCGGTGGAGTACACCCGCAGCGCTTCAAGTTCATCAGGCTGCTGGGCAGCCATCGCAGGGTTTCACAAAAACTTTGCTGGCCACGGATCCACACAAGCCAACGCGCGTTCGTTCCACTTCAATAATACAAGGCGCTCCAGCCTTGCACACTTTTAATTCGCAGGACTCGTGAATTCCCATGGCTCGAAGAAGGCATCGATCAGCCTCCGCAAGCGTGGTCAGTGATTCGGAGTCGATGATGGCGCGCTGTCCCCGCGCGAGTTGCGTTAAAGGAATGCGTTTTGATTGCGCCGCGCCATCGCCCATAAATGTTGAGGGAATTACAACCATGACAGCGTAGTGTATGAGTTCAATTCACAAGGGGCAAGAACAAAATCACTGGCGTTGCGGACGCGCCCAATTCGCTCGGTGATCACTTTGGTGTCGCAGTCTGGGCAACCTTCTCTGGATACAGGCGCACTGGCCTCACTTGAAATTTATAAGCCACGCATGGCCCGACCAAAGGTGGATTGTCAAAAGTATTGGGCGTCAACATCTCCGGTTCCGCGAACAACGTGGGCGTAAGCGTGCCGCTCATTCGCCAAATCACGTCCCGTTCCGGCATTGTGTCCCCAAGTTGCGGGGCGTTGCTGGCAAGAATGGTGGCGGATACAACTCGGCCAAAATTTCTTTTATTGTCGGCGGACACGCACTGAAATTCAAATGTGCGATTGCCACCCGCGCCCACGGCCAGCTCCACAATCCGTCCGCGCCACTCGATGGCGTAGGGAGTTGCGCGGTTCATGGCGTCAATCCATTTCTTGGCCTCCACCAAATACAACTGGCGCGTGGACTTGCTGTCCGTCTCCATAGGAAGCGCGACGTGGCGTTTGGCCATGTCCTCTGTGAATTTTTTCTGAAAGAAATCCAATACCGCGATTGGATTTCCCATTAAATCCGCTGTGGCGTCGGCGGTGGTTGGAGTTGTGGTTGTGGGCGCCAATGCGGGCGACTTTTGCGCCGCGGCTTCAAGTTCCTGCACGCGCTTCTGAGCCGCGGCAAGTTGGTCGCGCAACTTTTGATTTTCCGCTTGGACTTCCTGCAACTTTTGGGCGTCGGTGGGCGTGGGAGTGGTTTGACCTGCGAAGGCGCAAATGATCGCGCTAAGAAGAATTGATTTCATGTTGTGAATAATTCTAACCAATCAAATTGCAAATGATTTGTTGGCTATCCTTTATATATGACCGCAGTCCATCGCCTAGTTGAGCGCGCGCGTCGAAGACTTCAAGTGTCCGAATTGCTTGAAGTTGCCGCTTTGACTTTTCCCGTGGCGGGCGGGGCAATGTTGGTCTGGATTGTGATTCTGCGCATGTTCTTGGTGGGGAGCATGCCGCCGGCCATGACCTCGTGGTCCATGCTGTTGGCGATTGGCGCGGCGATATTCATTGCCAACGCGGCGCTGCTGATCGCGCGTCGCGGTTGGCCTTCGCGCGCCCACGCCGCGGCGCAACTTGATGAGCGCCTGAATCTTGCCAGTCGAATAAGCACCGCGCTTGCGGTGCAAGATCGTGGCGACGCTTTTTCTTTGGCGGCCGTGGACGACGCCAATCGAATCGCGCTGGATGCTCAAAATAAAAACTTGTTGGCCCGCTCCTTCGCCTATCGCTTTGGACCTGAGTGGAGAGTGAGCTTGATCACGGCTTTGCTGGTGTGCGCCGCGTGGCTGTTCATTCCCAATTGGATTTCGTCGGCCGTGAAAAAAAATCAGCAGGCGCAGCAAGACGCGGCTTCGGTGGAGAAAGCCGATCAAGCCGAGCAGCGGTTGATTGACGCCATGCAAAGCGCGATGGAAGTTGCGTCGCTTGATGAATCAATTCAGAAATCAATCGACGCGTCGCGTGAAACTTTGGATCGCGCCAAGCAACAAGCAATTTCGCCGGCTGATCGAGAGGCGCAGGCTTTTCAACAGCGCGCCTTGTTGGAGGCCGCGCTGCAAAAAGCCGGTGAAGCCGAGGAGTTGAATGACAATGAATCGCTCAAGGACGCGCTTTCTGAATTGGAATTGTCCCAAGGCGAGGAGCGTGAAATGTTGGCCGCACTTAAGCGCGGCGATTTTGAGGCCGCCGCAAAAGAGGCGCAGAAACTTGCTGATAAAGCTCAAAGTTCTGATCCAGCCGAAGCCGCCGCCGCCAAGCAGGCGTTGGAAAAAGTCGCCGCCGCATTGGACAAGCAAGCCGCCAAGGAAAGCGCCAAGGCTGGCGCTCTCAAAAGCAAACCCGCGCTCTCCAAGGCGGATCAGAAAAAAATTGCCAACGCCATGAAGAACGCCAAGCAATGTAATTCTATTGGCAAGCAATCAAAAGGATCTTGCAGCGGTGGCGCGCCCGTGAAAAATTTAATGGACTTGCTTAAGAAAGGCTCCGCAGCATCAAGCCAAAAATCAAGTTTGTCCAAATCACTCGCCGCGTGTAGAAATCCCGGCTCGGGTGGCAGGGGAGCGGGTTCAGGATTTTCCAAGCCCCGACTTGCCGACCAACCTGACACCAAGCCCAAGCAATTCACAACCGAGCAAGTGATGAGTGAATCTCAGGATATTGATGCCGAACCGATCGCGCGCGACTTTGTGCAAGGCAACGCCACGACAACGCAAGAGGCCACGCGCAAACTCACGGTGATTGAGCATCAAGTGCAAGCTGGCTTGGAAGAGGCGAGCGAAGAGGATCCAGTTCCGGCGCCGCTTCGCGAGGCGCATCAAAAATATTTTTCACAGTGGAAGAAAAAAATCGAGGATGTCAAAGAGAATCAAACTCAAACGCCCGCCGTAACCACCAGCACGCCCGCGGTGGAGCCCGTGAAACCACCTTCTCGCGCCCCGTAATTCCATGATTCAATCGACGCAACCCTAAGGCTTTCCGTGTGGATTTCATTTGAACATCCTGGTTGGCTCATCGCGTTGGTGTTGTTGGCGCCGATATGGTTGATCGCATTTCGCTCCACGGACATGCGGGCTTCAAGCCGCTCCGTGGTGGCGGCGTGCATTCGTAGCGTTGTCATCGCGCTGCTTGTCGCCGCGTTGTCGCGGCCAAGTTTGGTTGAATCCAGCGATGGCATCACTGTGGTGGTTGTCGCCGATGCAAGTCGCTCCGTGCCAATTCAGTTGCGCACTGCGGCGCAAAGTTGGTTGCAAGATCGCGCGGGGGATACATCCAATGCGCGCGATCAATTGGCGGTTGTCACGTTCGCCAAAAGCGCCGAGATTCAAAGCAAGCCAGAGAGCGCCGCGAAAATAAATATTTTGTCGCATGCGGACACCGCCATTGGCAGCGACTTGGCGGCGGGCGTGCGCATGGCCATGGCGCTCATGCCGCGCGACACTCGCAATCGCATTCTTCTTGTGAGCGACGGCAACGAGACATCTGGAAATATTCTCGAGGCCGCGCAGATGGCGCGTTCGGCTGGCGTTGCCATTGACGTTGTGGCGCTTGAAGTGGCGACAGCCAACGACACAATGGTTGAATCGTTGCGCGCGCCAACCCGCGCGCGGCGTGGTCAAAGCGTCGACGCGAAAATGATCATCCGCGCCCGCAGCGCAATTGACGGGCGAATTCGCTTTGAAATTGATGGAGAGGCGATTGATTTGGATTCCAAAAGCGACAGCAACGCGATGAAGATTCATCTTGACGCGGGCCCAAATGTGATCACCATTCCCGTGGCGCTGCCGCGTTCCGGCGTGGTGCGCATGAAGGCCATCTTTGAGCCGCTTGATCCAAGCGCCGACGCCATCGTGGAAAATAATGTCGCCTCCGCCATCACATTTGTTTCTGGTGAGGGCCGCATTCTTATCGTGGATGATTCCGGCGCCGAGACCCAAGCCTTCGCGCAAGCATTGCGAGCCAGCAAGCTTGATGTGCAAGTTTCAAACGCCTCGGTTCTTTCTGATCCAACCACCGCGGGAAGTTATGACGCGATCGTGCTCGCCAATATCGCGCGATGGAATTTGGATCAGGCCGCGGACCGCTCGATTGAAATCGCGGTGCATGATTTTGGCGTTGGACTACTGATGTTGGGAGGCGACCATTCGTTTGGCGCCGGCGGTTGGACCGACAGTGAAACCGCCAAGGCGCTTCCGGTTGAAATGAATCCGCCGCAAGAGCGTCAACTTCCCAGGGGCGCGCTGGCGCTGATCATTGATTGTTCCGGCTCAATGGGAATGCCCGTGGCGGGCAGCAACATGGATCAACAACAATGCGCCAATGAGGCCGCGATCGAGGGCATTCGCTCGTTGACCGCTGGCGATCAAGTGACCGTGATCGCGTTCGACGATTCGGCGGCGGTGGTTGTTCCGCTGATGAATGTTGAGAATCCAGAGGCAATTGCGCAGCGAATTCGCAGGATTGTTCCGCGTGGTGGAACCAATTTATTTCCCGCGATTGAATTGGCTTCCAAGCAACTTGAAGCCTCGCAGCAATCGGTCAAGCACATGGTGATTTTAAGCGACGGACAAACCATGGGCGATCCAAACGAGGGGATCCGCATGGTGCAACTGCTCGCGCGCAAAGGTGTTTCTGTTTCCACGGTTTCCATTGGCGACTCAACCAACGATCCGCTGCTTGAGCAAATGGCCAAGGTTGGCGGCGGCCGCTGCTATCCAGTGAAGTCGCAGAACGCGCAACTTGTGTTGCCGCAAATTTTTATCAAGGAGGCGACCATCCTCAATCGAAGTTTGTTGGCGGAAGGTTCATTCGCGCCAGCCACTTCCGGGCAAAGTCCGCCTGGTGTCGCGCTTTCCAAATCCATGCCCAAGCTCTCGGGCTACGTCATCACCGCGCCACGCGGAGGACTTTCGCAGAACGCGCTTACGATTCCCACCAAGGAATTTGCCGATCCACTTTTCGCATGGTGGAATTATGGAGTGGGTCGATCGGCTGCTTTCACAAGCGATCTTTCATCGCGTTGGGGTTCGTCGTGGGTCGCATGGAGCGGATATCAACCGTGGTGCGCGGGAGTGGCGCGATGGTTGTTGCGCCAAAGCGCGCCGATGGATACTTCGCTTACCACGCAACTTGATGGCGACGACGCCATAGTTGAACTTTCAATTCGTGAAGACCAAAATTCCAACGCATCCAGCGCAGTGGCCACTGCAAAAGTGCTTGCTCCCGATGGATCGGTTGCGGCGTTGGCGTTGCGCCAAGTTGCGCCCGGGCGCTGGTCCGCCAAATTTTCCACCGACGCATCGGGCGCGTATTTGGTGAACGCCGCGCTGAAGCAAGGTACTGACGAGCGGCCAGTTTTTGTTCAAGCCGCCGTGAATGTTTCCTATCCGCGTGAATTTAGATTTCAGCGCGATGACCAAACCAAACTCGCGGAGGTGGCGCGCATTTCTGGCGGCCGCGTGTTGAAGTTGGGCGACACCAACGTGAAATTATTTCAAACCGATGGAACGCTGCCCGCGGAATCGCTCCGTCAAATGTGGGACATGCTGTTATGCGCGGCCACGTTGCTCTTTATTGTTGATGTGGCCGCCCGTCGATTGGTATTTCAAAAACGCACCGCGAATGAAGCCACAAAGGTTGTTGTTGGCCAAGTGGGGCAAGCATGGAAGACGGCCAGAATTCGCGCCGCCGATGACATGTCACAAACGGAAGTGGCAAAGGCAAGTATCCAGGCGCGCGATCGCAACGCCGCGGCGAATTCCACAGCCGCGGTGAACTCCTCAATAAATCCATTGGATGCCCAAGTTGACCCGATCAACGATTCCTCCACGCCCGCCTCACAAGATTCTTTGGAACAGCTCTCGCCACTTGAACGATTAAGAGAAGCCAAGCGCCGAGCGCGGGCTGCTGGCGATGCCGCCAATCAGGATGATCCGACATGAGCCAGGCAACCAACGAAACACGCGATATTCAAGCCGAATGCGAGGCATTTCGCGGCATGTCCCTGGCTTGGAAAAATTCTATTTGCAGCCGCATTGTTGGTCTAGGCGATTCGCTCGAGCAAACTTTATGGTGCTTGCTGGCCAATGGGCACATTCTTCTGGAGGGCGTGCCCGGCCTTGGAAAAACATTGTTGGTGCAAACTATTTCGCAATCCGCCGGTCTGAGAGCCACGCGCATTCAATGCACGCCCGACTTGATGCCAGCGGATGTCCTAGGCACCACTGTGCTAGTGGAGGATCTTGAGCATGGGCGCCGCGAGCATCGATTCCGTCCCGGTCCAGTGTTCACGCAAATTCTTTTGGCGGATGAACTCAACCGCGCAACGCCGCGCACGCAGTCGGCATTGCTTGAAGCCATGCAAGAGCGATCCGTGAGCGTGGGTGGAACAACCTACGCGCTTGAAAAACCGTTTTTAGTTTTGGCCACGCAAAATCCAATCGAGCAAGAGGGAACGCATCCACTGCCGGAAGCGCAATTGGATCGCTTCATGGCAAAGATAGAAGTCCCCAGCCCATCGCGCGAGGCCCTTCAAACAATTTTGAAGCGCACCACCAGTCAACCATTGCCGCCATTGACAGCGACCATCAACGCCCCAACATTGATCGCCGCGCAGCACTTGGCTCAGGAGGTCATCGTGGCGCCCCACGTGATGGATTGGGCCATTCGATTGGTGCTCTCCACGCAGCCAAATTCAGCGTATTTCAGCGTGAAAGCCAAGCGTTACATTCGCTGCGGGGCAAGTCCGCGCGCCGCTCAATCCATGCTCGCCATGGGCAAAGTGCGCGCCTTGCTTGCGGGTCGCTACGCGTTGGCGATTGATGATCTGCGCGCGGTTGCGTTGCCGGCGCTTCGACATCGACTTGCATTGACCTTTGAGGCCGACGCTGATCGCGTGGACGCCAATGAAATTGTGCGGCGCATTATCCAAGGCATGCCATTGGAGGCGCCATGATTTCGCCGAGCAAATTAATCAAGCTGGAGGATTTATTGCAGCCCTCGCTTGTGGCGGCATTGGATCGTCTCGATCTGATGAGCCGAAAAATGTTGCAGGGACGAATGCAGGGGGAGCGTCGCAGTCGACGCCGCGGTCAAGGCATGGACTTCGCGGACTTTCGTCCCTATGCGGCCGGTGATGATTTGCGATTTGTGGATTGGAATATTTACGGTCGTCTTGATCGCCTCTTTCTAAAAATGTTTCTGGAGGAGGAGGATCTTGGTTTGGTCATCGCCATTGATGGCAGCGCCAGCATGGACACGGGCGAGCCAAATAAATTCGACGTCGCGCGCCGCATCGCCATGGCGCTGGCCTACGTTGGTTTGGTCAATCAACACCGCGTCACGTTGGCGCTGCTCAAAGATGGCAGCGCCGACCGTCTCACTGGCATGCGTGGACGCCGCCGCGCCGCCGACGCCGCAACCTGGCTCATTGGCCAAAAAGCCGCTGGAACAACTGGTTTTGATGGCGCGTGTCGATCGCTGGCCTCGGCTCGCTTGGGTCGAGGCGTGGTGATTGTGATCAGCGATTATTTATTGCGCGAGGGATATGAAAGTGGCTTTCGCGCTCTCGCGGCGCGCGGTTGGGATGTGTTCGCGTTGCAAATTTTGTCGCCCGAGGAAATGGATCCGCGCAAAAACAATCAGAATCTTGATGTGCGATTGGTCGACCTTGAAAATAAAGGCGAGGTGGAAATCACGCTCACCGCCGCGGTGGTGCGCGATCATCAAAGACGATTGGAAACATTCAACGCCGCAATGCGTGAAACCTGCATGAAGCTTGGCGTGCGCCAAATGACAATCAGCTCCGCGGTTGACTATCAAAAGTTTTTAGTTGAGACTTTGCGAAAAGAGGGGTTGCTGAAATGACATTGCTCACTCCCATCTTTGGTTTGATCACCGCGTTGATTGTGGTTCCACTGTTGTTGCTGTTGTACATGTTGAAACTGCGCCGCGAGCGCCGCGACATTTCCAGCACGCTTTTATGGACATCCCACACTAAAGATTTGCGCGCCAATTCGTTATTTCAACGCCTGCGACTTTCACCGCTTTTCGCGCTGCAATGCCTACTTTTACTCATGCTTGCGGCGGCGTTAACGCAGCCCATATTGAAGGAGTGGTCGCGGCCATCCGGTCGGGTTGTCTTCTTAATCGATCAATCAGCCAGCATGCAAACGCGCGATGCGCCCGATTTGCGAACACGTTTGGATGAGGCCAAGCGCTTGGCCATCGCGCAAGTTGAGTCGTGGCAGGGTGGCGGTCTCTTTGCGGCAAGTCCGCCAGAAGTCATGGTGATTGCTTTCGCGCAGGATCCTTCCGTTCGCATTCCGTTCTCCACCAATCTTGGGCGCATTCGAGAAGCCATCGAGGGGATTGAACCAACCGATCAAATCACGCTCATCGCGCCTGCGGTATCTCTTGCAAGGGCTTTTTCATCTTCGCAAGATGCGCTGGAAATATCCCAGTCATCCACGCAAATAAATACATTCGATACTTCTGCGCCCACCATGCAATTGCTTAGCGATGGAAATATTTCCGACATCGCCACATTGTCCCTGCGCAAAGGTGAAACTATGTCTTGGAACCGCTGCGGTAATCCGCAAACCATCAACCAAGGTATTTCCGCCGCGGGCGCCGAGCGGCGCAATGATGATCCAACCCGAGTGAGCGCATTCGTTGCGCTGCGAAATGATGCGGCAGTCCCCGCCAAACGTGAAGTGCAGGTGAGAAGCAACGGCACGCTCATCGCCAGCGCGTCGGAGCCAATCGCAATTCCAGCGGCCAGCGGCAAGGGCGCAACCCGCGTTGCCGGCGCGCAAAAACTTTCATTCACGCCATTCGCCCTGCCAAACTCCGGCGTGCTCAGCATGAGTTTGCTTCCCGAGGACGCGTTCACCACCGACGACCGCGCGGTGATCGCCATTCAAGAGCAGCGCACGCTGCGCATTCTGTTGGCTGGAAATGATCCTGCGCTCGAGTCACTGCTGAATAGTTTGTCATTCGCGGATGTGCAACAAATTTCATCCACGGATTTCATCAAACGCATTTCCGCGGACGCGAATTGGACCGAATCATTCGATGTGGTGGTGTGCGTGGATTGCGAATTGCAATCGCTCACCGCGGGAAGATGGTTGATCTTTGGCAA
>Ga0209190_1002306_pt1 | contig 12960 bp, 7 predicted proteins | sample M_140205_XF_Meta_FD_187315 | JGI IMG/M metagenome (GOLD analysis project Ga0209190, IMG submission 187315) | Freshwater microbial communities from Lake Montjoie, Canada to study carbon cycling - M_140205_XF_MetaG (SPAdes) (version 2) | ecosystem: Environmental > Aquatic > Freshwater > Lake... | reverse complement strand
ATGGACGCCACGGGAGACGCGCCGTGCGATGGTGTGGCAGGCGTTCAAGATCAAGCGGCCGATTTTGAAGCTCGTGGACGAGTACTACAATGAAAACGGTCTCTCTGATCTGCTTTCAGAACAAGGTCCGGCCTATCAGCTCAACATCCGCATCTTCAATCAGCTCCAACACACGATCACTGGCTGGCCAGGCGGTAAACCGGATGAAGATGACACGTATCGCCCAGAGCGTGCACGTCCCTATCCGAAGCGCTGTCTTGTTTTCAGCCCGGAGCCGCAAGATGCGATCACCGGCATGGGTGGCACGATGGATCGTCTCATTGAGCAAGGCCATGATGTGCGGCTGATCGCCATGACCTCTGGCAGCCTGCGTGTGCCAGACAGCGAGGCGGACAAGTTTGCCGAAACGCTGCTCGAACTGGCCTCGAACGCAGCCAAACCGGATATCTGGGGCCCACAGGTGGCCTATGCGCGTGAGGCGCTGGGCTTGCTGGAAGCCAAGGGCGAGTTTGGTGAAGACCCGACACTGCTGCGCCAACTCAAGGGGCTCATCCTTCGTGGTGAATTGCGCGATGCAGCGCATACGGTGGGATTGGCAAATGATCGTGTCACCTTTGTGGACCTGCCATTCTATGAGCAGGGCCGTTACCGCCGCTTCAAGAGCACCCAGGCGGACGTGGATGCGCTGGTGCGGCTGCTGCAAGACCACAAGCCGCATCAAATTTACATCACCGGCGATGCCGCTGATCCTTCGAGCGTATCAGGTATCTGCTTCCGGCAGCTCGTCACGGCCTTGCAAACCTGTGCAGGAGAGGAATTCGCGGGTTCATGCAGTGTGTGGTTGTATCGTGGCAAAGAACGCCCGCTGGAGCCGCATGAGATCGACATGGCCATTCCGATGAGCCCATTGCAGATCGAACGCAAAGCGAACGCTATCTCCCGTTACGGCGCTTTGTCTTCCTTGGAGAAAGAAGCACCGGAAACCAATCGCGAGAACGCACGGCTGTATGATGCTTTGGGCTTGGCCGAGTACGAAGCGATTGAAACCTTCCAGCGCTGGCGTCGTGCTTAATCAGCTCGCAGTCGCCAGCTTGGAGTCGCGATAGCTGCATTTCCCGAGACGGCTCAGTTCGTCACAATGCGCCTCAATGCGCATGCTTTTCATGCTTGGCTGGAAACCGAGACGGCGAGTGATGCAGTCGTGCAGCAGTTCGGTGTGCTCGTCTTCAAACTCCACCACCCGGTCACAGTCGAGGCAGATGAGGTGGTTGTGCTGGGGTTTGTCCAGAAAATTGGGGTCGTAATAGGTCTGATCGCGGCCCAGATCGACCTCGCGCAGCAGGTCGCACTCCACCAACAGGGTCAGGGTGCGATAGACCGTAGCGCGCGACACCGTGATATCGAGTTTACGGGCTTTTTCGAGCAGTTCCTCAGCCTTGAAGTGGTCGTCGGTGGCAAAAGCAGCCTCGACGATGACATCGCGCTGCTTGGTGCGGCGTAGGCCCTGGCTGGCCAGATGTGCCTCCAAGCGTTGAATAATGCGTTCGTCCATGTGTTCTTGAGGTTAGCCACGGCTTTCCTCAGGTGCAAGGCAGCGCTTTTTAACAATGAGAATTAGGGGTTTTGAGCGCGTTCGCAAAGCTCAAACGCCATTAAAAGGCGTTCTCATTTAATTCTTATAAGTCTGTAAACCAAAGAATTAGATGCCGTCGAAACGCATTCGAGGACCTTTAACACCCAAGGGGCTAAGACAATTGGGCGATAGGTCATATTCAAATAAATTCCAAATAATTATGGATTTTATTGTTAATATTGTTAAAATTACTTTAACTGCCTGATTCCAAGCATGCCCTTACCATTCTCTTTCTCTACTCAACGCCATGACTCCGAGGCCGAAAAGCCTGTCGGAAGCGCTGATATTGCTGAACAAGAGAAAGTCATGAACTACGCACCAGGGAACATCATAACTGAACCTGTGTTCGGAACGCCAGGAAATTCATTTTCTCCTCCTGTACTTGAGGCAAGCCCACGAGCAAACATAGCTCAGCCGCGAATGGCTCCGAACGTGGCTTTAGCCCCCTCCACGAATCTTCGTTTCGCAAGCAGTGGAGAAACAGTCGGGCTTGTCGACTTTTCCGCGGCGGCGGCGCAGCATGCACCCACCACGCTACATTCTTCTGCCAAGGCGGCTTCGCCAGCCAGCCATGACTGGTCGGCTCAGATTGAGCAGTTACGTAACGACGTATTCGGCATCGCTATGAGTGTCAGTGCCTTGAATGACCGGCTTGACCGCTTGGAGCAACGGCTGCCACAAGGCGGGCAATCGGCGCATGCGGGGATTGCCACCTTGCGGGGTGAAATCGAGTCCTGGCTGGAAAATCACCTCAATGGGGCCGTGGAACACTGCCTGCACCGCATCATGAGCCGCACGAATTCTCCTGCTTCCGTTCCAACCAACTAATCCCTCGCCTCCTAACCATCCGCCCCTCAACACCATGAACTTACTGCGTCTCCGCATCCTGTTCCCACTTTGGCTTTTCGGCTTTCTGCCGGCCATGGGAGCTACACGCATGATGGGCCAGCCGCTTGACTGGTTTTTTGGCCTTACCGGCGTCCTGCTTGGCGGTGGCGTCTTCCTTGCTGCCTACCTGATCTCCGGCTGGCTACTCAAACCTGCTACCGCTGTCATGAAGGGCACCACCGCTGTGCTGCGCGGCGTGCCGCCTGATGCCCATTCCGCCGAATGGCTACCCGAAGACTTCTGGAAGCTGCGCTGCGACATTAACATGATCTTTGCCAAACAACGCCAGGCGCTCAATTCCGCCGAGCAACACGCCTGCCAGACTGCACAGCGCCTGCTCAATGCCGAACGCCTTCTCCGTGAGGCCTTCACCGCACTCCAAGGCCTCTTTGCCGCCAGTGATGAAGGCGTCCTCGTCGTCGATGCTCAGGGCTCCATCATCGCCTCAAACGCCAAGCTGGATGATTTCCTCGGCAAAGCGGTCGAAGAAGTTGCTGGTCGTGATGCCACGCGTCTGCTCAGTGCCCTAACAGAGCGTTTTGCGGAGAAAGCCGTGATCACTGCATGGATCGAAAAAACCGCCTCCAGCCTCGAAGCTCAGGATGAAACACCGCCGCTCATCGCGAACGACAGCCGCGTCTTCTCACTACGCTCCAGCCCGATGCGCACCGACGCCGGCGAAGTGATCGGCCGCATCTGGATCGTCAAAGACCGCTCCGAAATTCGCGTGCTCGAAAACCAGCTCCGCGAATCGCAGAAGATGGGCACCATCGGTCAGCTCGCCGGCGGCATCGCCCATGACTTCAACAACCTCCTCACCGCCATCCGCGGCAATCTCACACTCGCCGAACTCACCCCTGCTTCCAACCAAGCCGGAGTGCGCGACAAGATCCAGAACGCCAACCACGCCACCACCCGTGCGGCTGAACTCGTCAAATCCCTCCTCGGCTACTCGCGCCGTAGCACCGGTGTTTCCATCCGCAAGACCACCAACCTGAAGCGCCTTCTCGCCGACGTTCAGAACCTCCTTAAGCACAGCGTCGATCCACTTGTCACCATTCAGATGCGTGGCGGCATGGATGCTTCCTACGTCACAGCAGATGCCACGCAGATCGAGCAGGTCATGCTCAACCTCTGCCTCAATGCCCGCGATGCCCTGCCCGCTGACAAAGGCGTCATCGAAATCGCTGTCGAAAACGTCACCCATCGCCAGCCAGCAAAGCCAGGCAGCGATACTGCCGACTTCGTCATGCTCGTCGTGCGCGACAACGGCCACGGCATTTCCGAAGCAGATCGCTCACGCATCTTTGAGCCCTTCTTCACCACCAAGTCCGCCAACGGTAATGGCCTCGGCCTTTCAACTGCTCAGGAAATCGTTCGCGAACACGGCGGCTGGATCGAGTTCGACAGCGAAATCGGCCGCGGCAGTGAATTCCGCGTCTTCCTGCCCCGTGTGCTCAATCCTGAGCAAGTCGAAGAAGAAACCCCGATCGAAGACAACAGCACTGCCACCGTCGCACCCGCTGGCGGCCAGACCACCATCCTCGTCGTTGACGACGAAGCTCCTGTACGCTCCATCGCCATGAACATGCTCGGCTTCCTCGGCTATCATGTCATCGAGGCATGTGACGGCCAGCAAGCGCTCGATATCCTCCTGCGTGGCAATGAAAGAATCGACGCCGTCCTGCTCGACATTTACATGCCCAAACTCTCCGGCCGCGACACCTTCAGGGAACTGCGAGCCGTCGGCAATGATGTCCCCGTCGTCGTCTGCAGCGGCTTCGTCATTGATCCTGACGAATTCATGATCCTCAGCCAAGGCCACCCACCACCCGTTGACATCATGCTCAAGCCCTACTCCCTCGATGGCCTCAGCAAGGCGCTCGCCAAAGCCGTGCAGCAGCCGCAGGGTCGTGAACCCGCCTTCGACCTCTCTGCCAGCCGTTCCCAGCTGTCGCAGACGCCAATGCTCGTCGCCTAAGCAGGTTTTTCGCCTCATCACCCTACGCAGGTAGGCGTTCTGGGCCCATCTTTCCCCTTTTCGATTGCCGCAAAGGCGCTACCATCCGCGCCCCATGATCAAAGTCGGCCTCGTTTCCCTCGGTTGCGCGAAGAACCTTATCGACTCGGAAATCATGATCGGCCACCTTCAGCAGGCAGGCATGGTCATGACACCCGAGCCGGAACTGGCTGACGTACTCATCGTGAACACCTGCTCATTCATCGACATGGCCAAAAAGGAGAGCGTCGGAGCCGTGCATGACGCTGTGGACCAGCGGGCTGGCTCCAAAAAGCGGGCGCGGCAAAAAATCATCGTCGCAGGCTGCCTCTCCCAACGTTTCTCGCAGGAACTGCCCGGCCTCATGCCGGAAGTGGATGCCTTTATTGGTCTCGATCAGATCACGCAGGTCGCCCCGATCATTCAGAAGCTCATGGGCAGCAAGGATCACGAGCAGGAAAACCTCGTCACCCGCCAGCCGCAGTACATTCCCGATTACGACACGCCACGCTTCCGCCTTACGCCGCAGCACATGGCCTACATCAAGATTGCCGAGGGCTGCAACCACCCCTGCTCCTTCTGCATCATCCCACGCATCCGTGGCCGCCACCGCAGCCGCACGCAGGAAAGCATCATCAAAGAGGCGAAGCAGCTCATCGCCAGCGGTGTGAAGGAGATCAATCTCATCTCCCAAGACACCACCTACTTCGGCATGGACAAATGGACGGAAGAACGCCCCAAGCCCCGTAGTGGTGTCGATTCCTCCAAAGGCGAATCCCTATCATCCCTCATTCGTGAACTGAACAAGATCGAAGGCGACTTCTGGATCCGCCTCCTCTACACGCATCCGGCGCATTGGAGCGATGATCTCATCCAGGCCATCGCCGAGAGCCCCAAAGTCGCCCGTTACATCGACATGCCGCTCCAGCACATCAGCGACAACATGCTCAGCCTCATGAAGCGCGAGACCGACGGCGCGTATATCCGCGACCTCATCAAGCGCATCCGCGCAGGCATCCCCGGCATCGCCATCCGCACCACCTTCATCGTCGGCTTCCCCGGTGAAACCGAGGCCGATTTCAATGAGCTGCTCCAGTTCATCGAAGACACCAAATTCGAGCGTGCCGGCGTCTTCAACTACTCCCGCGAAGAAGACACCCGTGCGGCGAAGATGGAAGATCAAATCCATCACATGACCCGCAAAGCACGTTGGAACGAGGCTATGCGCGCCATTCAGCGTAGTATCGAAGGATTCAACGTCAGCCAAGTCGGCCGTAAAATGCGTGTCCTCGTCGAAGAACCTGGTGTCGCCCGTAGTGAGATGGATGCTCCTGACATTGATACCACCGTCTTTGTGAACAAAAAAATCCCGGTTGGCAGTTTCGCCGACGTCACGGTCAAAGAATGGCGCGGCTACGATCTCGTCGCTGGCTAAATCAGGCGATCAGGCAAGTTTCAAACGATGGTGCCACGATTGCTTTTAGGCGTCGTTTTCTTCTTTGGTTTGGCGTCTGGAAGGCCTTCATCTTGAAGAATGGTGTCTTGTGGCAGTGGTTCGGTGCCTTCTTCGGCTTTGGGCTCAGGTTCGGCGAAGGGGGTGGTCTTTTGGTAAAGATTCAGGCGCGTATCGAACTCATCCTTGAGCTTTTTGCGATCTTCCTCGGGCAGTTCCTTGTCTTCGTTGAGCAGGGTAATGCAACGCTTCTGCCACAGCTCAGCCTCTTTGAATTCGCCATTGCGGGCAAGGGCAGCGGCCATGGTGTCGATCATTTCATAGGGCTGTTCGTCACTCTGGATGACCTCAGCGACGAGCTTGAGCGCACGACGTGAGAGCAGCACGGCCTGTTCGCCATTGTGAAGGTTATCCTCCGGGCAGGTGGCGAGAAACCACGCGAGGTTGTTCGAGGCCCAGGGATCTTCGGAGCGTGCTGCACGATGATACCAGGCACCGGCACGGCGATAATCCACCGGCACGCCTTGGCCCGTGTAATACAGGTTGGCCAAACGAGTCATGGCAGGCACGAAATCCTGCTGCGCGGCCTTCAGGTAGTATAAAGCTGACTTAGCCGTGCTTTTGGGCACGCCATCGCCACGTTCGAGCTTGGAGGCATACGCGGTTTGCGAGGGCGGGTTGCCCTGCTCCGCCGCTTTCTTGAACCACTCCGCCGCCTTGGTCGTGTCCTTCTTCACTCCTTTGCCTTCCTCATACATCAGAGCCAAACTATGCTGCGAAAGGGCAAAACCAAGATCCGCCGAAGTACGATACCACTCCGCCGCTTTAGCCAGATCCTTCTTCACACCGACGCCGTCTTCATAAAGTGTGCCAAGGACATGCTGCGCGCGCAGATGCTTCTGCTTGGCCGCTTTCTCGATGGACTTCACGCCTTCCTCGAGATTCTTCTTCACGCCTTCACCGGTGATCTTGCGCAGGCCGAGTTCGAACTGCGCATCCGCATCGCCGCGATCAGCCCATGTTTGCAGCTCCTTTTCATCCACACGCTGCGTCTGCTGCGCATGCATGAGTGAGGATGAAATCAATAGCGCAGCGATGATGCCAAGGGCGAGAAGCGAGGGGTGTGCGTTCTTCATATGGGTGAAACTACGTCTCACAGGAAGCCTCTCAACCAGCAAAATGCAGCGCACCGCAAAATGCTGGAGCTAGACCTTGTTTTTGAAAGAACCGCTGTCTGCTGATTCAAGCCAGTATTGAAATCGCACCGAGACTGTTGCGATGGGAAAACTTGAAAACCGCCAACCCTGTCAAGCCCGTGCTTGCTGTTTATCTGCGGTCGCCATTTTGACAAAAGGTGAAGCCCGTGCGTGAATACCCATGCAGCCGAAGTCGCTACTCCTTCCAGAGTGGTGGCACGGGGGACCCAAAAACCCTGAGTCGCAAGACGCAGGGCGGGGCGAAGGAAGGTGGGTAACCACTGACCAGTCCACTTCCAAGGACCAGTCCGACAGCTAACCTCGCAGGCGACATTGGAAGGGCGATCCTCTGCCCGGCGCGAGTGCACCGGGACCATGGTTTCCCTCACATCACCGCACCCTCGTGCGGACGGGAGACCGTCCTCATGCAGGTGCTTCCGAGAACCATACCCATGAACTGCAAAGAATGTCGAAGCCCCATGACTGAGGGCTTTGTCAATGAATCCGTCTGGTGCGCACCGCCGCCACCTGAATCACCCCAACTGCGCTGGACCAGCGTGCTGCGCCATCTGGGCTTTGGCGCACTCGATCTACGCTTCGTCCACGCTTGGCGCTGCCCCGAGTGCAAGCGCCTCGAACTCCGCGCCGAGTGAAACCCCAATCATCAATCTCCAATCAAAATCATATGACTCATCATCACTTCAAAGCCCCCTGGGGCCGCACCCTGGTGCTCATCTCCCTCTTCACGACGCTTCTGATGCTCGCCATCGCCGTCGGGCTTACCCTTGGTTATTCGAAGCCTTGGTTCATCAGTCTGCCGCAGTTTCCGGCGCGCCCGCTCGCCATTGCTTCGGTGCTCCTCATCCCGCTGCTAGCATTGCCCTTCATCATTCGCGGTTACGTCGTCACGAAGGACGGCATTCTCATCCGCCGCCTGTGGTGGAATACGGTGCTGCCCTTTGCGGACATCCGCTCTGTCGAGGCCGAACCGCTCGCGCTGAGCAGCAGCTTCCGCACCTGTGGCAACGGCGGCATGTATTCCTTCACCGGCTTCTACTGGAGCAAACAGCTCGGACACTTCCGCGCCTACGTCACCGATCTGAACCGCACTGTCGTCGTGCGCATGAACAAACGCACCGCCGTCCTCTCCCCCGACGATCCCGAGGCCTTCGCCCGCACCGTCACCGCCCACCTCCATCATTCCTAACCCAACTTGAAACTTTAAACCTGAAACTTTGAACTCCACATCATCATGAAAACCATCTTCCTTTTAGCCCTCGACCATTGGTACCTCACACTCCCAGTCCTCGGCATCATCGCCCTCTACTTCATCTCCTGCGTTTACATTCCCGAGAGCAAGGTCGGCATCGTCATCAAGCGCTTCGCGTTCAAAAACCTCCAGCCCGGCGAAATCATCGCCCTCAATGGCGAAGCTGGCTATCAAGCCGACACACTCGCTCCTGGACTCCACTTCGGCTTCTGGATCGTGCAGTATCACATCGAGAAAGTGCCCATGATTCGCGTCCCGCAGGGCGAACTCGCGCTCATCGTCGCGAAAACCGGTGCAGCCATCCCTCCCGGTCGCATCTTGGCCCGCACGGTCGATTGTGATCACTTCCAGGATGCCCGCGCCTTCCTCACCCATGGCGGTGAAAAGGGCCGTCAACTCGGTGTCATCACCGCAGGCTCGTATCGCATCAATCCCGCGCTCTTCACCGTCATCACCTCTGAGAACGCACACCAGAACGGCCTCGACCCACGCTTGCTGCGCATCCAGCACGTCGATCCCGACCTCGTCGGCATTGTCACCACTCAGGATGGCAAACCCATTGATCAAACCGAGATCGCAGGCCCTGTCGTCCATGGGCATGACAACTTCCAGAATCCGCAGGCCTTCCTCAATGCGGGCGGCAGTCGTGGTTTGCAGGAGCAAGTCCTCCTCAGCGGCCAGTGGAACATCAATCCCTGGTTCGCCCAGATTGAAGCCGTGCCCATGTTTGAAATTCCCATCGGCCACGTCGGTGTCGTCATCTCCTTCGTCGGCAAAGCCCACCTCGACATCAGCGGCCCCGACTTCAAACACGGCGACCTCGTCGATGTCGGTCACAAAGGCGTCTGGGGCACACCTTTGCTTCCCGGCAAGCATCCCATCAACACCCGCATCATGCGCGTCGAACTCGTCCCCACCACCAACAGCGTGATCGACTGGGTTTCGACCATGTTCAAGGATGTGCTGCCGGAGATGAAAGGCCTGGAGTGGGGCAGACTCTACGAGGAGCACCACGGCAAGTCCTACGATCCAAACAAGATGTCGGAGGAGGTGAAGCAGCTCGCCGCCGATGACTCGGTGACGAGCCGCAAGGGGATCTTCGAGTTTCTACTCGGCGGCTCGGTGGATACGAAGCTGCTGGAGGTGCGGGTGTTCGACAAAAAGGTCGCACGGACCGCCTACGATAAGCAGACGCAGGCAGTCACGGGCAAGGATAAATCTAACTGCCCACTCTGCGCAGTTGGGCACGGCTCGAACAAAGCCCGGATTTATAAATTCGATGAGATGGACGCGGATCACGTGACCGCATGGAGCAAGGGCGGGGATAGCTCGGCGAAGAACTGCGAGATGCTGTGCATCACGCATAATCGCGCCAAAGGTAACCGGTAATGTCGTCGGCGTGAAATGATCATGTTCGATAGTTGGCAGCGGCGGCTGCACAATTCTTGGCAGCTCTCCAACTGCGAGAAACGCAAGCAGCCGGGTTTCCCATGGAAGCATGGCCGAATGACCTGAGATCAGCCGCAGCGGCATGCAGTCGTGTTTTTGCAGGTGTTGCTGAAGATGCAAGAGCAGGGGCTTGCCAAACCACTTGTTCACGGTGGGCGTTGGACTGAAAGAATACCCCGCCCCGCCAGTTACCACGCTCCGCTCTGAGAAGCCTTCGTCATTCTGATTTCGTCATTCCTCAATGTCTCTGCCCCGTCTCGCCCTTCGTCATCCGTGGTCCATCATCGTCGCCGTCATCGCGGTGCTGCTCGGGGCGTGGGTGGCGGTGCAAAAGATGGCGCGGGATGTCTTCCCGCCGCTGGGCATTCCGACGATCTATGTGGCGCAGCCGTTTGGCGGGATGGACCCGCTGCAGATGGAGGGCTACCTGACCTACTACTACGAGTACCACTTCCTCTACATCACCGGCATCGAGCATGTGGAATCAAAGTCGATCCAGGGAGCCGCGATCATGAAGCTGCAGTTCCATCCGGGCACCGACATGAGCAACGCGATGGCGGAAACCATCGCCTACGTGAACCGCGCCCGCGCCTTCATGCCACCGGGCACGCCGGGGCCGTTTGTGACGCGTTTTGATGCTGGCAGCGTGCCGGTGGGAAATCTCGTCTTCTCCACCGAGAATCCGAGCCGTACTGTCGGCCAGATGCAGGACGCGGCGCTGAACATGGTGCGCCCGTTGTTTGCCACGCTGCCCGGTGTTTCGGCTCCACCGCCGTTTGGTGGCAGTGCGCGCACGATTGTCATCAATGTGAAGCCGGACCGCCTGCGCGCCTACGGGTTGTCGCCCGATGACATCGTTAGTGCGATGACCGCCGCGAACACGATCAGTCCCAGCGGCAATCTCTCGCTGCCCAACAGCTATCCTATCGTGCCGACAAACGCCGTGGTGAAAAACATCCAGGATCTCGCCGCTGTGCCGCTCAAGGTCACCGACAAGGGCGCGGTGTATGTGCGCGATGTCGGCGATGTCACCGATGGCAGCGACATTGTGACCAGTTACGCACTGGTGAATGGCAAGCGCACCGTGTACATGCCCGTCACGAAGCGTAGCGATGCCTCCACACTCAGCGTCGTCGAGCTGGTGAAGCAAAATCTCGGCAAATTCAAAGCCGCCTGCCCTGACGACATCAACGTCACCTTCGAATTCGATCAAAGCCCCTGGGTCATCCGCGCCATCCGCGATCTGGCCAAAGAAGGCATGCTCGGCGCGGCGCTCACCGGTTTGATGGTACTGATCTTCCTGCGCGACCTCCGCAGTGTCTTCATCGTCGTGCTGAACATCCCCATCAGCATCGCCGCCGCGTTGTTCGGCCTGTGGATCGGCGGTCACACGATCAATCTCATGACGCTCGGTGGTCTTGCCCTCGCCGTCGGCATCCTCGTGGATGAAGCTACGGTCGAGATTGAGAACATCCACCGCCGCATGCAGCATCGTGGCGATAAATCCATTGCCCGCGTCGTTCTCGACGCCTCCGAAGAAACCATCGCGCCACGTTTCCTCTCGATGCTCTGCATCCTCGCCGTCTTCGTGCCGAGCTTCTTCATGACAGGTGCTGCCAAAGCGCTGTTCGTGCCGCTCTCGCTGGCCGTGGGCTTGAGCATGGTTGCCTCTTATCTTCTCTCCAGCACGCTGGTCCCTGTTCTGAACATCTGGTGGCATCCCAACAAGCCAGGCAGTCAGTCGAACTCGGAACGTCCGGCCAGTGCGCTTCGCTGGCTCTTCCTCCCCAGCATCACCACCCGCCACATCCTCGTTCCCGCTTACCTCGCAGGCACCGTCTTCGCGTTGATGCTGTTCTTCCCGCGTCTCGGCAGCGAAATTTTCCCGCAGGTCGATGCCGGCCAGCTTCAGATTCGGTTCCGCGCTCCCGCTGGCACGAAGCTCGAAACCACCGAGCAGATCGCGCAGCGCGTGCTCGCCACCATCGCCGATGAGGCTGGCGCGGATCAAATCGCCATCACCATGGGCCTCGTCGGGGTGCATGCGTCGAATTATCCCGTCAATCTCATCCATCAGTGGAACAGCGGCCCGGAGGAAGCCGTGCTGCAAATCCAGCTCAAAGAAAGCAGCCGCGTCGCCATCGCTCCGTTGCGTGAAAAACTGCGCGAGCGTCTCGCGCGCGAAATTCCCGGCGTGCTGCTCTCCTTTGAGCCTGCCGACATCGTTTCGCGTGTCATGTCGCTCGGCTCGCCCACGCCCATCGAAGTCGCCGTCAGCGGCAAGGATTTCGCCGTCAGCCGCGCCTTTGCCGAGCAGGTGCGCGAAAAACTCGCTGCCATCCCCGCGCTACGAGATGTGCAGTTTGGCCAGACGCTCGATTATCCGAGTGTCGATGTGAACATCGACCGCGAACGCGCCGGATTGCTCGGCGTGAAGATGAACGATGCCACGCGCAGCCTTGTCGCCGCCACCGCCAGCAGCCGCTTCACCGTGCCGAACTACTACGCCGATACCAAAACCGGCGTCAGCTTGAGCCTGCAAGTACAGGTGCCCACTGCGAATATGAAAGGCCTCGAAGACCTGCGCAATCTGCCCCTCAGCGCCGGCAACAAAACCATCGTGCCGCTGCGCAACGTCGCCAAAATCAGCGAAGGCAGCGTCGTCGGCCAATACGACCGCTACAACATGGCCCGCACCGTCAGCGTCACCGCCAACATTCATGGTAGCGACCTCGGCAGCGTCGCCCGCGAGGTGGAGAAGGCCGTCGCATCGCTCACCGCACCCTCCGGCGTCAATGTCGCCATCCGTGGCCAGGTGCAGCCGATGAAGGAGCTGCAAAGCGGCCTGCACACCGGTTTGATCACCGCTGTCGTCGTCATCTTTCTCCTGCTCATCGCCAATTTCCAAAGCGTGCGCCTCGCCCTCATCGTCGTCAGCACCGTGCCCGCCGTGCTGCTCGGTGTCGTGCTCACATTGTGGATCACGCAGACCACGCTCAACATTCAGAGCTTCATGGGCGCCATCATGGCCGTCGGTGTCGCCGTCGCGAACGCCATCCTCCTCGTCACCTT
>Ga0209190_1002305_pt1 | contig 12961 bp, 7 predicted proteins | sample M_140205_XF_Meta_FD_187315 | JGI IMG/M metagenome (GOLD analysis project Ga0209190, IMG submission 187315) | Freshwater microbial communities from Lake Montjoie, Canada to study carbon cycling - M_140205_XF_MetaG (SPAdes) (version 2) | ecosystem: Environmental > Aquatic > Freshwater > Lake... | reverse complement strand
TGAATTGTGTAAAGTAGCCTTGTGGTTGGAAGCGCACGAACCGGGCGAACCACTCAATTTCTTAGACCACCACATTAAGTGTGGGAATGCAATTGTTGGCTTGGCACATGCCGATGAATTGGAAAAAGGAATTGCTTCTGAAGCCTTTAAAACCTTACCAGGAGATGAAAAAGAAATTGCCAGCGGCTTCAAAAAGCGAAACGATCTGGAGTTAAAATCGAGTGGTCAGTTAAGCACCTTTGATGTGGGAAAAGTTGATAACGAACTAAAAGATGTACAAGGTGATTTTTTGAAGTTTACACAATTACCGGAAAATACACCTGAACAGATTGTAAAAAAGGAAAAGGCATACCAAGATTTAACCAACGGTAAAAAGTGGTGGCGTTTGAAGAATCTCGCTGACTTGCAGGTTGCTCAGTTCTTTGTTCCGAAAACAATTGAGAACAAAGAAAAAATAACAACGCACAGCCGATACATTACTTACCTAAAACAAGGTGCGACAATATATGATCGTGGTGCAAGTATGGCCATCAGCCAGGAAAAACGATTCTTTCATTGGTTCTTAGAATTTCCAGAGGTGTTTCAGAAGGGTGGTTTTGATTGCATTTTGGGGAATCCTCCGTTTTTAGGAGGGGCTGACATTTCACGTAAATATGGACTTGATTTAACCAATTTTTTATATTTAAAATATTCACCAGCCCGAAATAGAGCCGATTTAGTAACGTATTTCGTAAGAAGAATTAGCGAAATATCTAAGTTTAATTTTTCATTTATTTCAACAAATTCAATTTCTGAAGGTGACACTAAAGCGGGAGGATTGGATTTTATATTGGAAAATGGAAATTTTAAAATAAATCACGCTATTAGGTCCATGAAATGGCCTGGTCTCGCAAAATTGTTTATTTCTATTGTTTCATTTTCAAAGAAGGAACTGAATTATGAATGCTTTTTAAATGGTCATTCTGTGTCTCAAATTTCAAGTTTTTTAAATTCTGATGCCACTGAGGTTCCACCAAATGTACTTTATTCAAATAGTGATAAAGTATTTCTCGGTTGTAAATTACTTGGATCAGGATTCGAAATAGATTATAAAACTTATGCAAATCTTATTAAGATTAATGATAATCATAAAAAGGTATTAAAACCTATGTATAATGGAGAAAGTTTAGGAAAAAAAATTGATTTAATCCCATCAAATTATGTTATAAACTTTAAAGATTGGGATTTGAAACGAGCCAAGGAATTTCCTGAAGCAATAAAAATTGTTGAGGATCTTGTAAAACCAGAAAGGGATTTGCAATCTGATTTAAGTGCCAGAAACAAATGGTGGATATATGCCCGTCCAAGGATGGAAATGTATCAAAATCTGAAAAAATCAAATAATTGTTTTGTTTGGCCTCGTACCTCCAAATACATAAGTATTCAAAAAATAAATTCTGATTCTGTTTTTACTGATGGTGTTTGTGTTTATGTTGGACAAAATGACGAAATATTTAGTATAATTCAATCTACTTATCATTTTGAGTGGGCATGTAAATATAGTTCCAAATTGAAAAATGATTTAAGATATTCTAATAGTGATGCCTTTGAGACATTCCCATTTCCAAAGGATTTTAATGTTGTAATTTTAAGTGAAGTTGGAAAAAAATATGCGTTTTTTAGAGGTGAAATGATTGAGAATATAAACTTGGGAATAACTAAAATGACCAACCTTTGCCATAGCAAAGGAATAAATCATATTGGTATTGACTTTAAAGACAAACAAGTTGCATTCCTGCAAAAACATTTAGAGAAAACACCAAACAAGGTTTCGTTAGATGAGGCAATAAAAGGGATTCAGAAACTTCGTATACTGCATATTGAAATGGACGATGCTGTTTTGGAAGCCTATGGCTGGCATCAAGATACTACGAAATGGGGCAAAGCCATTCAATTGCGCCATGATTTTTATGAAGTAGATTATTTACCAGAGAATGATCGCGTGCGCTACACTATCCACCCAGAGGCTCGCAAAGAAGTGTTAAAACGTTTATTACAACTCAACCACGAGCGCTACGCCGAGGAAGTTGCTGCGGGGTTGCATGATAAGAAAGGTGCAAAGAAGGAATCGAAGGAAACGAAACCAAAAACGCCTAAAAAGAACAATTCTGATGATGGTCGAGAACAGCAAGTACTCTTCCCGGAACCTGATTTGTTTAATCCTGTTGAAGATATTGAGGATGACGGATTTTATCGCTATACATCGAAGGTTTATGAAAAAACAACCAAAGAGGCATTCAAAACGAAAACCATCGCTATTGGATCCGTTGTGACATTAAAATCGAAAGAAGGCAAAGAAATTAAAGTTGCTTGTGGTGTTAAAGCCGGTGATGCACAATCGCTAAAAATAGATGGGGCGTTTTTAAACGCATTACTTGGCAAATCGGAGGGTGATATGGTGAATTTTGGAAATGGTTTTGAGGTGGTGAAGATTAATTAAGATATGTTTGATTATGAAAATATTTAGATGGAAAAAAGATAGTGCTCTCTCTTCATCAGACCCTTTTTTGTATAAGCGTCTAAACGATGATATGAATTACTGTGGTTTAAAACCTGAGATCCAAAAAGGATTTCTATTCTTTTTAGGTTCAGCCATTAACATTGGGATCAATGAAAGTCCAATTGATCTTGGGCCTTTTCTTTCAACCAAAGAAAAACAGAAAAAAACATTTTTAAAAATAATCAATTCATATTCTGATTGTTCGGGTAATTTCTCCGATTACGGCGATTTAAATGACGGGGTATTCAGTGAAATGTTTTATACATACAATTCCATTATTTTTCATGTTTTAGGTCTAGAACCTGATGATATCGATAAACAATTAAGAACAGTTGAAATAATTAAATCAAAGGGATTGACATTACTAAAAACAGATGTTAATAAAGAGATTCAGGAAAAATTTGAGAACCAAGCATATAATTTAAATTTCTGTCATAATTTTCTTGAGGAGATTTTTTATGAAATGGGGAAACATTTGCACGATAGAGGATATGATAATAGTCGATCATATGAGGCAGGTTACGCACATTTCTGCATGCAAACTCACGTGGATGTCAATGGAACTAGATTTCTTATGTCTACAATCTATAATACCCTTACGCCATTATACAAATCCCTTTTTAGTTATCCGATTCTAAATTTTGCTTCACTGGATGTCTTAAAAGTGAATCATATTTTCAGTAATACACTTCAGTTGTTTTATGCAGGCATTAATCCTGAAATAATTCAACCCATACATCGATTCCACCAAATGGTATTTTATGTTCCTAATAGTTCAAATTTCCGATCCCAGTGGGATTTTGAAACACGCAATGATCAGGAAAAACAAGCGATGATTTTTCTAAATGCTGTTTCGATAAGGGACACTAATATCATGAGTTTAAAGAGTGTATTTTTAGATTATGATGATTTAATGTGTCCTGAGTTAAAGAATCGCGTAATCGACAGAGATGACTTTTACAATACAATTCAAAAAGGAATATTTAAAAAGTACAATATACATCCTGCAGGAGAAGATCCCGAATTGTGGAATAATTTAGGTGATCTAATTCAGTACTTCTGTATTCTGTTTTATGAGACCTGCTTGCATGCCGTAGTTCTCGATGATATAAGTTTAGATGTGTAAATTTATTTGAAAATAAAATAGTTAGAAAACTTATTTATGGAATGGACAATGGATATTGGAGGTATAATCGGGGGAGTTGCAACGGCAATTTCATTATACTTTTTATGGAAGCAAATTAAATCCCAAAACGAGCAATTAGATAAACAACATCAACAGTCTAAAAATCAAGAAAAAAAAGACAAGGTTGAAATTGTAATGAGGTTATATTCTGATTTTTTCAATAATCAGAATTTTCAAAATTTATTTGAAATTATTGATCAAGATGATTTTAATCAAGCAAATCAAGATTTTGAAAAATTGCTTAGCGGTCAACAAGTCGAAGAAATAAAAGAAGTTCATCTGAGCCAATATATGAATTTCTTTAATTCCTTGGCTATCCTTGCTAAAGAAGGAGTAATCGAGCAAGATATTGTTCTTCAAATGTTTAAGTATCAATTAGAGAAAACGTTTTCATATGTTGCTCTGATTAAATACATGGAAAATTACGGATTTGATAAAATTAAATATTTGTTACCAGATGTAATTTTTACCTATGGTACATTGTGTGATGCAGATACTCGAAAATCTATACCCGAGATTAAAGATTGTATTCAATATTTAGAAAATAATGAGGTCTTCAATTTAGTAGGCTATGAGTTAGTTGATGTTTTAGCCGATCAAGTTTATAAAGGATTGATTTCATCGAATACACAGAGTCAAGTTCCAGGTAGATTATTGAAAATAGTAGACAAATCAATATGGTATGATCTCTTTTCAAGTCTTGATACTTACGAAGAAGTAGAAGCCTTGTACGATAGAAAAATTATTCAACTTAACGATACTAAGCGTTATGCATGGGTTTATATGAAGAAATTACAATGAATAGAATTGAAAAACTACGAGAATTAATCGGTTTGGGTAAATTCCCAAAAGAATTCTCCCATTTCGGTGGCGCAGACCTTATCATTACAGACGATCCAAACCGTAGTTTTCGTGAAGGCACTGTTGTAGTTTACACAGAACATGCAGCGGCTCTGAGTTGGTTAATTTTTGAGTTAAAAAAAATCTATGATTCTAAACTAAATGCTGCAAATAAGTATGACTTTTATCCTTATATCGGAGAATTGATTCAAGCATCAGTTAATGCGTATGATGATTTGTTTGAAACGATGTTGTTTGTGGTGGATAAAATTGAAGAGGATTGGTAAACAAAGTTTAATAATAGTAACAAAAATGAAAGATTTTTTTACCCTTCCAGATTTAGAATTATCGCAGGAATCTTCCGTTGATCCATTAGGTATGCAAATTATCTGGACGAAATATGGACAAGATATTTTTGGTGAAAAGATCAATACAATTGCTAATGATTTGCGCGTTTTGTCTTTCAATCTTTTTCATCATCATCTAATGCAAAGGTTATTTCATGAACATTCTGAAGAATTGGCAAAAGCCAAAAAACAATATACAAACTGGCAAACTGAGTTCGATGTTAAATCAGGATTATTAATATTCTTAGAAGATTTAGTTACCCATGTTTTTTATCATTCAGACAAAACTGAAGACACTGAAATCCTTGGTGTTCTCGGTATGACTAAAGCACGATCGATATATAATAGCACAGAGAATAATTTAATTTTTCTTGCAGCAGATAAGCGAATGGGGGTCTTGAAAAATCAACTCAACTTAGGTATGACAGGAAGATATAAGGGTTCGATGATGAGCATGCACTTTTTTGACAGATCCTTTTCTTATACACCAAATACTTGGGAACAAGTTGGTCGTTTCCTTTTAGAATGGAAAGAACTAATCCAACTGGAAAATTTATTAATAGAATGGATAATTAAGGTGCTTTTTAAAACTACTGGAAAAGAATTTCCAAAAATTAACGTAGAACAATTATTGAATGATAGCAATTGGAGTAGTATTTCAAGTGGTTATTTGACTTGTTTCCGTCAACGCGAATTACCGAAATCTTTACAAGATTTTTGGAAAGATAAATTAGGCCTAAATTCGGGTGCTCCAAAAGCACTTTTTAATGTAGTAACGCAAACAGAAGGCTCACTACCACTTCTTCACCGGGAAGTTTTTCAAAAAGCAAAAACTGATTTAACAGATGAACCAGGTGAAATAAAAAAACTGGATGCTGCTTTGAAGGTGGAACCAATATTATCTCATGCTTCCTTTGTGTTTCGATTTCTGGCCCAACCTCAGATTCAAAAACTGGAAGACCATTACCCAATGTTAGAAAATATGCGTAATGTGATTATTTCTGAAGCAAATTTTGATGAGGTGGATATAACGCCTCGATTAAAGTTATTGTATCAGGTTTTAATAAAGGAAGGGTCTATATCTGAATGGGTCAAAGAATTATTTAATTATCATAAAGAAATCATGATTGGCAGAGGAGGAAATGTCTGGGTTGAATTAACTGAAAACAACACATTAAAACATTATTTTTCGCCACAACTTCCTGATTCCATGAATACTATGGAAAAATACTTGGAAAAACGTCCTTGGAGACATACGTATTACCTTGAGACATTGGTTTCTATCAATAAAGGATTTAATTGATGGGGGAAGGGGTTAAACTATATCGTCATTTTGAACAAGAGTTGCTAAAAATTGGCAAGTTGAAGCGCGCATGGTTCACAACCTTCAATTTGGACATTAGTTTTTTTGAAAAATATATTCTAACAGCAGTTTTAGGTAGTTCATATCTTAATTTGAAGATTCCTCAGGATTATGAATCATTAAATGAGAGTTTGGCTAATGACCTTGCTGATCTGGACGGTGAAAAGGTAGATGTTAAAGTTTTTTATGATTTCAGAGCATTGATGCATACAGGTAGGCCAAAGCAAACAACATTGCCTATCTATGCAGTTGATGTGAAAGAACTTCGTTCGAAAAACAAATTACGATTTAATGAGGGTGTCTTCCATCCTAAAGTTTGCGTATTTGAATCATATAAAGGAGAATTTTGGCTGTTGGTTTCATCCGCTAATTTGACATTTGGAGGATGGAGTAAAAATAGAGAAAGTTTTTTCCTGGAAAAGATAACCAATAGTAAGGTAGCGATTGAAGTTTCAGAATTTTTTAAAGCAGTTTCCGCACCTTTTTCTGAATTAAAAAACAATCTATTATTTAAAGAATTAAATAATAAAAAGAACTTCTCAGAAGAAACTTCGAATTGGGAATTCAGTTCATCTTTCTCGGATAAAAAATTCCTTCAGCATATTTTACCTCATAATCCAACTCATTTCTTGAGAACTTGGAGCCCTTATTTTGCTAAAGACTTAGATCAATTATTAAAAGTTCATTTCTCTAGCGTTAATCAACTTGAGATAATACCAGATAAGAACATAAATAATAAAATTAGGATAACTCAAGAGGCTTATAATGCATGTCTTGAGATGGAAAGTTTAACTTTTAAACAAGAAAAATTACATCCAAGTGCTTTAGAGAGTCTAGTCCATGCAAAGGTTTGGTTAACAAATTCCATTTTAGCAATAGGATCATGGAATATGACACAGTCAGGAATGAATATTTCAGATAAGCGCAATAATAATGTAGAAGCCGGGGTAATTATTCAGTTAAATGAAGATGCTTTTGCAAAAGTAATGCAACGAGTAAATGTATCAGACTTAATAGCACCTGAGCATTATAAAGAAGAGGAATTAGAAAATGAAAAAGAGGGCTTATTAAATTCTTTTACATTAACTGCGGATGTATTAATTAATTGGGATAAATTGACCATTGAATTGACACATCCAACATATGAATTATTGATAGAAAATAGTAGCCAAAGCAGTACAATTTGTTTACCTGGATTAGGAAAAATCCCAATTCAACAATTAAAGAATGGAATCAGTTTTCGGCAATCAACAAAGTCCTTTTTAATGGATCGTTATTTTGAAATTGAAAATGATGGGAAAGTACTTTTTTCTGGATATCTGCGTGAAGCAGGATTGTCAAATAGACCAACTCACCGTTTTGAAACGTTAGATGATTATTTGAAAGGTTGGGTTTTAGAAAGGCCTGAAGATAAAAAAGAATTGCATAGATTAAATTTCAACCAAGAGGATGATATAAATGGACAAGAATTATTTGCAAATAGCCAGCAAATACTTAGTGGAACTGGTCAAAACGCATGGTTTACGAGTTTTTTTGCATTCGAATGCATTGCTAATAGAATCAAAGAAACCATTTCTCTTTCAGACATAGAAAGAAATAAACAATTAAAGTTAATAGGTCGGGTTTTACCCGGCAGTTTAACTGAATTAAAAGGGCACTTAAGTAATCTATCGGAACTATATCTTGAGGATCCTAAAAACTTTGCGAAAAGCCCAATTTACTTATGGTTCTTGATTGAAAAGGCCAACCAATTGATTACAAATTTTAATTCGTTGATACAACTAGATAACGAACAAATTGAAAACATTAATAATCTTCCTTGGGAAGAAATTCTACCAAAGGACCTTATTGCTCAAATAGGGAAGGAAAAACTCCATGATTGGAAAAATTATTTAATGAAAAAAATGATCCCTAGTAAATGAAAGTAACACCGGAACATATCGCAAGTCTAATTAATTACCAATCAAATGATAAGGTATGGAATTATGATCCAGAAGGCAAGGATATGCGGAATCTGCAAGCAAAAGGATCCGCTCGTGTTTTTAATTTATTAGAAGAACATAAACTTGCTTTACTCGCTGACGAGGTGGGAATGGGTAAAACGATACAATCATTATCCGTATGCGCCGCTTTATGGAATCAAAAACCAACTGCAAAAATATTAGTGCTGGCACCTCGAGATGAAATAGCAAAAAATTGGGAAAAGGAGTACATGACATTTGTGCGACATCATTATCGAAATAATGATGATATTGTGAAAACTGTTTCTGGTCAATTGCCGGTTAAGAAAATGATCTTTACAACCAATCTTTATGCCCTTACACATGAGGTGCAACAAGATTGGGGCCAGTTCTTTATTGGAAAAATATCTTCCTTTAGTTGCTTAATGGCGGGTGATAAATCCATTGAAAGATTGGAAAAATTAGGAATTGGAAATCTCGAGAGAGCCAGGGAATTAAGAGAGGAAGAAGGCATGAAATACAATGTAGAACTCATGCGTTTAATTCGTGAAGAAATTTTGTCATATTCCACAGAAAATGAACCCTATTTTGATTTAATAATCATAGATGAGGCACATTATTTAAGACGTAAAGATGGCAATAGTCTAAGGGTTAATGCCGCAACTACATTTTTTGGAGAACCTGGAAATGCGAATCAAAAACCAATAACTGATAAAGTATTATTGTTAACTGCTACACCTAATCACAGTTCATCAAGAGATATTGGGAGAATTATTAGTTATTTCTCAAATAAATTTGATGGCCAGGATTATGGAGATATATTAAAAAAACTATGTGTACGCCGTTTAAGAAGATTGAGTTCAAGAGGCTTAAATAAATACAACTATCGTAAAGAGATTGCTTCACAAAGCAATTTTAATGAGAATCCGTTAAGTGAGATGTTTTTCGCCTTATATCAGCACGAATTAGCAAAAGAAGTACATAAAAATAAATCATCAGGACAAGGAGGTAAAGGAGTTTCTAGAATGATGAAATACTTAGAAGGTGTTGAGTTTATTCCTCATGACAATGAACAAATTGTGTCAGAAGAGACCGATGAAGAATCAAAACTAGTTTCCTCTGATTTCTCTAGTGGTTCAGACGCACAACTTCTTTTGGGGATATCTCGAAAATTTAAAGAGGTATTTGACATTGATCCAAAACACCCTAAATACGATAAATTAGTAGATGACCTTACAATTAATCATACTGGAGAGAAAGCAGTTGTTTTTGTAAGGAGAATCCCATCTGTTTTTGAAATCGCAAAACGGATAATGAGTTTCTACGATATGGAAATGTGGGATTTATTGCAAGCCAATCACTTTTCATCATTGAATTATAATGCTTTAGATAGAAAAAGTTTTATCTCAATTGTACAAAACTTAGACACTGAAGAAACAATTCAAGAGGAGAATAGTGAAGAAAAAGAAATGGAAGAATCTTTGGGAAATATTCCTCAATCAAAAGTGCTTGGACTTTTTAAAATAATGAAAAATGATTCGACTAGAGCGACAGATGCTGCTTATTTTAGATTGCGTTTTTCTCATTCAAAGCCTTCAGTTTTTTCAATTTTCTTCTCCCCAGGAGAAGATTATTATTCTAAACCATACAGTAATTTAATCTCATATCGATTCAATGTAGGTAACAAAGAACTTGAAAATTATTATAATTCGGGTTTAATACATAGAACATCGAAATTAGAAAGCACTACAACATCAAAGGATATTCAAAGTATATTGTTAACCAAAAATCCAGTTGAAAAAGGAGAGGAAAAAAAATCGGAAACTTTCCCCACTTTAATGACAATCTTTTTAACCCTTTTAGAAGAGGATATTGAAAATAAAAGTGACAATGATATAATTATTGCAACTTATTTAGATTTCGATTTTTACGAGCGAGAAGCCTTTTCAAATTTTATAGAAAAAGGAACACTATTGGCCTCACAAGCAATTGTCTGGATGTATGATATTTATAGACGAGTTCAAGCAAATGAAAATAGACCTTTGGCCCAATATGTTAAGTTTTGCAAGGCAATTAAGGAGGAATTAAAAAAGCAAAGATTATTTGATCAACTGAAAGAATCAGTTCTTCATTTTAAAACAATTTACACAAAGGTATTTAGTATTAATGGTCAAGTTAATTTACTTGATGAAAGTTGGGACAGTTTTAATAATGCACAACCAATTTATCCTTATAACGCTGACAATTCTAATCAAAAGGTATTGCGTTGTTTCAATACTCCATTTTATCCCGATTTTTTAGTTGCGACATCTGTACTTCAAGAAGGTGTTAACTTACAATATTTTTGCAACACAATTTATCATTACGGAATGGCATGGACACCAGGAGATAATGAACAAAGAATTGGAAGAATTGATCGAATGTTCAGTAAAATAGAACGTAAATTAGAAAGCGAACCCGATGCAAATTTAAACATCTATTATCCTTACTTAAAAGATACGATTGATGAAGAACAATTGAGTCGTTTCATTAAACGAAAATACAACGAAGAGACATTAATTGATAAAGGAGCCGTAATTGAAACCAATGAAGGATATTCTATTGAAGAAACGGAAAATGATAATTGGGGGATATTCTTAAGAATGCCAGAAAAAAATGAAATAAGTGATCCTTACCCAGCATTAATTGAGGATTTTAAAGGAATAAATCCTCCTGTAATTGATTTCAAAACTACATCATTAAATGATTTTTATAATGCCATTTCATCTGCTATTAGTGAACTTGATATTTTTAAATCTGAGATTTTCTTTATTGACCAAAATGAAAATCAAAAGTTATTAATCGATCCCTCTTTATCTAATAAAAGAAAGCAACCAGTTATTGTAGAATTATTGTTTGATGCAATTGGCACTGGTATGAAAGGAAAAAGTGTTTATTGTTTAAGAATGAGGACGCCATTAGCTGCTATGTCTAAATTGAAAAACATAAGACAAAATTTTATTAATAATAGTTTCATTCAGTCTGCATATGATCCAGGGATTAAATTATGCTTGGATCAAACCCAAACAAGTGGTTCTATTTGGGGAATTTATATGGCTTGTGAACTACCATTGTTTATAGAAGGCTTTAGCAGTAACCCATTGAGCAAAAATGAAATACAAGATATTTTTACGAGACTAATAACATGTGCTGATTTAACGGAATTTGAAATTTTTAAACAAGATATTACAAAAGAAGTTTTAAACCTCCCAACGAAAGAATACGATTTAAAAAAACAACTAGGTTTTAGATCCGCAAAACAATCAGTACTTCCAAAAAATTGGATCTTAAACGGAGTATTTATTACCCAAGAAATTCCACTTGACAAAGCAACATTTTACGATATTGAGAAGCAATCCCTACTATTCAATCATTCCAATTTATACGTTAAATCTTATTTTGATGGGTCATTGTGGAAGGCTCAAATTGCGCATACAACAGAAGATCCAAATCCTGAAGAATTGGAACTAATGGAAAAACACTTAAATGTCTTTAAAAGTAATTTACATTGGTAAAATAGTTCCAAAAAAAATGTTGTAATTAGGATGCAAGTCAAAGTATTTATTAATACTATTCTAATCCATATGATCACGAAGTTGAGTTTCATCGATGTAAAATAGCAATGGTGAATTTTTTATGTAATTGTATGTTATATGAAAAGGTAATGTGGGATATGAAAATCGCTGATTAAATAGCGTTTGGTGCAATTATTTTATAAAATAATCGAATAAGGGCATTTATTCGGATGTATCCGTTGAAATCTGTAATTATTCGCATTTAAACGGCTTTATCCGCGTTTATCCATTTTATTTCGATTGCTTGCGGTTTATTTTATAAAATAATTTAAGCAAAAAAGGTTCTTTTTAGCTGGCATGTTGAGTTGATTTTTCATGTATATGTTTTATTATCTGGCATGAAAGTACCATGAATTAAAAAAAGCGAATTTGTGGTATTTTCGGACCATTGAATTTCTTTAAAAAAAGAGGCAAAAGATTACTCATCCATATGCCGAAACAGTGGACAAAGTTGAATGTAAAAATGTCTAATTACTTGCTTTGAACTTGTCAAGTAAGTGTTGCACTTGTAAATAATACATCACACGTATATTGTATAATTACGTGGCTTACAAGTTAATTCAGATAGACAATTTCCAGTAAAATTTGAGGGTGATCATTCTCGTTTATTCTTAATTGTAATAAACCCTCTATTTAATCTAGCCATACAAATAATTAATTGTATAAATACGATCATATTTTCTTTTTTTGATAAAAAAGTTTTAATGTCTGATTTAAGGTCCTTTTCAACCTTAGTACTTTGCAAAATTAGTTTGCTGTCTTTCGTGATTTTAGTCATAGTATCATTTTAACTGAAAGATAAGTTTACTAAGTAAATTAAAATAGGGCATAGGAATTTTGTCCTTTTCGAGAATAAAAAGGAAGTGTTTTTGACAGATAAAGACGAGCGATTTATTTCTTCTTCTCCAGTATTTTTTTGGTGGTAAATTCACTATCGATTAGTGTATTTAGATCCTTATAAAAGTTAGATTTTTCGATCCTTGGGGTCACTAAAAGAACCCAACACGATAGTGTTGGGTTTTTCATTTTATAAAGCGTTCAAAATGCATTTTGAAAAGTACTTATAAAATGAAAAACTTAGAACTGCTTTTCGCAGTTCGTGGGTTCTATG
>Ga0209190_1002304_pt1 | contig 12963 bp, 12 predicted proteins | sample M_140205_XF_Meta_FD_187315 | JGI IMG/M metagenome (GOLD analysis project Ga0209190, IMG submission 187315) | Freshwater microbial communities from Lake Montjoie, Canada to study carbon cycling - M_140205_XF_MetaG (SPAdes) (version 2) | ecosystem: Environmental > Aquatic > Freshwater > Lake... | reverse complement strand
CCACTATCGCCGTTGCCTTGGCGTGCTTTGTCACTTGGATTGTGCTTGATAAAGCAATCTTGATTCAAAAAGTGCTGGGCAAGTCCGGCACCAACGCCATCACGCGAGTCATGGGATTCATTTTGGTTTGTATTGCGGCGCAAATGACCATAGTTGGAATTCAAGGCGTGATTGCAAGCGTGACCAATGCGCCCCCGCATTTGGCGCACAAAGACAGCATTTCCGCAGCCGTTAGCATCTTGCCATGTCTCAACAACATCTCAATTTAGAAAGTCGTTGCGTTCATGGCGGTCAACACCCGGACCCCGTGACGGGCGCCGTGATGCCTGCGATTGCAACCAGCAGCACATTCATTCAAGACAGTCCTGGCGTCCACAAAGGATTTGAATATTCACGCAGTCACAACGCCACGCGCTTTGCGTTTGAACGCTCGATTGCCAATTTGGAATCTAGCGGACTGTCCGAAGAACAAGAACGCACATGCGGTGGCTTTGCCTTCGCCAGTGGTCTTGCGGCCATTAGCACTTGCTTGGAATTGCTGGATACTGGCGACACGCTTGTAAGCATGGACGATGTGTACGGTGGAACCCATCGACTATTTTCAAAAGTTCGCCAACGCAGCGCTGGACTTGCGCCTGTGTATGTTGACCTGACCAACCCCGCGCTGTTTGAGGCGGCGATACAAAAGAAAAAACCTGGAATGGTGTGGGTTGAAACTCCCACCAATCCAACGCTGAAAGTTGTCGACCTTGCGGCCATCGCAACCATTGCCAAGAAGCACGGCATTATTAGCGTGTGCGACAACACATTCGCCACGCCCATGTTGCAGCGGCCACTTGAAATGGGTTTTGACATTGTCATGCACTCGGTCACCAAATACTTGGGCGGCCACAGCGATGTGGTGGGCGGAGCGTTGGTGACAAATCGCGCTGATCTGGCTGAAAAACTGCGGTTTTTGCAGAACGCCATTGGCGGTGTCATGGGTCCATTTGACGCCTATTTGGCTCTGCGTGGCGTGAAGACGTTGGCGGTGCGCATGCAGCGGCATTGCGAAAGCGGCATGCATATCGCGCAGTGGCTAGAGAAGCACCCAAAGGTTGAACGCGTGGTGTATCCGGGCCTTGCATCCCATGCGCAACACGCAGTTGCCAAAAAGCAAATGCAGTTGGCGGGAAAGCCGGCCTTTGGTGGCATGATCACAACTTTTATTCGCGGAGGCTTGGCGGAAAGTCGCCGCTTCTTGGAAAATGTGCACATGTTCGCGCTGGCTGAAAGTTTGGGCGGCGTGGAAAGTTTGATCGAGCACCCGGCCATCATGACGCACGCCAGTGTTCCCGCCGAAAGCAGAAAGGCGCTTGGAATTTCCGACAACTTGGTGCGCCTCAGCGTTGGCATTGAACATCATCAGGACTTGATCAATGATCTTGAGAAGGCCTTGTCGCATGTGTAACTTCGCTTTCACTGGAGTGAACTTAATCGCTTCTCATACACTTTTGCGCAACTGATTTGAACCACTCAAACATATGTACCGCATGCCCCACTTCAAACAATTTCAAGGAGCCACTCCGTGAGCCAGAACTATCAACGCGTTGTATTGAAACTGAGCGGCGAAAGCTTCGCGCAAGAGGGCCAACTTGGGATTGCGCCTGAGCAGTTGGCGCACATCGCATCGGAAATCGCCGATGCGTATCGCGCGGTGAATGGCTTGAAATTGGCCATTGTTGTGGGTGGCGGAAACATTGTTCGCGGCGCCAAGTTGGCCGAGAAGGGCCGCATTGCGCAGGCCACCGCCGACTACATGGGCATGATGGGAACAATCATCAACGGCCTTGCGTTGCGCGAGGCGCTTGAAGGAACTGGCGTGGCCAGCCGACTGATGACCGCGCTTGAAGTGAAGTCCGTCGCCGAGCCATTTATCCGCGCGCGCGCGTTGCGCCACATGGAAAAAGGCCGCGTGATTATTTTGGCGGCGGGCACCGGCAATCCATTCTTCACCACCGACACCTGCGCCAGTTTGCGCGGCGTTGAATTGCAAGCGCAAATGCTTCTCAAGGCCACCAAAGTGGACGGCGTCTACACCGCGGATCCAAAAAAGGATCCGACCGCGACCAAATTGAACGAGATTAAATTCTCCGAGGCAATTGCCAAACGATTGGCCGTGATGGATCTGACCGCGCTCACCATGTGCATGGAGCATTCGCTGCCTGTGCGTGTGTTCAACTTTCATCAAAGTGGAAATGTCAAACGCGCCATGTGCGGCGAGGCCATCGGCACCTTGGTTTCCAATTAACTGGCACGTGCGCGCGCATTCCACCGCGCATATTTTTGGCGCATCAACCCGCGGTAATTGCCCCTTGCCACACACACCGCGCGCATCCATGAACACGTGGCTACGCCCTTCATTTTCCCTGCTATTCTCGCACGCTCTTGAAGGAGAAATCGCATGGACCTAGACACCATTTTGCTTGAATGTGAAGATCAGATGGAGAAGAGCGTGGAGCACTTGAGCAAGGAGCTGCGCGGCATGCGCACTGGCCGCGCCACCACCGCAATGTTGGAGTACATCAAGGTGGACTACTACGGCTCCATGACGGACCTGCGTGAACTCGCCGCCATCAGCGTGCCAGAGCCCACGCAACTTCTGGTGAAGCCATTTGATCCAGGCGCCAAAACCGAAATTGTGAAGGCCATTGAGAAGTCAGGCTTGGGTCTGAATCCGCAAACCGAAGGCACGCAAATTCGAATCATTGTTCCGTCGCCAAGTTCCGACAGGCGCAAACAACTTGCCACGCAAGCCAAGAAACTTTCCGAAGACACCAAAGTCGCCATTCGCAATTGCCGCCGCGACGCCAACAAACGCATCGACACTCTTTTGGCCGACAAAAAATCTGGCTTGACCGAGGACGCCGCCGAGCGCGCCCAAAAAGATGTTGACGAAGCCACCAAAAAACAAACTACGCGCGTGGAAGAAGTTGTGACTAAGAAAGTCACCGAGATTGAGGAGGCGTAATTCGTGCGCTGTCCTTTTTGCACCGCAGACAATGACAAGGTGATCGACAGTCGCCCTGGCGAGGATGGCGACACCATTCGACGCCGCCGCGAGTGCATCGCCTGCGAAAAACGTTTCACAACCTATGAGCGATATGAGCGAACCGCCCGCTTAATGGTGGTCAAGCGCGATGGAACGCGCGTTCCCTACTTGGCCGAAAGCCTGACGCGTGGCTTGCACGCCGCGTGCGGCAAGCGCCCCATTCGCGAAGAGGACAAGGAACGATTGTGCCGCGAAGTGGAGGAGGAAATCCACCGCGACTTTGACCGCGAAGTGCTCAGCACGGAAATTGGCCAGCGCTTGGCCAACAAACTTCGCGAGCTTGATCCAATCGCCTATATCCGATTTGTGAGCGAGCACCATGGATTCAGTTCCATCGCCGAGTTCGCCGCGGAGATGGCCTCCATGCAATCTCGTCCCCGACCTGTCGCCAACGAGCGCGATCTTTTTCCTGACACCAAAACAAAATAAATCCACAACACCATGCCAGTCATCACGCTTCCAGACGGAACCAAAAAAACTTATGACGCACCCGTAACCGCAGCGCAAGTTGCCGCCGACATTGGGGCGGGTCTGGCCAAGGCCGCGCTTGGCGCGAAGATTGACGGCGTGCTGTGCGACCTCGGCATAAAAATTTCGCGCGACGCGCAACTGGCCATTGTCACTCCCAAAAAACGCGACGGCACCATTGACCCCGACGCGTTGTTTCTTGTGCGGCATTCCGCGGCGCACATCATGGCCGAAGCCATCAGTAATTTATTTCCTGGCGTGCAACTGGTGTACGGACCGCCCGTGGAGCAAGGCTTTTATTACGACATGGCGTTCCCCGCGGGGCAAATTCCAAGCGCCGACGATTTCACCAAAATTGAGCAGGAAATGGCTCGAATTGTGGCGGAAGATCGCCCTTTCACGCGCTTTGAAATGAGCGCAACCGATGGCATGGCGAAGGCCACCAGCGAAGGCAGCAAATATAAAATTGACAACGCGCAGCGCGCCTGCGACGCCGCAAAAACTTCCGGCGCCGACGCCACGCTGAGTTGGTACGCCACTGGAACGCCTGGGAAAAATTGGGAGGATCTTTGCCGCGGTCCGCACGTTCCAACCACAGCGCGCGTTGCCGCATACAAAGTGACCACGCTCGCCAGCAGCTATTGGCATGGCGACGAAAAAAGCGATCGACTCACGCGCGTCTACGGAACAGCCTTCGCATCAAAGGCTGAACTTGACGCGCACATGAAACAACTTGAGGAAGCCAAGCTGCGCGACCACCGCGTGATCGGAAAGCAACTGCAACTTTTTCACATCGATGAAATGGTCGGACAAGGTCTTGTGTTGTGGAAACCAAACGGGGCCGTGATTCGCCAAGAGTTGCAAACATTCATCGGTGAGGCGCTGCGTCAACAGGGCTACTACCAAGTGTTCACGCCGCACATTGGCAAGTTGGATCTGTACCGCACCAGCGGCCACTTCCCCTACTACCGCGAGAGTCAGTACCCGCCAATCATCGACCACGAAAGCATGAGCGCGTTGGCTAAAGAGGGTTGCACATGCGCTGACCTTTCAAACCGTTTGGAAAAAGGCGAGATTGAGGGCTATTTGCTCAAGCCCATGAATTGTCCGCACCACATTCGCATCTTCGCCAGCGAGCCGCGCTCTTGGCGCGATTTACCCGTGCGTTTGGCTGAATTTGGCACCGTGTATCGATGGGAGCAATCGGGTGAAATTGGCGGCTTGACGCGCGTGCGCGGCTTCACGCAAGACGATGCGCATTTGTTCTGCCGCGAAGATCAAGTGGCGCACGAACTGCAAGGCTGCTTGAAACTTGTCAAACTTATTTTTGGAACATTGGGAATGAAGGACTACCGCGTGCGCGTTGGCTTGCGCGGTCCGGAGTCCGACAAATATGTTGGCCTTGCGGAAAATTGGGACAAGGCCGAGCAAGCGTGCCGCGACGCCGCGCAATCACTTGGCGTTCCATTTAGCGAGGAGCCAGGCGAAGCCGCCTTCTACGGACCCAAGATTGACTTTGTGGTGCGCGATGTCATCGGCCGCTCTTGGCAACTTGGCACCGTGCAAGTGGATTACAACTTGCCGATTCGATTTGATCTGTCATACCAAGGCGCCGACAACAAGACGCACCGACCAGTGATGATTCACCGCGCGCCATTTGGAAGTCTGGAACGATTCACGGGCGTGTTGATTGAGCACTTCGCCGGCGCGTTTCCTCTGTGGCTCAGTCCAGAGCAAGTTCGAGTGCTTCCAATTAGTGAAAAGAGCGACGCCTACGCGCAAGAATTGCACGCCGCGCTTCACCAAGCGGGCCTGCGCACCACGCTTGACACAACTTCAGAACGAGTTCAGAACCGCATTCGAATTGCCGCCGAGCAGAAGATTCCAGTCACGGCCATTGTGGGTCCGCGCGACGCAGAACGCCGCGTGGTCAGCATTCGCCTGCATGGAAAGGCTGAAAATGCGGGCGAAATGCCCTTTGATGACTTTGTGGCGGCGATGGTTTCTGACTATCGAACCCGCGCCAGCGAAACGCTTGTCGGCAAGATCACGCCAGCCGCCAAGTGATATTTGTCACAAGAATGCAAAATCCCCGCAAAAAAGACTTGCAAATTCGCTTGCATCGGTCATGCTTGGGCAAGTACTTTGTACTGTGTGGGCGGTGAACGTTTCACCGCTTGAAAGCAACTCGAGGACAACGACTGCATGTCTCAGAAATTCTTTGTACAGGCATGATGATTCTGCCCCCGTTGTTTCGCGTTTCTCCGGTCAATCCGGTTTGCACAGCAATCGCTTTTGAAGCGCTTTGCATTTCTATTGTCTCTACATAAAGGATTCTTCCATCTCAGCATTTCCGCCCCGCCGTCCGCCCATGTCACGACCTGATTCAGGTTCTAATTTTGGTCCACGCATTAATGATCGCATCCGCATCACGCCTGTTCGTTTGATCGACGAAACAGGAACCATGCTTGGTGTTGTTGAAACAGAAGAGGCGCGCCGACTTGCCATGGTCGCTGGTCTTGACCTTGTGGAGATCGCGCCCGATGTGCGGCCGCCGGTGTGCAAGATCATGGATTTTGGAAAGTACAAATACGAGCAGGCCAAGAAGGACAAGCAAGGTCGCAAGACCAAGACCTTTGAAATGAAGGAAGTTCGCTTGGGCCGCAGCATGAAAGTGGATCCGCATGACGTGGAAATTCGCGTGCAACAAGCGCGGCGATTCCTGCTTGAAGGACACAAGGTTCAATTGGTGGCCAGTTACAAGGGCCGCGAAATGGCGCACAAGGAAATTGGCGCCGTGAAATTAAACGACGCCATCGCAAAGTTGGTTGATCTAGCGCGCTTGGATAGTCCGCCGCGTTTCAACGGCAAGCGACTCTCCGCCATGTTGTCGCCAGATCGCGCGCGCATTGACGCCTACAAGCGCAAGCATCCAACTCCAAAGCCCGCGCCAACCAAGGCGGAAAAAGCGGCGGCGGCGAAACCTGTCGCCGAAGTTGCCGCGGATGCGGCGCCAACAACTGCCGGTGAAACCGCCGTGAAAAAGCCTAAGAAAGTGACCAAGCCAAAGAAGGTTGTTGCAGCCACTGATGCGCCCGTTGCAACCCCCACTTCCACCGAGGCCACTTCCTGAATTGATCGCTGAGACATTGTGATGTGTCATTTCAAACCAGGACGTTTCGCGCGTCCTGGTTTTTTTGGGCGGCTAAAATTTAATTTTTGTGCGCAGGCCAAACACCCACGTTGCGCCGGCTTTGGCTTGCGGATTGGATGGATCGTCGATCAATTGAAGATCCGCTGTCAATTCCATGCTGCCAGTGAGCCGCAATCGGTAGTAACTTTCAATGGTCTTTTGCTGGCGATCGCCCGCCGTGGATGAATCGGTCCAACTCAAGCCAAGGCCCACGCCATCGCCATGTCGATCGAACGCATTTTCTAAACTTGCACCAAAGGTCAACTCTTGCGAAGCCGGACTCACGTTGGCGTCGCTCAGTTGATACGACAACCACACGCCCAAGTCGCGGTCAATAAATTGCTGCGCAAGGAGCGTCATGGCGTTGCCGTATTGCTTGGTGTTGGTGGCGGCGGTGTCGTTGCCAGCGTTGGTGTTGCACATAAAAATGGAGTAGCGACCCATGAGATCATGGTTCGAACCAAGCGCCGCAACCAGGCCGGCCTCCGCACCCACCAGATAAAATCCGTCGCCAATCGTGCCGAATCCTCCGCCAGAATTCAGCGCGCCAAGAGGACTTGTCAAAAGCGTGTTCACATAAAAACCATCAACAGGAATAAATTGCGCGAAGGCGCCCGGTAGATAGTTGTTCCACCCAAGCGGCATGGCGTTGCCTCCGTCAAAGCAACTCGCAAGAAATTGGTTGGTTTCGTCATCGGCGAAAAAATTCGCGCCCGTGGTGTCGTTGGGAAGAATTTTTCCGGCGCCAACAAGAATGCGGTCGTCGCAAAAACCCTGCTGGGCGTACATGCGCGTTAAAAAAGCAACATTGGGATTGTCCAAGGAATTCACAAACACAATGGACGAGCCGACGGCGTTTGCAATATCCACATTTTGCGCGCTCCAATTGTTGTTGGCGCGAAATTGCGCGGTGATGGAGCCAAGACCAATGCCCGAGATTTCCCAAGCTTTCCAATCAATTCGGTAATTGAAGCGATTGCTCACCGCGCCACGGACTTCCCCCGCGATACTGGTGCTTGCTTGTTGGGCGACTGTGCAGTTGTACAAGTCGGTCTTCACGCTGAATCGCTCACGCATCCATAATTCCAAATTGCGCAGCGGCGAGGCGATGGGTGAGAATGGATCGGCGGAAAGAAGCGGATCGATGCGGCCCTCATCAATCGGGATGGGTTGTGGCGCATCAAAGGCAAGGCGAATGAAGGGCTTTTGGGAGCCAAAGAACGGATCCACATTGGGCACCAGCCAGAATGTTCCAAAGTCCTGCGTTTCCCTCAGCGTGCCAAAGCGGGACTCTCCCACCTTTGTGGTGGAGAGCGCCTTGAGAAAACGATCCGTGGCGTCGTCGCCCAAAGCAACCGTGGCGCAAGAGATGGCGGCGATCCACGCGGCACCATAAACAAGTCGTTGCATGGAGCGATTCAACACTCTTCAAATTACCAAAAATAATATAATTCTCTTCTTGCTTTTTTATACAGTTGTTGCATAATTATACTTCCTATGGATTCCTCCAAACCAACTCGTCGTCGCATGATTGAGCGGCTTCTGCTCGCGGGTCGTGTCACCAGCCAGCACAGTTTGCTTAAGCAACTTCGCGGCGAGGGCGTGGATGTCACGCAGGCAACTTTGTCGCGTGATTTGGCTGATCTTGGCGTTATGAAGGGTTCCACAGGTTGGCAGTTGCCGGGCTCGGCCGCTGTGAACAATTCAGATATCAGCGCGGCGGTGCAAACCTATTTGTTGGATGTGGAAGTTGGCGGGCAGATGGTGGTCTTGCGCACGCGCACCGGCCACGCCACGCCGCTTGCAGTTGAACTTGATCGAATCCGCTTGGAGGGATCGCTGGGAACATTGGCTGGAGATGACACTATTTTGCTGGTCGCCAAGAGCGCATCGCTGGCGCGCAATCTAGCCACCCGCCTCAAGAATATTTTGCAAGGCACCGCCGACAGACCGCGCAGACCGCTTCGTAAATAATATGAACGACCAAACCACTCGCATCGCCATTGTTGGTGCGGCCGGATATACCGGCGCCGAACTTGCCACACTCGCGGCCAACCATCCGTTGATGGAAGTCGCTGCGTTGTTCGCCTCGGAGCGTGGAGCAACCACAGCGGCGCGTGTCATGTCGGATGTTTTTCCAAGGCTTCGCGGCGTGAATGATTTACCAATTCAAGCGGCGTCCGTTGAAGCGATCTTGGCGTGCAACGCCAAAGTTATTTTCTTGGCCACCCCGCACGAAGTCAGCGCGCAGCTGGCGCCCGCCCTGCTTGCCGAGGGACTGATTGTGGTCGATCTATCCGCGGCATTCCGCTTGCGCGACGCGACGGCGTATCCAACACATTACGGATTCGCCCATCCATCAAGCAATTTGCTTGCAAATGCGGTGTATGGACTACCCGAACTCAACCGTGCGGCGCTGGCTGACGCGGACTTGATCGCATGCGCCGGGTGCTATCCAACCTCGGTGATTTTGCCGCTGCGCCCGCTTGTGAACGCAAACCTTCTGAATTCTTCGCGGCCAGTGATTGTTGATTCCGCAAGCGGCGTGAGCGGCGCGGGACGTGGCGCCACTACTAAAAATTTATTTTGCGAAGTCAGCTATCAACCATACAGCCCGCTTCGACATCGACATCAACCAGAGATGCGCCAAGAAACACAATTGGATATTTTGTTCACGCCGCATTTACTGCCACTGGACCGCGGCATTGTCAGCACCATTCACGCGGAACTTTTGCCCGGCGTGCGCGAGTCTGTTGTTCGCGCCACGCTCGCGGCGCAGTATGAAATTGAACCATTTGTTCGCTTGCTTCCCGATGGCGTATGGAGCTCAATTGCCGCCGTGGAGCGAACAAACTACTGCGACATTTCGCTCACAGTCGACACAGAGTTGAATCACTTGGTTCTTGCTTCGTCCATTGACAACTTGATCAAGGGCGCGGCTGGTCAAGCCATTCAATGCATGAATATACGGCTGGGTCTTCCTGAAACAATGGGCTTGCTGCCCGCCCACGCGACCGGGGTGCTTAGTTGAATCATCCACGCGACTCCCACACCGAGCCAAAACCAATAAAAACCGGGCCGATTGTTATTAAATTGGGCGGCGCATTGTTGGATAATCCCGTCGCCAACGCTCCCTTCTTTCAAGCGCTCGCTGAATTCATTCAACAAGATCAAAGCGTTGTGCTTGTGCATGGCGGCGGAAAGAGTGTCGATCGGCATTTGGAATTGCTTGGCCACAAAAGTGAAAAGCGCGAAGGCATTCGCATCACGCCGCCAGAGCAGATGCGGGAAATCGCCGGCGTGCTTGCGGGGCAACTCAACGCGCGACTTGTGGGCTTGCTGCGTGCGCGCGGCGTAAACACCGTGGGGCTTACGCTTGCCGATGGCGCCACAACCACCGCGCGCAAAACCCAAAAATTTTCATTTGACGCCGGCCGCGTTGGCGAGATCACTGGCGGCGACATGCATCTTATTCAAACACTTCTGCACCATGGCTGCACGCCCATTTTCTCCAGCATTGCCATGGATAGCGCGGGCGAACTTCTGAATGTCAACGCCGATGAAGCCGCCGCCGCGATCGCGCGGATTGTGTCGGCGCGTCTACTTGTATTGCTCACGGATGTTGCGGGCGTGAAAGATGGCGCTGGAAAAATTATCCGCGCGCTAGACCGCGAAACTGTGGAGCGCCTCACGCAAAACGGAACCATCACGGGCGGCATGCTGGCCAAAGTTCGCGGAGCGCTTGAGGCCAGCGAGCAGTCTGGCGTGGCAACTCTGGTCGCGGGTTGGAACGACGCCGATGTGTTAGGCAAACTTGCCAATACTGCCAGCGAAACCGCAACTGGAACGCTATTTCTCCCCATGACTCAGGCGTGCAATGTTTAACACTTCAACCGTTGTCATCAATCTTATTTCGACAAGTTTCCGCAAGATTTCACAGGTTTTTAACTTTCAGATTCGCCTGGCTACTGACGCCGCAATCCGCATCCGAGGCATTTTATGATTCATCCACACACCCGCCTTGCCACAAAAGATTTAACCCGCATCATGGATTTAAGTTCCCATGAAGTCATGCCTTTGATTGAGCTTGGGCGCGCGCTGAAAGCTGACATTCGTCCCTACAAGAACCACTTCGCGCAACGCTCACTTGTGATGTTGTTTGAAAAGCCGTCGCTACGAACGCGCGTCAGTTTTGATATTGGCTTCGCCCGCATGGGCGGCCACGCCGTCTACTTGGACCACGAAAAGTTGCGCATTGGAGAGCGTGAAACAATCGCCGACTACAGCCGCAACCTTGAGCGTTGGTGCGACTGCATTGTGGCGCGAACCATGAGCCAGGAAACCATCACCGCCCTTGCCGCCAACGCGACCATTCCTGTCATCAACGCGCTTTCGGATATTCATCATCCGTGTCAAGCTCTTGCCGACTACATGACATTGGTGGAACTTGGATTTGATTGCCGACAACATCAATTGGCCTGGGTGGGCGATGGAAACAATGTCTGCCACTCGCTCATGGAACTCACCGCGACATTGGGCGCATCCATGGTCGTGGTCACGCCAGAAGGTTTCGCGCCATCCGCCGAAATTGTTCGCGACTGCCAAGCGCGCGCCTGCCGCTCCGGCGCCACTCTGCAATACACCAACGACATCAATCGCGTTCAAGGTTCCTTTGCCGTGTACACCGACACTTGGACCAGCATGGGTCAAAGTAAAATCGCGGAAAAATCAGCCATTTTTAAGCCATATTGTGTCACTCCAGAAATCATGGCCGTGGCTGGATCAAGCGCGTATTTCATGCACTGTCTTCCCGCGCACCGTGGTCATGAAGTGGTCGACGCGGTCATTGATGGTCCACACAGCGTGGTCTTTGATCAGGCTGAAAATAGAATGCACATTCAAAATGCGCTGCTTCTGAATCTTCTCACAACACCAACGCAAGATTCTTTGGGTAAAAATATAACTCGCACCTCTCACACAACTCGGAGTCAGTCATGACAATCTCCACTAAAAATATTCCTCCTTCCCCCGCCGCATCCACTCCATCTCATTCCAAGAAACCCAGGCGCGTGTGCGTGGCGTACTCGGGTGGCCTTGACACCAGTTGCGTGATTCCGTGGTTGCGGGAAACGTACGACTGTGAAGTGGTGGCGTGCGTGGCGGATGTTGGCCAAGGCGCGCAAGAACTTATTGGCATTGAAAAGAAAGCCGCCGACTCTGGCGCCTGCTTATGCGTGATCAAAGATTTGAAACAGTCGTTCTTGACCGACTTCGTATTTCCAATGGTCATCTCTGGCGCCGTGTATGAAGGACGCTACCTGCTTGGAACCAGCATCGCGCGGCCATGCATTGCCCAAGCACAGGTCATGTGCGCGCTGGAAGAAAATTGCGACGCCGTGGCCCACGGATGCACGGGTAAAGGCAACGATCAAGTGCGCTTTGAAAGCGTGTATGCGGCATTGGCGCCGCAATTGCGCGTGATTGCGCCATGGCGTGAAAACTCCTGGAATTTACGAAGCCGCGAGGCAATGCTTGCCTACTTGGCGCAACGCAATATTCCATGCGCCGCGAGCGCCACAAAAATCTATTCGCGCGACGCCAACTCGTGGCATGTTTCACATGAAGGCGCTGAGTTGGAGGATCCATGGAATGCGCCGCCAGAAGATTTATGGATTCGCACAACGGATCCAAAGTTGGCGCCGAATGAACCAGAGGAAGTGATCGTTGGATTTGAACACGGATTGCCCGTGAGCGTGAACGGCAAGAAACTTTCCGCGGTGCAATTGCTCGACGCGCTCAATGAAATTGGCGCGCGCCACGGCGTGGGACGTGTTGACATGGTGGAGAACCGACTTGTGGGAATGAAAAGTCGCGGCTGCTACGAAACTCCAGGCGGAACAATCTTGATGGAGGCTTTGCGCGGCCTTGAGCAAATTGTTCTTGACCGTGACTCCATGCGCTTTCGCGAGGAACTTGCCAATGATTTTGCGCGCGTGATTTATGATGGACGTTGGTTCGCGCCTTTGCGTGAAGCGCAATGGGCCGCCATTCAATCGCTGGCGCAACCCCTCACCGGCGAAGTGGCTGTGCGCGCCTACAAAGGCAGCGCCACCACCACGCGTCGACGCAGTCCAAATTCGCTGTATTCACAGGCATTTGCCACCTTTGGCGAGGACGATGTGTACAACCAACAACACGCCGAGGGTTTCAT
>Ga0209190_1002299_pt1 | contig 12978 bp, 9 predicted proteins | sample M_140205_XF_Meta_FD_187315 | JGI IMG/M metagenome (GOLD analysis project Ga0209190, IMG submission 187315) | Freshwater microbial communities from Lake Montjoie, Canada to study carbon cycling - M_140205_XF_MetaG (SPAdes) (version 2) | ecosystem: Environmental > Aquatic > Freshwater > Lake... | reverse complement strand
CTTCCTGCACATGTGGACTTCCATGACAACTGATTTCTACCACATCTTCGCCAGTATAACTAGCAGGTCCGCAAAAAAGAGAAATCACCACCTCATCTAGCAGCTGCTTATCATCCCTAAGATACCCAACATGTATTGTATGCGAAGACGCCTTTTCTAAATTCTTTGACGGAAATAATTGATTTACAATACCAAATGACCGGTTTCCTGAAAGCCTAATTACTCCAATGGCCCCCAAGCCAGGCGGAGTTGCTAGCGCCACAATAGTATCTTCCCAGCCCGATAATTTATTCATTAGACAAAGATAATCTAACCTAAAGGTTTGGGGAAAAGCGATATAACTTAATTAACTTTGGTATTACTCAAATCTAAATTGCAGCATATGAAAAACATATTTATTGCCTTTCTTTTCACCTTCACTTCAACGATGATTTTCGCACAGAACCTCTCGAAGGTGACAATTTCAAGCACGGGCAACATCGAAAAATTTTCTTTCGGTCTCAATGAAAATGTACTTCTGAATATTTCAAAAGACGGACAGATTATTGATTGGGGTATTGATCGCTATGCAGGCAGAGCTTATGAAACAAATCCGGGGCTACTTGACAAATATGAAGGCCGCCTAGAATATTACAATGCAAGTGAAAATGAGGCTTTTAGGGGGAAAATTAAAGCTATAGGTGGTACTATTATTACTTATTACGCTTCCTACGACGAAGCAGGCCTTGCTGGAAAAGTGAAATCTGTTGGCCCTAATGCATTTACTTATTTTTTGAAGTATGAAAATGAGGCTTTCAGGGGGAATATCAAATCTGCAGGCCCTACTAACTTCACATGGTATGGCTCTTATAATAATACTGCTTTTGTTGGTAAACCAAAAAGCATAGGACAAAGCGCTATCTCCTATTATGGTAGTTTAGATGATGAAGCCTACAGGGCTAAAGTAAAAAGTATTGGCAGTAGTAACTTTACTTATTATTCATCAGTCGACCTGAAAGAATATCGGGGCCAGATGAAAAACGGAATGCAAATGCAGTTCATCAATGGAGTAAAATTCTATTTCAGGAATTGATTATAGTAGGGTTCGGCCTGATTTCGTAAATATACTTTTATACCTTATTTTTGCAACCCCTGAAGGGATTCCTTTAGGGGTTTTTTTGGGTTATAGTGTAATGGCAGCACTACAGATTTTGATTCTGTCTGTCTAGGTTCGAATCCTAGTAACCCAACAAGAGAAAAAAACCCGGCATAGCTGGGTTTTTTTGCATTCAGGAGTAGCCGAAGCTTGCTTCAGGATGCGAACTGGATGCAAAAAAACGAAATCGCACAGCGATTGGGGGTTTTCACTTGACTCCCCAATAGAAGGATCAGCGAAGCCTATCCTAGTAACCCAACAAATAAAAGCCTCGACCTAAGAAGAGGCTTTACATTCAGTCATATTTATTAAATTTGCATTTTTCAAAGAGCCTTTGAGGCCATTCATCAACTAAAACTGACTTTCATGGATATTTTTGAAAGGCTTATGGCCAATAGTGGTCCTCTTGGTCAACATATGGACAGAGCACATGGATATTTCGCTTTTCCTAAGCTGGAAGGAGAGTTAAGCCCCCATATGACATTTAGAGGCAAGGATATGATTGTATGGAGCCTTAATAATTACCTTGGCCTGGTAAATCATCCTGAAGTAAGAAAAGTAGATGCCGAAGCGGCAGGAAAATATGGCATGGGAAATCCTATGGGAGCCCGCATGATGAGTGGAAATAGTACCCTTCATGAAGCACTTGAAAAAAGTATCAGCGAATTTGTGAATAGAGAAGACAGCATGCTGTTGAATTTCGGATACCAAGGGATTATGAGTTGTATTGATGCATTGGTAAACCGACGCGATGTAATTGTTTATGACGCAGAATCACATGCCTGCATTGTTGATGGTGTTCGATTGCATATGGGACATCGCTATGCTTTTAAACATAATAATATTGAAGATTGTGAAAAACAACTTCAACGTGCTACTGAAATGGCAGCTAAAAATGGTGGAGGTATTCTAGTAATTACCGAAGGTGTTTTTGGCATGGATGGTGAACAAGGAATCCTAAAAGAAATTGTTGCACTAAAAAAGAAATTCAAATTTAGAATGCTCATAGATGATGCACACGGATTTGGCTACATGGGCCCAACAGGTGCGGGAGCTGATGAAGCACAAGGATGCCAAAATGAAGTTGATTTATATTTCAGCACTTTTGTAAAAAGTATGGGAAGCATCGGTGCTTTTATTAGTGGACCTAAAGCCGTTATCAAATTTTTACGCTACAATACTCGCAGCCAAATATTCGCTAAAAGTTTACCACTTATTATTGTTGAAGGCATGCTGAAAAGAATGGAGATGGTGAAAAGTATGCCTGAGCTGAGAGAAAAATTATGGAATAATGTAAAGAATCTTCAACAAGGGCTGAAAGATCGCGGATTTGATATTGGGCATACCAATTCTCCTGTAACTCCTATATATATGAAAGGAGACGTTCCTGAAGCTACCCAAATGGTAATGGACCTTCGCGAAAACTATCATATTTTCTGTTCTATTGTTTTATATCCTGTAATACCTAAAGGAGATATCATTTTTCGCCTTATTCCAACGGCCGCACATAGCACCCAGGATATTGAACTGACATTAAAGGCATTTGAAGAAACGAAGAAAAAGCTTGATGCCGGTAAATACAAAGCGGCAGATATTCCAGATATGGCTGAGGCATTATAATAAAGCTATATTTTTTATTACCATTCCTTCTTTAGCTCTTTTGAGAAATCACTATAGCTTTTAGCCGCATAAGCCTTTTCTCCAAAATATTTTAAAGGAGCTTCCATTTCCTCTGGCTTCAAATACCCTGCCATAGGTGCAGGACCTGAGTCGGGAGAAGCAAGCAATACCGTAGTAGGAAAAGACAGTTGCCCTCCTAATAAATAAACAGCAAATGAATTACTACGTGCTGCCGCATCAAATGAATATGTTTTATTATTGAAAACAAGCTTTTCATTTGTTTCTGCATCAAGTTTTACTGCATAAAAATGGGTATTGATATAGGTGGCAAGTTTTTTATTGGTATAAGTTTTTTTATCCATCACCTTACACCATCCGCACCAAGAAGTATATACATCAACAAGAATAGGTCTTGGCTCTTTAGCATACAAAGCATCCACTTCATTTACTGAAATCCATTTTACACCCTCCTCCTGAGGCATAAAAAAAGAAAATGAAAATACTGACACTATTAAGACCGAAATGATGATAATTTTTTGCATCTGGAATTGTTTAGTAGTTTAGCTGTTTATAAACGGAAAATTAATGCAAAAAATTGTAGTAGCAGTAACAGGAGCCAGCGGATCTATTTATGCTTCCGTTTTATTATCCAAATTAGCTCAATTAAAAGATCAAGTAGAAGAAATAGGTATTGTAATGACTGATAATGCCCGTGAAGTATGGGAAACTGAATTAGGCAACTCATCCTATAAAGACATCCCTTTCAGGCAATATGCAGGTAATGATTTTAAAGCTCCCTTTGCATCAGGCTCAGCCAATTATACTACAATGATCATCGTCCCTTGCAGCATGGGCACCATGGGAAGAATTGCAGCAGGTATTTCAAACGACCTTATTACTAGGGCCGCAGATGTGATACTTAAAGAAAGAAGAAAACTCATTTGTGTAATTCGCGATACCCCTTACAGCCTGATCCATATTCGTAATATGGAAACCATTACTACTGCAGGCGGTATCATCTGCCCCGCCTCTCCTTCTTTTTATAGCCGACCCGCCACTATTGAAGAAGCTGCTACCACTGTTGTTGACAGAGTACTAGATTTAGCAGGACTGCCAATAAAAACTTTCAGATGGGGAATGGAAAATGGAAAGTAGCGTTGATTACCTAAGATCAACTACTTCTACTCCAGGATATTTTGAAGCATCAAAAACAAATGTCTTTTCATTAACCGGAATAGTAGTATTCATTTTACTGACTGCATAAGTATACTTGTTGCCAGTTTTTTCAAATATTTTGGTGGTATTAATTGCTGTATTATCAATATACAACAACACTTTAAAAAAATTCTTTGCCTTATCTATAGGAGTAAGTTCAATTTCTTTCATAGACTTGACGCCTACCTTTACAAGCCCATTTAATTTATAAAGAAAGTCTTTATCATAAAAATTAGTAAATAGCTTTTGCGGAGTGAGTGAATTAGAAGAAGGATCTAGCTTATTGATGGTTACCTCATTAGCCGCCTTGTCGTATGTCCAAATATTAGATCCATCAGAAAAAATCTCTTGTCCACTTATACTAACACGATATTTTGTTCCCTTCATATATAGTGTACCTGCCTTAGTACTTAATATCTTTCCTACGCCGTTTTCCATTTTAAGTGAAAAGCTAGCCTGAACTGCTTTGTATGTTTTAAATTTTGAGCTAACGGCATCTAATATTTTTTTTGCTCCGGGATCATTTTTTCCCATACCAGTAGGTGCCTGAGCAAATACTACTATTGTAGAAAGCAATATCAAAAAACTCGCAATAAACTTCTTCATTATTAATAATTAATAGGAGGCAAAGATAAGTATTAGGCCCTAAAAAGGAGGCAGGTTATGATGAACTTAGCTTAATAAACTGTTAAGCTCTTGCAATAAAAAAATAAGGATAAAAGCATATTCAGGTAATTTGATTCGGGCAGTTTGGCTACCTTTGAAGGCTATGGCAAAAGCAACAGCAGAAACACCACTGATGCAGCAACACAATGCCATTAAGGCGAAATATCCTGATGCCATATTGCTATTTAGGGTAGGCGACTTTTACGAAACATTTGGTTCAGATGCGATAACCACTTCGCGTGTACTCGGTATTACCCTTACAAAAAGAAACAACGGATCCGAAGGCTCTATGGAGCTAGCAGGATTTCCTTTCCATGCACTGGATACTTATTTACATAAACTAGTGAAGGCTGGCCATCGAGTTGCCATTTGCGATCAGCTTGAAGATCCTAAAACAGCAAAAGGAATTGTAAAACGAGGCGTAACAGAACTGGTAACTCCCGGCGTAGCCACAGGCGATAAAATACTTGAGCATAATAGTAATAATTTTCTGGCTGCTTTACATTTTCAAGAAGATCAAATTGGTCTCGCTTTCCTTGATATTAGTACAGGAGAGTTTTTTATTGCTGAAGGTGATAAAGAATATGCCGATAAACTTCTTCAAAGTCTTCAACCTGCTGAAGTAATTTTTCAACGTAACAAACAAAAATTATTCAAAGAATTATTTGGCAACTCATTCTTTACTTATTCACTTGACGAGTGGATCTTTGCAGATCAATATGCTTCTGAAAACTTACTGAAACATTTTGGCACCCACAGCCTAAAGGGTTTTGGTGTGGAAGGAATGACCAAAGGTATTATTGCATCAGGCGCCATTCTTCATTACCTCAAAGATACTGAACATCCTCATCTGCAACATATCACTTCCCTACAGCGAATCAACCGCAATGATCATTTATGGATGGATAGATTTACCATCCGCAATCTTGAATTGTTTGGCAACAATGAAAACAATACACTTTTTGGTGTCATTAACAATACACTCTCTCCAATGGGAGCAAGACTGCTGAAGAGATGGATGCTACTTCCACTCAATGACGCAGGTAGAATTCAGGAAAGATTAAATGCTGTTGAATGGCTGATACAAGAAAAAGACCTGCGCGGAAAAATCATGCAACACCTAAGACAAGCTGGCGATGTGGAAAGACTAGTGGCAAGAGTACCCCTGAAAAAAATTAATCCACGCGAAGTGATGCAGCTGGCTAAAGGTTTGCAACAAGCCATTGCTATCAAACAAATTTGTTCTATAGCAGACAACGAATTATTAAAAAGACTTGGCGATTCCCTCAATCCTTGCGAATATATTCTTGCTAAGATTCTCAAAGAAATAAATGAAAATCCTCCTGCCGCCATTAATAAAGGTGGACTTATCGCATCAGGAGTAAATGAATTGCTTGATGAATTAAGGGTAATCAGCAGCGGAGGAAAAAATTATCTTGTTGAACTACAACAAAAAGAATCAGCAGTAACAGGCATTCCCTCTCTTAAAATAGGTTTTAACAATGTATTTGGCTACTATCTTGAAGTAACTAATATTCATAAAAATAAAGTTCCCGAAAACTGGATACGCAAACAGACACTTGCTAACGCTGAACGTTATATAACACCAGAATTAAAAGAATACGAAGAAAAAATTCTTGGCGCTGAAGATAAAATTATTGATTTAGAGCAGCAGATATTTCAGGACCTGCTTAACGAACTACAAGAATATATCGCACCCTTACAATCCAACAGCCAGGCAATGGCTAAATTAGATTGCCTTTGCTGTTTCGCTATTAATGCCATTACTAATAATTATAAAAAGCCTGAAATTCATGGAGGCGACGAACTGATATTAAAAGAAAGCCGACATCCTGTAATTGAAAAAAATCTCGCGGCGGGCGAATCTTTCATTACCAATGACATCCAGCTAGATAGCACCAAACAACAAATCATAATACTTACCGGACCGAATATGAGCGGCAAGAGTGCAGTATTAAGACAAACAGCACTCATCACCCTTCTGGCACATATGGGCAGCTTTGTTCCAGCTACCTCTGCTTTCATCCCTCTTACAGATAAGATATTTACTAGAGTAGGTGCTTCAGATAATTTAAGTGGAGGCGAATCTACTTTTATGGTAGAGATGAATGAAACGGCAAGCATCATCAATAACCTCACTGCAAAAAGCCTGGTATTATTGGATGAAATCGGTCGCGGCACTTCCACCTATGATGGAATCTCTATTGCATGGAGCATTGCTGAGTATCTGCATCAATCTCCTTTCAAAGCAAAAACATTGTTTGCTACTCATTATCATGAGCTCAATGAGTTGGAAAATAAATTTCCACGCATAAAGAATTATCACATTACTAATAAAGAAGTAGGCAACAAGATTATTTTCCTCAGAAAACTTGCCCCTGGAGGAAGCATACATAGCTTTGGTATCCATGTGGCAAGAATGGCAGGCATGCCCCCCTCACTAATAGATCGGGCCAATGAAATTCTCGCCCAGTTGGAAGAGAAAAACATGTCGCATCCTAATTCAAGACCAATGGGAGAAAAAATAAAAGACCTAACCTTGCCTCGCTTTCAGCTTAGCATTTTTGATGAGCACTCTGCTACATTTGACGAAATACGCTCCTTACTTTCTTTAGTTGACATTAACCGACTTACCCCTGTAGAAGCCCTGCTGAAACTGCAAGAAATAAAAAATAAACTTGGATAAGGTGATAACAATATCATTACCAATTAGTTACAATTTATCCCAAATGTTAAATCACCTTAAATAATGATAGTAAACTCCTGCCATTAGGCATCTTTGAAATATCTTTGAGCCCGATTATGGCCAGGGCACTTTTCATTTATTTTATTCTAGTTATTTTAATAGTAACTAAGGTTTCAGCACAGGATTGTACTAATCTCGGGCAAACACCCGAAACGGCCTTCCCTATTTGCGGCACTGCCACCTTTCAACAAAGCAATGTACCTATCTGCAGTTCTATTGATTTATATGTTCCGGGCTGTTCAGGAACAACCGGAGCGGCAAACTATCAGAATAAAAATCCATATTGGTATCGTTTTACCTGCTACCAAACAGGAACACTGGGATTTATTTTAACTCCCAATAATATGGGCGATGATTACGATTGGCAACTTTATGATATAACAGGACATAACCCCAGCGATATTTTTACCGATAGATCTTTGGTAATAACAGGAAATTGGTCGGGAAGCTCGGGCCTCACAGGCGCTAAACCTGGCGGACTTAATTATATTCAATGCGCCTCTGCTCCATCGGATAATGCCTCTACTTTTTCATATATGCCAACTATAATTGTTGGTCATGAATATATATTATTGATCAGTCATTTTACAGATTCACAAAGTGGTTATGGACTTTCTTTTCAAGGAGGTACCGCAGTAATTACTGATCCTTTAGAACCTCACTTAGCAACAGCAGTTGCGGCTTGCGATGGTTCAGTGATCACTGTAAAACTGAACAAAAAAATTAAATGCAGCTCACTAGCTAGAAACGCCTCAGACTTCAATCTTGCTCCTTTTGCCGGTACAATTATATCTGCTGTAGGAACGGGTTGCTCGGGTAGTTTTGATATGGATGAATTAACACTCACACTAAGCACCCGCCTCCAGCCAGGAAATTATACCCTTACCATAAAAAATGGTTCTGACGGAAATACATTAATAGATAATTGCGATAGAACCATCCCCTTAGGAGAATCATTGAATTTAACTTTATTAGCAGTTTCTCCAACACCTATGGACAGTATTACCACTCCCGGTTGTGCTCCGCAAACTCTTGAAGTGGTTTTTCATAAAAAAATAAGATGCCGGTCCTTATCTCCCAATGGAAATGAATTTACAGTAACCGGCCCAACACCTGTAACCGTAACAGGTATAATACTTAATTGCCTTAACGATCTCACTCAAATAGTGACCATAAAACTTGCAGCTCCTATACAAACTGGAGGTACTTATTTTATCCATTTAGATATAGGTAATGACGGGAATACTATCATTGACGAATGCGGAGAGTATACGCCTGATACTACTCTTGCCTTTATTGTGAAGGATACGGTATCAGCTAATTTTGCTTACAACATCAATTATGGATGTGCCTCTAATATTGTGAACTACTCACATAATGGACAAAACGGTGTAACCCTCTGGACTTGGAACTTTGGAGGATCAGGCACAAGTCTTTTGCAAAATCCAGTCATCACCTATAGAAATTTTGAACCTACTACCACAAAACTTATTGTTTCAAATGGAGTTTGTAGCGACACTAATGAAGTAATCATCAATTTTGATAACCTACTTAATGCTCAGTTTGAAGCTCCTGAATTTATTTGCCCCAGTGAAAATGTAAACATTATCAATCAAACAATAGGCAATATTTCATTATGGGAATGGAGTTTTGGAAATGGAAGTATTTTCGGACTGGAAAATCCTCCAGCTCAACTTTATACCCCTCAGGATAATACCTACACAGCGATAATCAAATTAATAGCCACTAATATTTATGGCTGTAGCGATACAGCTTCTCGCACCATTAAAGTGATTAATAGCTGTTTTATAGCGGTTCCAAGTGCTTTTACTCCCAATGGAGACGGACTCAACGACTACCTGTATCCGCTTAATGCTTATAAAGCTACTGACCTACAATTCAGTGTTTATAACCGTTTCGGCCAAAAGATTTTCTACTCTACCAATTGGACCAACAAATGGGATGGGAACTTCAAAGGGCAGGCTGCAGATTCGGGGACCTATGTTTGGATACTTCAATATATCAACATAGATAATGGCCGCAGGGTAGAACAAAAAGGAACTGTGCTTCTCATCCGCTAATTATTACATATTAATTATGTTTGCAACAAATTTCCAACTATGGATCAAAAATCTGTTTATTATAGCGACTACCTCCAACTCGATAAGATCCTGGATGCGCAGCAACCCATAAGTTTTCTTAAGGGCAATGAACCTGCTCATGACGAGATGCTTTTCATTGTAATCCATCAGACCTACGAACTATGGTTTAAACAAATTTTATTTGAAATAGATTCTGTACTAGAGATACTCAGCAAACCAGCTTTAAACGACAACTCAGCTGAATTGCAAACCATGGTGCATCGACTGCAAAGAGTATGTACCATTCTTGGCGTATTGGTTCAGCAAATTGATATACTAGAAACCATGACACCCATGGAATTTCTTGATTTTAGAAATCTACTTAGACCTGCTTCGGGTTTTCAGAGCTGGCAGTTTAAAATACTTGAGGCTAAACTAGGGCTCACATTTGATCACCGTCATGGCCAACAGTATTATACCTCTCAACTTAATACACATGATATAGATATTATTAAAAAAGTTGAAAATGGCTCATCAGTACTTACCTTAATCAATAAATGGCTGGAGCGAATGCCCTTTTTTGATAACAGTTACTGGAAAAATTATCAACAGCATTCAAGTGAAACAGAAGGACATGTTTTCTGGAATGATTACAAGAAAGTATATTCAGATAGTCTTTCTCCGGAAGAAAAAAATAATGTAGAATCATTCAATAAAATATTAGTAGATAACGATAATACAGCCGACAGACAATTAAGTGCTGCGGCATGTCGCTCCGCACTTTTCATAATGAGTTACAGAGGCTATCCCATGCTGGAATTGCCTTTTCTAATGCTTGATATACTTATTAAAACAGACAACCAGCTTGGCAGTTGGCGCTATCGTCACATCAATATGGTAAAAAGAATGATTGGAAGCCGAATAGGAACAGGAGGCAGTACCGGAGCCGGTTATCTGCAAGGCGCCATGGATAAACATTATATCTTCAGGGAACTTTCGCAGCTCAATAGTTTTTTAATGGACAGAAAAAAACTACCTAAGTTGCCAGATGAACTAACGCAGAAATTGGGTTACCGGATATAATGAATGGTCAGATCAAGTCTCTGATTAATTTCAACACCACATCTACTTCTTCTTTAGTATTTTTCTTAGAAAAACTAAATCGCACTGTTATTCTGCTGGGATCGTTATTGATTGCGCGAATTACATGACTTCCAGCATCTGCGCCTGAGGAACAAGCGCTACCGCCACTTGCACAAACATTATTAATATCAAGATTAAATAATATCATCTCTGATCTTTCTGTTTTTGGAAAGTTTACACTCAGTACAGTATATAAACTTTTACCAAATGTGTCTCCATTAAATGATACACCTGGAATATTTTTCACAAGGGCATCATACATATATCGCTTTATGCTCTCGATATAGGCGCGATCAGTCTCATGGTTTTTGGTAGCTAATTCAAGAGCATGAGCTAACCCTACCATTCCATAAATATTTTCAGTACCGGCCCTCATGTTTCTCTCTTGCGCGCCGCCATGAAGCAAAGGCTTTATCTGTACATTTTCATTTATATATAAAAGGCCAATGCCTTTTGGACCATGAAATTTATGAGCAGCTCCGGTTATGAAATGAATTGGAGTATTACGTAAATCGAATGGGAAATGCCCAACGGTTTGCACTGTATCGCTGTGAAAAAGTGCCCCATATTTATGACACAAGGCTCCTACTTCTTTCAAATCGAGCATATTGCCAATTTCATTATTAGCATGCATCAGCGTAACGAGTGTTTTTTCTTTGATGCTGCTTAATAAATTCTCAAGATCCTTCACATCTATATGACCATCGGGCAACAGTTTTACATAATGCACCTTAGCCATCCCTAGATTACTAATAAATTCTATAGCATGACCAACAGCATGGTGCTCGATAGGCGAAGTAATAATATGCTTACAACCCAGATCTCTTACAGCAGACATAATAACTGTATTGCTACTTTCTGTTCCACCGCTTGTAAAAAAAACCTCTGCAGGATTTGCATTTAGTAATTGAGCCACCTTTTTACGGGCGGTTTCAACAGCCATCCTTGTTTCTCTTCCGTAAGAATATATAGAAGAAGGGTTGCCAAATTTTTCAGTAAAGAATGGCATCATCGCCTCCAATACTTCAGGCTCAAGAGCTGTAGTGGCGGCATTATCAAAGTAAATACGCTGAGTGCTCATATCTATTTATATTACTTCTTGAATATCTTTCATTAACCTCATGGCAATATTAGCAGCAGTAGTTTCAAAATTACTTTCTGCATAAATTCTAATCACGGGCTCAGTATTACTGCTTCTCAGATGCACCCAGTCATTATCAAATTCAATTTTAAGCCCATCTTCTGTATTTAATGGATGACTCTTGTATTTTTCACTAATCTTTCCCAAAATAGCTTTTACATCTACATTTGATTCAAGTACCATTTTATTTTTACTCATAAAATAATCAGGGTAGGTATTACGCAACTGCTTACAATTTTTTTCGCTTAAAGCTAATTGGGTAAGAAACAGCGCAATTCCAATTAGGGCATCCCTTCCGTAATGAAGATCAGGAACAATGATTCCTCCATTCCCTTCGCCTCCAATTATTGCATTCACCTCCTTCATTTTTTTCACCACATTGACCTCTCCTACAGCACTTGAAAAATATTGAGCTCCATGTTTTTCAGTAATGTCTTTTAGTGCTCTTGTTGAAGATAAATTACTTACCGTATTGCCTTTTTCTTTGCTTAATACATAATCAGCAACGGCCACCAAGGTATATTCCTCGCCAAACATACTTCCATCACCGCATACAAAACAAAGTCTGTCCACATCGGGATCTACCGCAATACCTAATGATGCATTTTGATTTTTAACCTGACGGCTTAATTCAAGAAGGTGTTCTGGAAGCGGCTCTGGGTTGTGTTCAAAATTTCCATTCACCTCTTCATTTAATACAACAATTGTTTCCACACCAAGTGCTTTTAGCAAAGCAGGCACTGCAAGGGCACCCGTACTGTTAATAGCATCTACCACAATACTGAATCCCGCCTTTTTAATTGCAGCCGCATCTACCCAACGATGTGAAAGAATGGCCTGAATATGTTTATCAAGCATACTATTATTCCGAACTACAGTGCCCAAATTGTCTACTCCCGAAAAAATAAAAGATTCTTTCTGTGCTATAGATAATAATTGCTTGCCTTCCTCTTGCCCAATAAATTCTCCTTCGCGATTAAGCAACTTTAGCGCATTCCATTCTTTTCCATTATGACTAGCAGTAATAATAATGCCGCCGTCGGCCTTAAGAAATTTTACAGCCATTTCAACAGTAGGAGTTGTACTCAAATCAAGATCAATGACATCTATGCCGAGGAAATTAATAGTAGCGATAACAATGTTCTTTACTAATTCACCACTGATACGGCCGTCTCTACCTACAACAATACTGCACCTGCCCTCTTTTTTA
>Ga0209190_1002295_pt1 | contig 12985 bp, 7 predicted proteins | sample M_140205_XF_Meta_FD_187315 | JGI IMG/M metagenome (GOLD analysis project Ga0209190, IMG submission 187315) | Freshwater microbial communities from Lake Montjoie, Canada to study carbon cycling - M_140205_XF_MetaG (SPAdes) (version 2) | ecosystem: Environmental > Aquatic > Freshwater > Lake... | reverse complement strand
AAGCATTTATTAGTAGACCTGCAGCACAATCTGAAATAATTCAACAAATAGTAACTCATTGGGCACAAGCTATTGAAGGTCAACAACAGTTTCAACCAGATCCTTTACTAAATATACCAGTTGTTGATGCTTATAAAGCATGGATTGCTGCATTATGGACACAATCACATTTAACACATGAACAAAAAGTAAGTCCAGATATATTAGCAGCGCATTGTAGAATGATTGAATTTAGATTAGGAAGAGAAGGAATACCTCATAGACGTTTAATTAATCGTCCTACATTTTATGAGTTAAATATTCAAGGACCTTTACAGCAAGCATATCAAACTTTTATAAAATTTGGTAGAGAAAGTATTGCATCAGTTGAACGTGGTGCAATAAATATTTGTCAAAGATTAGGAGTAGATGATCATGTTATAGATTTAGCGCAAGAAATGACACCTCAACAACGTGCAGATCGATTAGCTGCTATAGTTGCTAGAGCAAGACAGAACGCAAGAAGAAGAAGAATTATAGATCTTATTAATGGTGTTGGCACTCATGCACAAGCTATTTTTAATTCTGCTGCAGTTACTACTACAATTGCAGTTGCTCAAGGTGCTTCTGCACGTGCTGCTGCTCAAGGTGCTCAAGGTGCTCATGCTGTCACTCAAGCAGTAACTAATAGTATTAAAACAGCTCCTATTATTGCTGCTGCTATTGTTGAACAAAGTAATAGAGCTGGTGTAATTAGACCTAGTATTGAAACTCGGGTAGTTGCTGCTGGAGGTGGACTTAGACAAGGTATTGAAGTTATTGTTGGTCCTGCTGCTGTTAATATTGAAAGAGTTGGTGCTCAAAATATTGAGCAAATTATGGAGAATCAACCTGCAGCTACTGAAGCTGTTATTGGTGCTGCTACTGATGCTCAACCACTTCAAGTTCCAAGTTCTGGATTAAATAGTATTGAAAATATTGTTGGAAATAATGCTTTGGCTGCAGTAGTTGCACAAGTTCCAACAGAAGTAATAGTAGAACAATTTGTTGGAGGAGGAATAAGACTTAGATTAAATGCACCAGTGGGCGAAGCAACTATGACAGTTAGTCCAGTAGTGCTACTTCCAGCTATAGAAAATAGTCAAGTTACTACATCACTTAATGCTGGTTTCATAGAAAATCAAGCAGTACAACAATTAGTAATAGCAGCAGCACAACAAGTACTAGCACCAGAAATAATATTAGCAGAAGTAGCAGAACAAGAAGATGTAGCATCAGTAGAAATGAGGGATCAAGGGGTTGGGGTTGGTCTTGGTATATATAATAAAAGAAAAACAACACACAGAACTAAAAAATATATTAAAGGTAAAAAAGGATGTAAAGGAACAAAGAAAGGTTGTAAAAAAGGAAGAGGCAAAGGATCTAAAAGAGGTACAAGTAATAAAGGTATGCCACCAACAAATACAATGCGAATATTAAAACAAAAACTTAAACTATAATAACTTAATAAATAGGTAAATAATTTATATACTTATTTATTTAAACTATGGGAAAGGATGGTTGCATTGCAACACCACATGTCCCCGCATCATTTGTCTTTTCACTTCGTTCAATGCGGACATATCCAGATTCACCCCAACTTGCTGACCAACTATTACGTACTTTCCAATACATAACATTATTTTCTTGAGGCGTTCCTGTACCATATCCTGTAATAACAACACCATGATCCAATGTTTGTCCACAACTTGTGCCAGTAATAATACCGCTAGTATAAGATTGAAAGATTTTACTATCTGCTTGGATAGCAATTGAAACTGGACCCATAGATACAGCCTCTTTCAAAACAATTTGATTATTTGGACTAGTATCAGCGCATCCACTAATAGTTACAGCAGGTGAGCACGTTGTCTGACATGTTCCAGCAGCACTACTTTTACCAGATGTATATGGATAAGCAGATTCTAAACATAATCCATTATCCATAACATAATGAAATGCACTATCCATTAGACCACCATTGCATCCCATATTACCATACTTTTTAGAACAATCAACTAATTGTTGCTCAGATAAAGTCAATAGTTGACCTTTTCTAATTGCCCACGCGGATTCAATAGCTTCCGCAGCACTAAAAGACCAACAAGACCCACAATATCCTTGATCTTTGACAGCAGTTGTTTTACCTAGAGTGGTCCAATCAACCATTGATGGTAATAGTTTATTAGGTGTTCCAGTAAATTTACTGCAACTAGCTGCACCAAATCCAGCGCCAATACTTAAACTAGTTACATTACTTTGTTTAAAACCACCCAAATATTTCATTTGAAATTCTTCTGGAGATAAATCGGAAAAATGATTGATGCCCATTTGGAATGTTGAATTTTTGTCCAAATTGTGATTTGCAATTGTAAACAAAGTATTCTTAAAATAAAAGAAGCGTAATTTTAGTTCATCTAAAGATGCATAATTTTTCTTGAAATCTTTTTGATATTGTGTGAATCTAGACCATTCATTGCTAAGCCATTCATCTCCTCTTAAATTTAGTGCATTTGTTAAATTTAGTGCATTTGTACTTAACATAAATAAAAACAATAGTTGAAACATCATTTATAATATAAAGAGAGAAATCTTTATATAATATTTTATCTTCTTTTAGTTTTTCTTCTTTTTCTTCTTTTTGTTCCTTTTCTTCTTCTGACAGATTTTTTTCTATTAGATTTCCCCCCCCCCTTAGTTTCCATAATTCTTGTATTTGATTATCCACAACTCCGGTTGTTCTTCCAACACCTTCATCAACATAAATCACTCCCCGACCCTGATACCCATTGCTGTTACCGGGTATTTTTGAGGTAACAACTCGATGCTGATCATCACCATACAGTAAAACCACGTCATTTATATTTACATTTATTAATTTATAACCATTAATTGGTCTGATAACCATGTAATAATTATCCGGTTGTTGATCTGGATTATAGTAACCAGTATATGGATAACCATTGTCATCTATCATTGGGTCACCCATTATAAACTATAATTATATTTTATTTAAAAAGTAAAAACATTTTATCTTCTTTTAGTTTTTCTTCCTTGTCTTCTTTTTGTTCGTTGTCTTCTTCTTTTTGTTCTTCTTTTTGTTCCTCCAAAAACTGTAGCAGGCACTACAGGAACTACTGTTACTGTTACTGTTGCCATTGGTAAAACTAATGATGACCTTCTTATTGATTTTTTACTTGAATGTAAATGTGGTTGGATTTGTAATTCATTTTTATAATTACTTGGATGTTTTACCATATATTATAATAATATTAAATTTAATAAAAATGATTGTTATTTTGCTCCACTTTTTGTCAGCTAGCGCCTATAAAAAGTGAATAATAGGAATTCCTAATCGTTTTGCTTCATCTATTTTACTAGATGATTCATTACTATCTTTGGCAATAACAAAATCAGTCTTTTTTGTTACTGCTGAGCCAATTTTACCACCATTTTTTTCAATATATTCAATAAAATTTTTATCACGGAATCCAGTTAAAACTATAACTTTACCTTCAATACTACTTTTTGGAAACTTGGGACTATAAATTGCAAATGCGCTAGAGGCAGTCGCGGTAATAGTCGCTTGAGTTTGCTCCACTTTTGCAATTGTGCTAGAGGCAGTCGCTTGTTTATGCCCTTGATTTTGCTCCACTTTTCCCAAAAGTGGATTGCAATCTTTAGTAAATTTTATAAACTCTGGAATATGTTGTATAAATTCTTGCATACTTTTTTCAGATATACCTTTGACTATAGGTATTAAATGATTAGTAGTATGTCCAGTCAAAATGTTAGGACACACTTCTAAAATAGAAGCAATTTTACCATCACTAAATCCTCTCCCAAAAATATTAGATGCAACCATTAATTTATGTAACGGGATAGTTGCCAATTGGCTTTGTATTCCAGCATATATTTTTTCAGCCATTTTTTTAGCAAATCCGTCTACTTTGAGAAAATCCTCTTGTTTCATTTGGCATATTTTTGCTATTGTATCATATCCTGCTGCAATAAGTCTACTGATATTACCTTGTCCTAATCCTTCAACTTCAATCTTTTTAAAAAAATTTGTTATATTTTTCTCTCTTACTTCCAAGTCAGCATATAAATCACAAAGAATAAGATCTACACCAGATTCAGTCCATTTATATCCATCCGGATAATTTGGAGGCATAATAGGATTAGAAGCAGCAACAGTCACACTTTGAATATGTGGAATCACATCACCAGAACGAATAAGTGAAATCACTGCACCTAATCCAATTTTATTCTTTTGAATAAAAGAAGCATTAAATCCAGTAGCATATGAAATAGTTACACCACCTAATACTAAAGGTTCTATTTGCACCCGAGGTTTCATATATCCATCTTTACTAGCAGACCAAATAACATCAATTACTTTTGCTTCTGCCATTTGCTCTTGTAATACCATTTTAAATGCAAACGCGTGTGCAGGATTTCCAGATGTGCGTGGATATACTTTATCATGAACACAAATAAGTCCATCAATTTCATAAATATATTTCTCTCTTAATTCAAGTAATAATTTAGATAAATTTTCAGTGTTTAAAGTATTACCTGTAATACATGCACTAAATACATGTTGAAAATGATATGTTTTTAATATTATGTGTTGGGTTGAAGGATATAAATTCGCTGGTTCAATTACTTCATAACAAACAAAATTAAGATCTGCCATTTTTTCTTTATCTGGATCAATGCGATTAATTTGACCAGCAGTAAAATTGCGCGGATTTGCAAATTCAGATGCATATTTTTCTTTAAATACATTCTTTCGAATAATAAATTCACCACGAACAACAAGAGATTGTCCATTTAGTTCATTATTTATTTTTGGTAAATTTAAATAAGGGATTAAATGACTAATATCTTGTCCAATTTTGCCATCTCCACGAGTATATAAATTGATTTTTCCATTTTGATAACAAAGAAGACCACTAACACCATCTAATTTACTAGAAATAAGGTAAGTAGATGGATCCGCATATTTTTTAAGCCAATTACTAAGTGCATCAGTATCTGGTTTTATTTTATCCATAGACCACATTTCATAAGGTAACAACACTTTACTTTTACTCGCAGGAATAGGTGCACCAACATTTGTTAAAACTATATTGAATTTTTTTTGATAAAACTCAACCATAATATCATATTCATTGTCAGTGTAAATGGTCTCTTCATTGTGATATGTTTTTTCAGCATATAAAATCATTTGTTTCATTTCTTCTTGAGAAATAGATTTTAAAAAAGAGAGACCATTTTTCTTATATTGTTGTGCATATTTATCGCCAATAGTTTCTTTTGTTGGCTCTTTAAGTGGTGGTTCTTTAAGTGGTGGTTCTTTAAGTGGTGGTTCTTTAAGCCCTTTATTAATATAGTTAAGGTCGCCCAAGTTTCTCTCTATTGGGGAAACAAATTCTAGATTTAAAAATGTAAATATATCTTGTTCAGAATGAAAAATTGTTGAAGAAATTAAAGGTGTTATATTTTTCATACTAGTTAATGTAAACCCGTGTTCATTCATTGAATAACCTAATGTTTGGGCGTGAGCACGCATATTTGTATTGAATAATTTACTTCCTGTAAAATATAAAAGAGAGAAAGGATATTCTTCTTTGGAACAAAAAAGGAAATCTACTCGTCTAGCAATGTAATTACTAGTTATATTAGTTCCTGGTTTAATACTAGGTAAACGTGAAATAACTAAACATTTTGATTTACCTCTTGATAACACTTCTATAATAATTCGGGTTTTAATTAGCAGTTCAATAAAAGCAATATAATTGGCTTCTTTTGGAGCAGTTATTATAACATCAATATCGCCAGAATCTTGTGCACCTCTGCGATAACTTCCGACAATTTCAAAAGTGAGTCCTGGTTGGGTTGATGCGGCTTGTTCAAATAATTTAGAATAATGATCAATTTCTTCTCTCGGAATTCTTTGTAAAATATCTTCATAATATTTGAGTCCTACTTGTTGCACATTATTTAATACTTCTGTTTGTTTCTCTCTTAACTCTAACAAAGATGTAATTTTATGTTGTTCAACTAATTCTTTTGCTTTTTTAGGTCCAACACCATAAATATCTGTAAAAATTTGAATTGGATTGTTTTTATTATCTTCTAGAATTTGAACTTTTCCTGTTTTTAAAAATTCATCAATTACTTGCAAACACGATTTGCCAATATTTGGAACATCTTTTAGCTGTAAAATGGATACAATTGATTGACCAGGAAATTTATCAATAGCTTCTTTAGCTGAATTATATGCTTTGGCTTTAAAAGGTTCGCCTTGTTTTGACATCATATTGGATAATTGATCTAATATAATACTGATTTGTTTATTTGACGAAGTCATTATTATGATATATTAAAATATCTTTAAGTCTACTTTAAATCTACTTCATATTAAATAAACTATTCATTGGAGATGGTGATATTCGTATATTTGATGTAGCAAATAATAATTTTTTTGATTTTGATCGTCTATTTAGTACTCTTTCATTATGTTGATTTATTTTATGTAATATAACTGCTTTATTATATTCTTGTTGTTGTCTATAATTTTCTCTATATTGCTGATACTGTTCTTCTAATTCTTGTTGCTCTTCTTCTGTTAATTTTCCTTCTTTTGGTTCTTTTCCTTCTTTTGGTTCTTTTCCTTCTTCTTCATCTAACTCTACTATTTTTAATGTAACTTCATCAGTAACTTCATTTATTTCTTCTTCATTTTTATCTTTAGAAAAATAAGATGCTAAATAGTTTGCTTTCGTTTTATTAGGATTAGGATGAGTAGGAGGAGTAGGAGGAGTAGGATGAGTAGGAGGAGTAGGATGAGTAGGAGGAGTAGGATGATTAGGTGCATATATAAATGATTGCGGCATTGGTTTTATTGGTGTTCTAGTAACGGGTCTATTAAATTGTGGTTTTGCTGCATTAGAACGATTAGGTGGTTGTTGATGTTGTTGATGTAAAGGTCCTGGTCTACTATTATTTGGTTTTACTGGTTTTGTATATTTTTGTACCAATTGATCTTTTAATTTAGTTTCATCTGCATCAGTTCTCACAATTTCCAATTTTCCATTACCATTTACTGACATTTTTAAAGATGCTAAAATATCATCATAGGATACTTTCTTTTTTTGTTTTGTATTTTGCATAGTTTATAATTATAAAAAAAACGAATAAATTAAAACGAATAAACTGAATAAATTCTTTATTCTTTATTATAAATGGCATTTAGAAAATATGGTGGACTTAAATATTCAGCAACTAATAATATTATTAGTAGCACTATTTCAAATACTGATAATTTAAGTATTTCAAATCAAGTAGGATTAACAAATTCAAAAGTTGTGTCTGCAAGTCATTTAGATATGAGCGGAAATTCAATCATAGATGTGAATTGTATTTATTTTTATGATGGCACAACTCAATGTTCTGCTTTTCCTTCAGGACCTCCAGGATCTACAGGACTTCAAGGTCCTACTGGAATAGATGGTCCGACTGGACCAGGAGTAACTGGACCAACGGGTTATACAGGAGTAACAGGCTATACAGGAGTAACAGGCTATACAGGCTATACAGGCTATACGGGATATACAGGCTATACAGGAGTAACAGGAGTAACAGGACCAACAGGCTATACAGGTTATACAGGATATACAGGCTATACAGGAGTAACAGGAGTAACAGGACCAACAGGCTATACAGGTTATACAGGATATACTGGATATACAGGCTATACAGGAGTAACAGGATATACAGGACCAACCGGACCAACAGGATTACAATCTCCTTATTGGACACCTATTAGTCCAACTGGTTTTACAGGACCTTATGCTGGGTTTACAGGACCTATTAATATTTTAGGTGTTACTGGACCTACTGGTATATATAGCACAGGTGATGTTGGAATAGTAAATAATTTATTGATGAGTGGTTCAATAACTTATCCTGATGGATCTGTTCAAATTAGCAATAATGGACTGCCGTTAAATTATGCTACTTTTGGACAAACTGGTTATGTGTCAAAAATTACTAGTTTATTAAGTTGGTTATCAGTTGCAATATCTGCATCTGGAGAATATTTTACTGCCGGATCTGCCTCTGCTATACATAGTTATTATAATTATGGACAAAATCAAAATTCTATTACACTAGTAACAGGAATAACTTGTATAACCATTTCTGCTTCTGGACAATATCAACTTGCTTCTGGACAAACTTTATCTTTATTATATTATTCAAATAATTATGGTGTATCTTGGGGAACTACTGTAACTACTGGAATTAATTCTGTTGCAATATCTGCATCTGGACAATATCAAATTTATTGTGCTATAAATAATATAGTATATATTTCTAATAATTATGGTAATTCATTTTCTACAACAATAACTATTTTTAATCCTAGTTCTATTGCTTGCTCTGCATCTGGACAATACATGACAGTATCTAGTTCAAATGGTATATATATATCTACAAATTTTGGTATATCATTTACATTAACTTCTGCAATATTTGCAAATTTTATTGAAATGTCTGCATCAGGTCAATATCAAACTGCTTCTAATAGTACTAATATTTATACTTCACAAAATTATGGACAAACATGGACACAAAATAATAGTCAACCATTTATTGCAGCAAATCAATTAGCAATGTCATCTTCAGGTCAATATCAAGCATGTATACAATCTAATTTAACTGATATATATATTTCAACAAATTTTGGTATTACTTGGTTTGCTTCATATACTACACCAATATTAAATTTAACAAGTGTTGCAATGTCTTCATCTGGTCAATATATAGCAGTAGTTGGTAATAATGGTATTACAGGAAGTGATATTTATTTTTCATCTTTACCAGTATTAATTAATTCAAATGTAACTGTTTCGGGCACTGTAACTGCTGCTGCATTTGTTGCAACTTCTGATTATCGAGTTAAAGATAATGTGAAAGAACTGGATGAAAACTATTCTATTGATAACTTGAGACCAGTTCATTATGATAATCAATTAACAAGAAAACATGATATTGGATTTATAGCGCACGAAGTTCAAGAAATATTCCCATTTTTAGTTAATGGCCTGAAAGATGGACCTCAAAATCAATCACTTAATTATATTGGATTAATAGGACTTTTAGTAAAAGAAATACAAGAATTAAAAGATACAGTAACAAAATTAGAAAAAAAGGCTGGGAATATATAAATGAATCCTTCTTTTAAAATGTATGGAGGTTTACAATATTCTTCTAATAAAAATATTGTAAAAAGTAATATTGGAACTACACAAAATAAAGTTGTATCTAGTAAAGCTGGTTTAATTGATTCTAAATTTTCAAGTGAAAGAACATTAGATATTAGTGGTAATTGTATTTTAAATTTGGAATGTTTATATTTTATAGATGGCACAACACAATGTTCAGCAGGATTAACTGGTACACTTGGTCCTACTGGTCCTACTGGTCAAACTGGACCTCAAGGAATTACTGGTCCTCAAGGAATTACTGGACCAGTAGGAGTAACGGGAGTAACAGGATCACACGGATCAACCGGCTACACTGGTTATACTGGAGTAACAGGTTGCACAGGAGTAACAGGACCTACAGGACATACAGGACATACAGGCTACACAGGCTATACAGGGCCAACAGGTTATACAGGAGTAACAGGACCAACTGGTTATACAGGACCAACAGGCTATACAGGACCAACTGGTTATACAGGAGTAACAGGACCAACAGGCTATACAGGCTATACAGGATATACAGGTTACACTGGACAACTTGGTCCAGGAGGTGATCCATATTGGTCATATATTAATGCAGGAGCAAATGCACTAATAGGTATAACAGGTCCATTTTCTACAATAGGTCCAACTGGATTTTATAGTAATGAAGATGTAGCAATTGTAAATAATTTATTGGCAAATGGATCAGTAACATATCCTGATAAATCAAGTCAAATTACAAATAATCAGGTACCTGTAGATTATACTCAGTTTGGTTTAACAGGTTGGACTGGTCCTGCAAGTGGATCACCTCTTGGATCAATGCCAATATATTCTATGGCAATGAATGCATCTGGACAATATCAAACTGCATGTGTATATAATGGAAATATTTATTATTCAAGTAATTATGGACAAATATGGACAGGTCCTGCAAGTGTACCACATTCTAATTTGGAATGGATATCAGTCGCAATAAGTGCATCTGGTCAATATGAAATTGCATGTGTTTCTTTACCAGGTGCTAACTCTGGCATATATTATTCAAATAATTATGGAGTAATTTGGAATCAAGTATATAATTTAAGTGCATATTGGAATTCTGTAGCAATAAGTGCATCTGGACAATACTGTGTAGCAGTTATAAATAATAGTGGAGCAGGTGAAGAAGGTATTTATTATTCAAATGATTATGGACAATCTTGGAACCAATCAACTACTCCATTATCAAATTTAAATTGGATATCAGTAACAATGTCTGCATCTGGACAATATTGTAGTGCTGTAAATGTTATATTTACTATTGGAGGAAATGGATATATATATACTTCAACAGATTATGGGGTAACATGGAATAATCTACCGTATTTTTTACCAATTACATGGCCAACTCAATATTTAACTTCAATCTTAATGTCTGCATCAGGACAATATCAAATAGCAACAGTATATGGTCAATATATATATTACTCAATAAATTATGGAATAATTTGGAATCAATCTGCTTCAGTATCAGCTAATTGGACATCATGTTCAATAAATTCAAGTGGACAATATGCTATTGCTTGTGTTACTTTACCAAGTGCTAACTCTGGTATATGGTATTCAACAAATTATGGAATAAACTGGATTCAAAGTAATGCACCAATTAATATTAATTATACTTCAATAGCAATGTCATCTACTGGTCAATATGCATCAGCATGTTCTCCAACTGTAGGTATTTATACAGCATCAATACCTTATTTATTTACAAGTGATTTATATATATCACCTTATACTTTATCTGCTGCCGCATTTTATCCTACATCTGATTATCGTATTAAAGATAATGTTTTAGATTTAGATGAAAACTATACTTTAGATCAATTAAGACCAGTTCAGTATGATAATAAATTAACTGGACAACACGATTTAGGATTTATAGCACACGAAGTCCAAGAAATATTTCCTTTTTTAGTCAATGGCCTGAAAGATGACGATTTACAAAATCAATCACTTAATTATATTGGACTAATTGGAGTTTTAGTAAAAGAAACAAAAGAACTGAAGAAAAGAGTAAGATCTTTGAAAGAATATTATAAATAAATAATATATGTCTGGAGCATTTGGTAAATCATCTTCATCTTATACAAGTTCTCTTACAAAATGTTGTCCAAATCCATTATATCAAGGCCCTCAAGGATTACCTGGACCTGCTGGACCAATAGGATCAACAGGTTATACTGGTAAAACAGGACCTCAAGGAACTCCGGGAGGTCCTACTGGTCCAACAGGTGAAGTTGGTCCTACTGGTCCAGCAAGTTTTTTTACAGGGGGCACAGGAGGCACGGGTGTAATAAATTATACAGGAACTATTAATATTATAGGAAATTTAAATGTTAGTGGTATTATAGATCCAACAGGTATTGTTTTTCAACCTGTTGCTAGTAATCCAAATACAACTGATCCATCATATTATGATACAACTATGTGGATCAATTCTAGTAATAATAATAATCTTATGATTGGAGATACTGGTTTAGTTGGACTTACAGGAGCAACAGGTGCAACAGGGCTTACAGGTGCAACAGGCTATACAGGCTATACAGGATACACTGGCTATACTGGCTATACTGGCTATACTGGCTATACAGGCTATACAGGCTATACTGGCTACACTGGCTATACAGGCTATACAGGCTATACTGGTGCAACAGGACTTACAGGTAGTACAGGTGCAACAGGTGCAACAGGATACACTGGCTACACTGGCTATACAGGCTATACTGGCTATACTGGCTACACTGGCTACACTGGCTACACTGGCTATACAGGCTATACTGGCGCAACAGGCTATACTGGTGCAACAGGACTTACAGGTCATACTGGACCAACAGGTCAAGGAATAAATTACTTTACAACTACTGGTCCAACTGGTCAAACAGGTCAAGTTTGGATTAATTATGCTGGAACTACTGGATATACAGGGTTAACTGGACCAACTGGAACAACTGGTCAACAATGGAACAATTCATTTAATGCGGTTTTAGGATCAACTGGTGCAATATATAGCACAACAGATATAGCCATATTAAATAATTTATTATTAGAAGGATCATTAACTTATCCAGATGGAACAGTTCAAATAAGTAATCAACAATCATTAGATTATAATCAACTTGGACAAACATGGACTTTAACATCCGCGCCAGCAGCAAAGAATTGGCAATCAGTAGCAATGTCTTCTTCTGGACAATATATTTGTGCAGTTATTTATAGTAGTACTGGTAATATTTATACTTCAAATAACTATGGACAAACATGGACTTTAACATCTGCACCAGTAGGGAATTGGTATTCAGTAGCAATGTCTTCTTCTGGACAATATATTTGTGCGGGTATTGGCAATATTTATACTTCAAATAACTATGGACAATCTTGGATTATAACATCAGCACCAGCAGGGCAATGGTATTCAGTAGCAATGTCTTCTTCTGGACAATATATTTGTGGAGTTGTTAATGGTGATAGTATTTATACTTCAAATAACTATGGACAAACCTGGGTTGCTACTTCAGCCCCAGCATATACATGGACTTCAGTAGCAATGTCTTCTTCTGGACAATATCTTTATGCAACTGGTAATGGTAGTACTTATATTTCAAATAACTATGGAGTTTCATGGTTATTAATAACATACCCTGGCATTAATATCAACTTGAACA
>Ga0209190_1002291_pt1 | contig 13003 bp, 15 predicted proteins | sample M_140205_XF_Meta_FD_187315 | JGI IMG/M metagenome (GOLD analysis project Ga0209190, IMG submission 187315) | Freshwater microbial communities from Lake Montjoie, Canada to study carbon cycling - M_140205_XF_MetaG (SPAdes) (version 2) | ecosystem: Environmental > Aquatic > Freshwater > Lake... | reverse complement strand
AAAGATCAGCCAAGCTAGCGAGGTAGGCTTACAAGCCGACTCATGCTGAAGACTGCCAACCGTCAACCGCCTACTGCCCACTTGCGCCTCTCGCCTTCACCTGGCGCGCAAACAACTCCTTCCGCAACTGCGGCGACGGGATCATCGCCAGCGCCGCAAAAACAGCATTTTTCGACTCCGGCCCTTTCCAACCCAAGCGGCTCGCCAAATCCAGGGCGCGACTGGCGTTGTCCCGGTCGCCCTCGAGCAGAAGATTCCGCGCATTGAGCAGAACCTCTGCCAGCAAATCCGGTGCAGGGATCTGCGGCACATAAGCCAGATAGTTTTCCAAGAAAACCAAGCGGCAACGGTGGCAATAAAGCTCGCTCCCGCTCGTTCCCCTCTGGTGTCGCGGGCTGCGGGCCAGAATCTCTGCGGTAGTTACAAATCGTGCTCCGGTTGCCGCGAGGCGAACGTGCATGTCGCCATCTTCCCAACACCGATGAGCTTCATTAAAGCCACCGATCAAGTTCAAGTGATCACGTCGGAGCAAGGAGGAATGAAGTAGCACGGGGTGCAAGATTGATGCTCGCAGGGCGTTGTCCCGGAAGGCTTCTTGTGGATACTTCCAAACCATGAACTGTTCGTGAGTTTCCTCATCGACGAAATCAGTCGAACTCAAAACTACATCAGCTTGCTGATCGGCTAAAGGCAACACCTTGGCCAGATAGTTCGGAGCGATCTCATCGTCCGCATCAAGAAAATGAACCCAGTCTGCTGTCGCCATCTTGGCCGCAAGATTGCGTGCGGCTCCCGGTCCGCGATTTGTCCCGAGCGACTTGATATCGAAGCCCAGCGTCCGAGCCTTTGCCGCCGTTTCATCGGTGCTGCCATCGTCGACGATGATCAGTTCGTCAAATGTCGGATTCAGCGCATCCACCTGCTTGCGCAAGCTCTCCAGATAACGCTCCGCGTTATAGCAGGGAATAAGCAGAGCTGTAGTCGGTTGGCTCATTCTCACTGAATTTCACCCGTCCGAGGAATCACTCCGCACTCCATGCTCTAAGCTCTAGGCTCGCGCGGAACGCGCACAAAAAACGCATCCAGTTCCACCATGGCAAGAGACTCCCGCCGGTGGGAGAAGGGATAGTAGCCGCTGGCTCGATATCCCTGCCGCTCGAGATAAGCAGCAAGGTCAGCCAAAGACGGCGAATTTTCGTAAAGACGTTCAATTGATGCTTCCGAGAGAATTGCAACAACACTTTGTAACGAGCGCTCAGCCCCCTGAAGCACTTCGAGATCGTGCCCTTGGGTGTCGGTTTTCAACAGGACAGGGCCTGAATCGCTGCCATCAAAAAGGCTCGGCCACAAGTCGTCTAAACACTCCACAGAGACACGCTGCGTCCCGGTCTTTTCCACATATTGACCGAAAACGACCGATGCCTCGGCACGGATCGTATGCAAAGAAGAGAAAGTGTCATCGGCAAATATCTGCAATGTTCTTTGCTCGGGGATTTTACCCAAAGCCACATCCCTCACTTTCCAGTTGCCATCCTCACGAGCCAGGGACTCGAGTTCCGCTCTGGCCCGAGCCATCGGTTCGAAAGACACGATGCGGCCTGTGTAGCCGACTTTGCGCAGCGTTCGACCAAATTGCCCCGTGTTGGCACCTACATCAAGCACGCAGCTTATGCTGTACCTCTTGAGAAGGTCACGGAGATGGGCCAGCGCCGCCACGCGACTTAGCCTGTGCTGGCAATAAGCCGCATCATTGCTTCGCAACCTCAGTTCCGCATAAGCATCGAGGAGGTCCCGTAAAACAGGATCCTTGGTGTCAGGCACGAATCGTTGCCCCAGCGCTTGTGCGGCTTGCTTCACCAGTTTCTTCATCGCTTCAGTTCCAATTGGCACGCGTTGTTCCGGCGGCGCGTCCTATAGCCTCGGCGTAGAGCTGCTCATACTCCGGACCGATTACCTTATCGCCATAAGCCGCCAAAACGCGCTGGCGCGCACGGCGCGCCATGCCCAGCCTTACTTCGCTGTTCTCGATCATCTCGCAGATGGCTTTCGCCAGTTCGGCATGGCTACCCGGCACCACTAAACACCCGGCGTTGGCCGGCGCCAGCATCTCTTCCATGCCGCCGGAACGTGTCGCTACAATAAGCCTTCCAGCCGCCATCGCCTCCAAGCAAACATTGGGAAAGTTGTCGAATCTACTGGGAAAAACGCACAGGTCAGTATCCTCAAGAAGAGCCCTGACCCCAGCGCGGTCCAGTTGACCACGGAATTGCACCGCATCTGAGTGTGACGCTAGGCGCCGACGCAACCATGTTTCCATATCATCCCAGCTGCAAATCTCTGCCCTCACAAATGCCTTGATACTCAGGTTGCGCACTGGTGACACCTGCGAAGAGCCGGCGAAGACAAATTTCACTTCAGGATGGCGCTGCAATATCTGGGGGATGGCGCGAGCCAAGATGTCCACACCTTTGAAAGCTTTGACTCCTCCGTAAAAGCCGATGGTGCGAATAGACCCTTCCACGCAGGGCATCTTGAGCGCCCCGCTGTCCGGAGTGTGGGGATACGAAACCACGCGTACGCGCCCCTCAGGCAAGGACCAATCGTGGGTGACTACCGAAGCGAGCCGTTTTGAGGGTGACGCCAAGACATCGGCCAGGAGGGCCGTAGCACGCTCCTCATCCGACCCCTGATCATAGGATGATTCCAGCGACGAGTAGCAACGCCAAAACCCGATACCGTTGGCCGGCCAACGCCCGCGTACGAGTTCCGCCAGACCGTAGCGCAGAGCTTGCAGGAAAACGGCCGTTCGACCAAACGCCGCGCGGTCCACCCAAGCCGCAAGATAACTGGGAGTATGCAGGCGTACCACGGAAGGCAACTCGGGGAAGCGCCGGAAAATTTCTTGTCCCTCCGAGGCCAACTCCGGCGCCTCTACGACATCGAACGGCCTCGCAGCATGCTCTCCTGCGAACATTTCTGCAGCGACAGGGGCAAATTGCCAACGGTCCGCACACCGCCCATAATGCAACTTCACGCCTTCCAATTCATCGGAATAGGACCGGTCCGGACAAGCGGCGAAGACCTCCACTTCATACCCGAACCTCAGGAGCATAAGTGCCGCTTGGCGGGTATAATTCCCGATCCCACCCGAGATATAGGGACTGTATTCGTAGCTGATCAGCGCGATGCGCATGCTTCCGTTAGGAGAGTGTCGTGAATGGACGCCGCGCAATCTTACACAGCACAGACCAGATCGCCGCACAGACCAGAGACAATTGAAGTTTCAAACCATATCTGCCGGCAACGTCCGTGCCCCGCGCGGAGCGTGAGCCTAGCAACCTTGTCATGTTTTCCAACATGATAGCACAGAGCTTTACCCTATCGCTCCAGTTCTCAAGGTAGGGAAACAACGCAAGCGTCAGCTCCAATCGGGCGAATTCCAGTCTTCCCGGTCGCGCCAAGACGGCTGCTGTGAAACTACCATGGTGAAAGCGGTATCCCGTGAGTCTCTCCTTCTCGTAGTAGAAAGGGCCGCGCTTGGCCAAAAGCGCCCACAAAAACAAATCCTCGAATTGGAAGCACATCTGCGGAGCAAAATCCTCTCTCCGCATGGAGCATTTACGCACAACCACCGTTGAGTTGCAGATGTGATTGTGCCGCACAAGATCAAGAGGAGTGACTTGGTATCTTTCCGAATTGCTTTTTGCCGCGAACCACTCCTTTGGCCCATCCATGTGCGGCGGCCATTGACCCATCTCCATGACTGGCCCGTGGACGAGGATGACATCGGCATCGTTCTCGAGAACCTTAATCTGTTTTGCCAGCTTCTCTGGGATAAAGACATCGTCCGCATCAAGAAACGCAATAAACTCACCTCTAGCGGCCTCGAAAGCCGTTCGCCGCGCAACACTGACTCCTTGGTTCGTGTCGTGTTGGATGTATTCCACACGGTGACCAGTGTACTTCGCCGCAAACGCCTCCACCGTCGCCCGCGTGCCATCCTCCGGCCCCGCATCGTCCACCACGATCACCTCCCAGTGCGGATAGGTCTGCTCGCCTATCGACTCCAATGCCTCGCCGATGAATTGCCCCATCTTGAAAGCCGGGATGATCACGCTGATCAAGCCATTGCTCATATGCTTGCTATCAATTCAGAAAAAGCCTTTCGGAGCTGCTCTTCAGAGTGCGCCTCACAATATTCCCGCCAGCGGGGTTTCTGCGATTCCTTCCAACTTTCCGGCGAGTCCAGGATTGCATGAAGCGCCTGCGAAATCGACGGTATAGAACCTTCACGGCAAACTTCGCCAATATGAAACCCCCTCGTCCGCTCGCCTAACAAATGCCCCTCTCCCACCACCACAGGCTTCTCGAAAATAGCAGCTTTAGTTACTGTATTGCTACTGCCAGGCCAGTCCAAGTGGATGTTCCAGACCACATCGCACGCTGCAATTACGCCATTGTATACCGGACCATCCGGCACTCTGAGTGGGTGGAAAAAACTACACGGATGTTTACGCAGGAATTCGTCCAACAGTGCTTTGCCCTTCTCCTCATCTGAGAAACACGGCAACTCTCCGACCAATGCGAAACACCACTGGGGGTTGGCCATTGCCACTTGCAGGAACACATCGACTCCCCGCTGTGGATAGAGCATGCCGCTGAGCAAGATAATCCTGCGCCCAGCAGCAAAACGCAGCAACTTGCCTGCCAGCGTTATGTCCCCAGTCTCTGCCTGGGCCGTGTTTGTAACATCCGGAAACACGACACCCTTGGCCGGTGAGATCATCGCCTCGATTTTTCCGCTGATTCCTTCATCGAGTGTGGCGATGGCGGCGGGCCTACCTCTCCCTAGAAACCTTTGCGGGTCAGCCCATTTGCGGGTCACCGCATAGATGGGTGCCGTCGTTGATCGGAAGCCGAAGCTCTGCAAATACAGCCCAGCCCACTTCCAACGGAACGCAAAGCGGAAAGTAGCGAAATGGTAAAACTGCCAATCGTAAATGCATGCAAAAAAAACAAGATCGGGAGGCTGCGAGCCCCTCCGCAGCATGCGGTCCAGCACCCGCAGCGACCTCGCGGTGCGGAGAATATTTTTCCAGCGCTGAGGCGTGCCGCGCGGAGCGCTAGCCCAACCCGGCAACTTCTCCAGCGACAACCTAGCCCGCAAATCCTCCGGCAAGTCGGCCAGACTGCGGTCAACCTCCTCGGGTTTAGGACACAGAGCCCTCACGTTCAGGCCGAGCTGGAGAAGGGTCTTGGCGAAAAGCGCGAAATAGGTCGGGTGATGACCGATCCAACTCCAATCGACGAGTGCGACAGTTCTGGTTGGCACGTTGAGGATTGAGCTACTGCAAGGTTGCCGGCACCAGGTTCTCCGGGAAAAAATACGCTTTCACTTTGTCCAATACTTGGTCTGCGGACAATTCCGTCAAGCAGCGGTTCTCCGGATAAATGCACTTCATGCAGTTGGCTTCGAAGGTGCCTCGGCGATCGGGCGAGCAGTGGTAGCGCAAAGACAAAACCTGAGCCTTCTCGCTCCAAGGGCGGAAACGAACCTCACTGGCGTAGCCGAAAATTCCAATAACCTTCGCGCCTACGGCCGCCGCAATGTGCATCGGCCCTGAATCTCCTCCGACAAAGCATCCGCATTCCCGAATCACCTCTCCTAGCTGCAAAAGGCTGAACGTGTTGAACGCAAGACGAACTCTGTCGCTCTCCACACCCCTCAACTCCTCCAGCACCCAGCCATCCTGTTCACCTCCTACCACGATAATTTCGAACTCCGTTTCACGGACAAGTTTATCAATCAACTCTCGACTGCGACCCACCGGCCACCTCTTTAGCGTCCAAGTGCCGCTGGGCGGATGAAGCACCAGCTTCGGTCGTTGCCTGCTCCCTGACGCCAGCCATTTCTCTGCAAACTTTTTGTCTTTGGGATTAGTCCAGAATGCCAACTCGTTTTCTCCCTTTAAGGAGCCTCCGCAAAGTTGGAGAAACTCGAGATTTGAGAGCGCGTCACTCTGCACACCAGGGATCTCGTGGCAGATGTCAGCCAGTCCCAGTTTCCCAGTCGGGTCAATCGTCCACGTGATAAACGCGGCTGAGTTTGTCGCTATTGTGCCATGGCCCGCCAACAGGTGAGCGGCCAACTCTGCGCTTACCCAATCCGCATCCATCCGCGGAAGTAACACCACATCGAATCCCCGCCACAGAAACGACAACCTCAGCCGCAGTGACGCGAGCACCAGTTCCGCCCGATGTCGCGCTTCCATTCCTTGCTTGAAAGGCAACGAGTAGACTTCATCGATGTAGGGACAATTTTCCAAAAGAGGGCGGCACGTCTCATTGGTTACCAACGTGATATGTGCGTTCAACGCGCAGCGGCGCAGGCTCCGGAAAAACGGCGAAGTCAGCACAACATCACCGATTTCATCCGGCCGGATCACCAGAATGCGCCGACAGTCTCGAAGTGCGGGCCTAGCACGTTTCCAACCCAAAAGATTGCGAGCCATCCGCATCGGCGCGCACCATGCAGCCGCGCGCTGGCTTTCGAGCCGCTTGAGCACGGCATTCTTGACCGTTGGCATGTCGTTATCGGACCAACAAAAACGCGGACACCAAACAACTCTGCTTTAAGGAAGCACGAAGGGCGCCAAAAGCTCTTCGTATCTCCGCTGGGTTTTTGCCTGTAGATCCAAAAGCCGGTTGGCCTCACTTTGCCGCCGTTCCTCGAATCGCCTTGTCTCTCTGAGCAACAATTCCGCCGACGCCTCTTGAACGTAGAAGACAGGTAAGCCCGTTTGCGCCACCATCAAGTTGCGAGCATCAGTTCCAATTGCGACCGATGGAACACCTAACCCGGCAGCAGCAACACTTGCGTGCATCCGATTAAAAACGCCGAAACATGCATCCCGAACGAACTCGAAGTAATTTTTGATGCTTATCGGATTTTCACACGGGAGATCAGGCCAGATCCGCCGAGCTAATTTGTATTCTTTGTCGTCGTGCGCCAAGAGTACTACGTCCCAGCGCTGATCACGTAATTGGCGAACCACTTCACACATAGTCTTCTGCCATCGCACATTATCGATGCCTTGGCCCCAATCGTAGTGCCCACCACCCTCCATGTAGTTGATGACGACCTTGCGTGTCGGGGCAGTCGTAGTTGTGTAGACTTTTCCTGCTAGAATTGCAGGACAACATATTACCTCCGTTTCGTATCCAAGCGACCTGAACAGCTTTTGCGTTAGCGGGTCGCGCGCGGTAGTTAAACGACAAGTTTCCAACATCAGCCGAACAAAGTTTTCATCCGCGTCTCCTACCAATGTTTCAGGCCGATTTTCCCAAGGGTAGGTCGATCCTCCACCGATATTAAGCACGCTCTTTCTATCCTTACTGAGCCTGTGAAGGACATCGTGCCAGATCGGAGTTGCCCATTCACTGAATCGACACCCATGCCACAGGACCGGGGTTCCACACTGAATCAGCAGATTACACGAGTCGAATCTGCTCCACGGCAATTGCTTTACGTTTCTCCTTAACCAGTCACGAGTCGACCACGTTCGTGGCCGACAATCAGTGGCACGCTTCAAGCGAAGTTGCCATTTGGTGTAAACGCTAAAGGGATCATGCTTGTTCACAGGAACAAATTCCACAGCGTGCGGCGAACGCACTTTATTAACTGTGGACACGATTCCCTCCCGGATGAAATCGTCCCCAATATTGGTGTCTAGCGACGTTAACAGTCCTATGCGCATTTTTCTATTTTTTCGACTCAACGAGGATCCGCTAATAGGCTTATGCGGCGGTTAAATTTGCTGCGGCAACACTTTAGCGTAGCGAAGCAGGAAGTCGGCTAATACCAAACTTGTTACCTCACACCCACAGGCCCCGCAGTATCACTGGTGCGTGGCTCAAGGCCAGGTTGCTGTCGCCAGTAACAGTGAAAGAAGCAGCAGCACCGTATCGCGCTAGCAACTCGCCCCAGCCCTGCTTATCCGACGGCACGTCGGTGAAGTTGATGGTCACGCTGTAACTCCCGGGAGCCAAAGGAAGATCTTTGAGGTTTAGCGCGACCGAGTTGGTGCCTCCGGAATTTCTGAAAAACACGTTTTGAGCGCGCGAGATAATCATAGCCACCATTTTCAACGACTTGTCGTAGATACAGACCGAGATGGAACACTCGCGCACCTTCGAGTTAAGCCTGTAGCGCAAGAGCACTTCAAGGGTCTCGAAGTATCGCACGTGCGCGTCCGCAGTATTACTGCGGAAGCTTTCTGCGCCGTTGAGGGTGATACTCTCAAGCACAGCCCCACCACTTCCCGTGACGGTGGCCTCCTCGTTCTGAAACGAATCGTGATACCTCTCGATTCCTTGGCCGATGTCGTGGGTGTAGCAAGCCTGGCGCCCGTGTTCCAGGAACATCACCTTGCTGGCCACCCGGGCTACCTGCGGCATCGCGTGTGAAACGAAGATCACTGCGGAATTCTTAAGCTTGTGGTTCAACAGATTGAAGCACTTCGCCTGAAATCCGAGGTCGCCGACTGCCAGCACCTCATCGATGATCAACACATCGGGATCCAAACTCGTCGCTACGGCAAAACCCAACCGCACATTCATCCCCGAAGAGTAATTTTGCACCGGGGTGTCGATAAAATCCCCGATGTCGGCAAAGTCGGTGATCTCGTCGATCTTCCCGTCGATTTCCTTTTTCGAAAGGCCCAGCACCGAGCCGTTGATGTAGATGTTTTCCCGTCCCGTCAGGATCGGATTGAACCCCGTTCCGACCTCGAGCAACGAAGCCACCCGCCCACGAATCCGCGCCTCGCCCGAAGTCGGTTCGGTGATCCTGCTCAAAATCTTCAGCAACGTGCTCTTCCCCGCCCCATTCCTCCCGATCACCCCGATCACTTCGCCTGGCTGGACATCGAAAGAAACATCGCGTAGAGCCCAAAAGTCAGAACTGGGCTCTGCGTGTGACGAGTGGCGAGTGACTTGTGGCGAGTTAACTGACCTCTGTCTCCTGCCCCCTGTCTCCTGCTTTCCTCGCGAAAACCGCGCGAGGAAAGCCTCCGCCTCCTCTCGGAGAGACTTCGCGTTGAACACTCCGAGTTTGTATTTTTTCGAGAGTCCTTTGACTTCGATTATCGGCTTACTCATTTCTTTTATCTTTTACTTTTTACCAGGTTGATCGCCGCGGCGACCTATCTACGCTCCGCTCCGGTTCCCGTTACCGCCGGCCCCGCTGGCCTGTAGCGCTTCGAAAGGTTTTTGACTTTGATGATCGGCTTCATGATGAGTCATTACGAAACAGATATTCGATACGGAAGATCGGGGGCGCGTCTTTTTGCGCCACTCATTCAGCCTGAATCAGTCCGCTGTTGGGGTAGCCACGACGATTTCAGGCCCAGCCAACCCGACGAAATCCCCCTCATCCAAGGTAACAAGTTTTCCGACACCTGCCTTGTTTGCAGCAACAGCATGCATGTAGTCGTGAACGCGTCCGCCGCGCACACCCAACTTACCGGCTCGTGAAAGGGCATCGACAGTTTCCGCGGCACTGAGTTCAACGACATCCAGATCGCGAGCAAGAGAGGCTATCATCTCTACGGGGTCCTCAGCTAAGTAGCGGATCCCAAGACGACCACCAGTCAACGTGGAAAACACTTCGGTAAAGCTGTGCGAGCGCGTGACAGCCGACTCCTTCGTGATTTTCAGCCTGACAGCTTCGTCGTGTAGAGCCTCAACGAGGCCGGATGCATCCCAATAACGCCTCATCGGGCATCCCGGTCTGCACGCACAGCAGAGGCAATCAATTCACGGGAGAGCGCAATTCTAGCTCCCATCTTCTTTCCCCGCCAATCACGACTGCTAACCAGGGGAATTGAATCGGCGGCGCGTTGATAAGTAACCGAGGCCGCTCCACTTAACTCTTCCTCAACAACGTCGTAAGGCTGGAAAGTCGGCGGCAAAACCGCCCGCCTCTCCGCATCAAGAGTGGTTGTCGTCTTCATGAACTCAAAATTGCACATCGATCCTTGGCGCACAAGCTTCCCATTGACTATCTCCTTTGGGTTTAAGAGCCACTAGCGCCGATCCGCCAAGGAATCACCGAACGGCTTGCCCGAACGCCGACCGGAGACCACCGCCGGCTCCGCCGGCCGAACCACTTCCTGCATCACGGCTTGAGCACATGAAGGTCCAATTCCGAAATCATCTCGAAGTGACGGTCGGTGGTCGCCAACGGCAAGCGTTCTTCAATGGCATGAGCCGCAATCCAGTAGTCCGGGTCGGGCAGGGTGACGCCCCGCTCTTTAAGTTCGGCGCGAAGTCTGGCGTAGATCGAAGAGGTCTGAATGCCCGGCTGCAAAATCTCGAATGATTCAAGAAATTCGCGGGCCTGCATTGCAGCGGTGGCGGAAACCTTGGCGAGTGCTTGCCCGTAAAGAAACTCGGCGGCCACGTGCGAGCAAATGGCCGGCGGAAAATACCGGAGCGCGAGCGTCTCTATGCGTTTGGACCGCCGGCGCAAAAGTTCCAGGGCGCCCGTGTCAACGAGGATCGCCACGTGATGAAGACTCCTCCCTGATGGCCTCCAAGTTCTTCAGCAGAAAGTCGCCTGCACGATCATTGTCCGGGTGCGAGGCGAGCCGCCAGAAGAGAGGCTTGGCCGAGGAGGCACCCCGCGACAACGGGGTTCGGCGCACACACGGCTTTGGTTCAGACTTTTTAACTGCGATCATAGGGCAAACCTAGTTCAGCCAGAGGCACTAATCAACCGCCGTCCACAGCCGGCCTCAGCGTGCAGCGCGATACTCTTCCAAAGCCTCGCGAGCCATCAGGCCCAGGACATCCTGAGAGGACTTGAAGAGCCGATCCCAATGCTGATCCGCCTCGAGTTCGGAAAGGATCACAGCAGCCACGGCATCCTGCTCACTGTCAGGAAGCGCCGAGGCTCTCTCCATGGCTTTTCCCAGAAGCTGCATCATGAAGTCTTTATACGTTGTTTTGCGCCAGAAATCAACTGCGCCCAAGACCCGTCGGGCGCTGAGGGAGTCGAGAACCGAGGCTTGGCGAGATGGCCCTTAGGCAACTTGGAGTCGAGAGTCGAGGGCCCTGCACTTTTCAGCATGTCAGCATTTCCGCTTTTCAGCTTTTTCCTCGCGAACCGCGCAAGAAACGCCTCCACCGACTCCAGCGCTTCGCCGATGAAATGCCCCATCTTGAAGGATGGGATGATCACGCTGACCAATTGATTGCTCATATGCCTGCCATCAAGTCGGAAAAAGCTTTCCCGAGCTGCTCCTCGGAGTGCGCCTCACGATATTCGCGCCACCGGGGTTGCTGCGACTCTTTCCAACTTTGCGGCGATTCCAAAATCGCGTGCAGGGCCTGCGAAATCGATGGTATGGAATCCTCACGGCAAACTTCGCCAAGACGAAACCGCCTGGTCCGTTCCGCCAACAGGTGCCCCTCACCCACTACCACTGGCTTTTCGAACAGCGCAGCCTTTGTCAGCGTGTTGCTGCTTCCAGGCCAGTCCAGATGAAGGTTCCAGACCAGATCCGAGACGGCAAACACACCATTGTAAGCCGGCCCGTCGGGAACTTTGAGCGGATGGAAAAAACTGCAGGGATGATTGCGCAAAAATTCGTCCAGCATCGCCTTTCCTTTTTCCTCATCCGCAAAGCACGGTAATTCCCCGACTAGAGCAAAACACCACTGGGGGTTGGCCATCGCCACTTGCAGGAACGCATCGACACCCTTGTGCGGAAACAGCATGCCGCTGAGCAAAACAATCTTCCGCCCGGCAGCGAACTTTCTCAATTTGCCCGCAAGGGTGTTCTCACCAAGTTCCGGCGGGGCGCAATTTGTTATGTCCGGAAACACCACACACTTGCCCGGCTTGATCAACGCCTCGATTTTTTCGCTGATTCCTTCATCGAGTGTGGCGATGGCGGCAGGCTTGCCTCGCCCAAGAAACCTTTGCGGCTTCGCCCATTGGCGATGCCACGCATAAACGGACGCCGACGTTGATCTGAAGCCGAAGCTCTGCAAATACAGGCCCGCCCACTTCCATCGAAACCCAAAGCGGAAAGTTCCGAAGCGGTAAAACTGCCAATCGTAAATGCAGGCGAAAAACACCAGATCAGGGCGCTGGGGTCCACGCCGAAGCATGCGGTCTAGCACAAGCAACGATCTCCCCGTGCTCAACAAGTTCTTCCAGCGCTCGGGTGTGCCACGCGGAGCATTCGCCCAACCCGGCAACTTCTCGAGCGACAAATTGGCCTGCAAATTCTCCGGCAAATCAGCAAGGCTACGGCTTACTTCTTCGGGCTTCGGACAAAGAGCCCGAACATTCAGACCGAGCTGAAGAAGGGTCTTGGCGAAAAGCGCGAAATACGTCGGGTGATGCCCGATCCAACTCCAATCGACGAGCGCCACAGTCTTGGTTGCCATGTCGCCGGTCTGGGTTGTCGTGTATTGACCAGTCATCTTGTGTGTCGTCTTGATGATGCACGCATCTGTGCGCATTCTCTCCAGACCTCTTGAGTGCGCCTTGCTGTTTCAGTCCACGTGAACCTTTTCACATTCTGCGCCCCCCTCGAAATCAAACGCTCGCGCATGGCGGGTGCCATCGCCTCTGCGACTCCTCTTGCCATCGCCGCAGGATTCCGGCAATCGCACGGGATGAAAGCATCTCCACCCACTTCGTGGAAAACCGCCATATCGTTGGCCACTACCACAGCCCTGCGAGCCTGTGCCTCGAGAATCGGGAGCCCGAAACCCTCGAACAACGATGGAAAAACAAACGCCACCGCATCCGCGTAGAGCGCCGCCAACTCTTCATTGGAGACCAGGCCGCAGAATTCCACCTGCTTTTCTAACTCCATGAACCTTAGGCAGGCATGCTCGGCTTCGGAAAACTTGGGCCCCGCCACTTTCAAACGAACACCACCGGGCCAACCGCCATCCCGCATAGCTTCCAGAAGCGTTTGGAAAT
>Ga0209190_1002289_pt1 | contig 13006 bp, 8 predicted proteins | sample M_140205_XF_Meta_FD_187315 | JGI IMG/M metagenome (GOLD analysis project Ga0209190, IMG submission 187315) | Freshwater microbial communities from Lake Montjoie, Canada to study carbon cycling - M_140205_XF_MetaG (SPAdes) (version 2) | ecosystem: Environmental > Aquatic > Freshwater > Lake... | reverse complement strand
AGTGCGACGAGCACACCGTTCACCACCTCCACGGTGATCAGCACTACTTTGGACGGCTCGTTCACCATCGACAGCCTGCAGTTCACCAGCGCGCCCACCGGCATCACGGCGGTGACCATCGCCCAGGGTGGCATCGGCACTTTGACCCTGGCTCCTGTCAGCACCATCGGCGGCATTGAAGTTCAGGCCAATGCCGGTGCCATCACCATTTCCGCACCGCTCGTTGCCTCCAATACTAATGCCGCCTCGCAGACCTGGTCGGTGGACGGCACCGCCTCGCTCACAGTGAGTGGCAATACAGCCCTTACAGCAAGAGTGACCAAGGCTGGCGCTGGCATGCTGACCCTCAGCGGCACCAACTCAGGGGCGGGCGGTATCATCCTCACGGGCGGCACGCTGAATATCAACAGCACCTCCGCACTCGGCACCGGCACGTTCACCATTGGTGCCGGCACGACGATCAACTCCACCGCTGGCACAATCATCAACGCGAGCAACAACCTCATGAACTGGAACGGCAGCTTCACGTTCACTGGTGCCACCGCCCTCGACCTCGGCGCCGGCACCATTAATCTTGGTCTGAGCACCACGGTGACCACCGCTGCCAGCACACTGACGGTCGGCGGCGCCATCACCGACAATGCCACCAACCGTTCCCTGACCAAGGACGGGGCGGGCACGCTCGCCGTGGGTGGAAATGTCACCATCGGCAGCAACCTCGCCGTTCTGCTTGGCACCGCCACCTTTGGCGGCACCACCAACACGATTGGCGGCTCCGTCACAGCGTCCGGCACCGCGTTCACCATGAACGGTGCGAGCACCATCGGCAATGGTGTGTCCATCACCGCTGGCACCGCGACCATGAATGGCAGCAACACCATCACGGGCGCGGTCTTGATCAATGGCGGCACCCTGAACCTCGGTGGCTCCAACGCCATCAGTGGTGGTGTCAGCCTGACTGCTGGAACGCTCAATTTGGCCCATGCAGGGGCTCTCGGCGCCAGCGCCTTCACCATCAGCGGCGGCACCACCATCAACAACACCCTTGGTTCCGCACTGACTCTCAGCACGAACAACGCCCAGTCATGGAACGGCAGTTTCACTTTCACTGGCACCAACAATCTGAACCTCGGCACGGGCGCGGTGACCTTGGGTGCCAGTTCGACCATCACCACCACCGCAAACACACTAACCGTGGGCGGTGCCATCGACGACGGTGCAAACACGCTTGGTCTGATCAAGGACGGTGCGGGAACGCTCTCCCTCGGTGCCACCAACACCTATGACGGCACCACCACAATCAATCGCGGCACACTGGTGTATACTGCAGACCAGAATCTCGCTGCCAGCACGAACGCCCTCATCTTTGGTGCCGCCGCAGGCAGCACCAATGTCGGCAATCTCGATCTGAGCACCAGCAGCGCCACCTTTGGCGGCGCAACTATCGTCCAGACCGATTCAGCCACTGCCAACACCATCTCCATCGGCGCAGGCCAGACCCTCCGGCTGAACGGTGCGGTGACGGTGGGCTACAACTCTGCGGCCACCTCGACGACGAAGCTGACCGTGACTGGTTTCACAGGCACCTTTACCATCGGCGCGGCTGGCCAGCCCACCAATGCTAGCGTTACGATTGGCGCTGGTGCCACAAGCAACGCTGGGAATGCTGCCACCTTGGACCTGACTGGGGTCGGCACCTTTTTCGCGAATCTCGGCACCGGCACTTTCCGTGTGGGCGACGCCACCAATTCCTCGGGCGGTGCGGCCGCTGCTTCCGTATTGAACCTCGCTCCGATCAGCACCATCATTGCGACCACCATTACCAATGACAGCCCGGAGGATACGGTGACCCATGCGATCAAGCTCGGCACCGGGACAAACGTCTTGCAGGCGACGACCATTACGATCGGGGGTGGCGCCAACCGTGGCAACGGATCGCTCGATTTCCTCAACACTGCGGGAACGGTGCAGATTCGTGGTTTGGCGGGTGGTGCTACCCGCGCAGCGATGAACGTCCAGAACGGCAGCACGTCCTCTGCAAGCAACCCGTCAGGCACGGTGAACTTCAACGGCCACAGTGCGGACCTTCTCCTTGGCACCGTGGCGGTGGGCGGGCGTAGCGCAGCCACGACAGGCAATGGCACCGGCACCTTCTCGTTTGACACGGGAACGCTGGATACCACGACATTCAACGTGGGTTTCCGCACCGGCACTACCTCCACATCGGGCAATGTCACCGGCACGGTGACCATTGGCGGCGGCACTTCCACCATCACCACCGTCACGCTGGCGACCAATAGTGTGACCGGCACTGTCTCGACCACGGGGACCGCCAACGGGACGCTGAACATCAGCGGCGCCGGCACAGCCAGCATTACCACCCTGACCATGGCCACCAACAGCCAGGGCCCGACTGCCGGCAGCGTGTCGGGTGACGCTGTGGGCAATGTCAACATCAGCGGCGGCACCAACAGCATTGGCACCGTTACCATGGGCGTGAACACCGTCGCTGCGGGCTTCGCCACCGGCAGCGACACGAACACCACGATGACGATCAGCGGGGGAGCCACCACGGTGAGCACGGCCTTCACCATGGGTGCTCAGAACTCCGCTCTCAACGCCGCGACCACAGTGAACAGCGCTATTTCAGCCCTAAACATCAGTGCAGGTTCACTCACCCTGTCCGGCACAACCAATCTCCGCATGGGTCAGGCCACGCTCGATGCGGAGAATGCCGCGACCTCGAGTATCAATATCACCGGCGGCACCCTCACCGTGGGAGGAAACATCCTGTACACAAATGCCACCCTTGGCGTGGAGACCAACACGATTACCCTCAATGGGGGGACTCTGGATATGACTTCAGGCAGCATTGGCGGTGTGGGCACCGTCGGCACTGCGGATGTCGGCACAATCACCTTCAACGCCCAGTCTGGCATCCTGAGAAATCTGGCCGAACTCAACGGCGGTGGCGCAACCGCGGCGGCGACCTTGGACAAAACCACCGCTTTAACTTTATTGCTCAACACCAGCAACGCCTATACGGGTTTCACGACGGTGACGGCTGGCGTGCTGCAAATCACCAACGGCGGTGCGCTCGGTGGGACCGCCCGCGGCACAACCGTCTCTGGCACGGGCGCGGCGCTGGAAATCTCCAATAACATCACCACCACCGCAGAAGCATTGACGCTGAATGGCACCGGTGTCAGCAGCGGCGGCGCACTGCGGAGCACTGGCGGCACCAACACCTATACCGGCAACATCACGCTCAACTCTGCCAGCCGCATCAATGCAGACGCAGGCACCCTAACAATCGACGTCGCTTCCGGCAATGCCATCACCAGCACGGACTTGGGACTCACCCTTGGTGGAGCCGGGAACATTGTTGTGGCAGACGCTATCGCGCTTGGCACTGGCGGCCTCACCAAGGACGGTAATGGCACAGCCACGCTTGGCGCCACCAACACCTACACCGGCGTGACAACGATCAGCGCCGGTACACTGCAAGTGGGCAACGGCACCGATGCCGGTTCGATTGGCACGACGAGTGCGGTCATCAACTCAGGAGCCTTGGTTTACAATGTGGGCACCGGCGTGCGCACCTTGGGGGCGGTCATCAGTGGTAACGGCACGCTGACACAAAACAGCGCTAGTGGCACGCTGAGGCTGACAGGGACCAATACCTACACTGGCACGACAACGATCAGTGCTGGCACACTGCAAGTGGGCAACGGCACCGATGCCGGTTCGATCGCCACGACGAGTGCGGTCATCAACTCGGGAGCCTTGGTTTACAATGTGGGCGACGGCACGCGCACCTTGGGAGCGGTCATCAGCGGTAATGGCACGCTGACACAAAACAGCGCTGGCGGCACACTGCTCCTTACAGGGAGCAATACCTTTACCGGCTTGACCACGGTCAATGCGGGGACCTTGGGTGGCACTGGCGCAGTGGGTGGTGATTTAACGGTCGCCAGCGGCGGCACACTTGCCCCAGGCATTGCTGGAGCGGGGCAGTTCAGCATTAGCGGAAACCTCACCGTCAATCTTGGCGGAATCTTGGCCATGCAAATTGGTGGCGCCACCGCCAATGATAGCGCGACCATCTTCGACTACTTCAACAGCAACGGGCAAAGCCTTGTGGGACTCACCATCAAGCCGGCCTACGAGTTGCAGAACCCTGTTGTACACGACTTCATCTCCGTCGCAGGTGGCTCCGCACCGGCAATCAACGGCACGGTCAAGCTGACGAGCCTGAGCTACACTCCGATCTACGGTGACATCTTTGACCTCCTCGATTGGAGTGGTCTCGCTGGAGTCATGACGTCCAATCCTACCTTCGATTTGAGCAGTGTTACTCTCGGAACCGGCCTTTCATTCAACACTCAGCTGTTCGCTAGCAATGGCATCATTGTCGTCGTCCCTGAGCCTTCCCGTATGCTGCTGCTGATGTTTGGCTTCCTCGGTCTTTTCTTCCGCCGCCGCCGTCGCTCTGGCATCTGATAAGACTCGATCCAAGCTAATCCGACTGAACCCAACCTTGAATAGGTGGGCTTCAGTTTGGGTGCCATGGCAGGGGAGAGATTTTTACCCGTACAAATCGCAAACTTGCGCGGAGTGAAAGGAAAGGTTGCCTTTCCTCCTGCGTTTTGGCATGGCTTGATGTAATCACGCCCGCGTTTCGGTGCCTGACGTCAATCAACCAGTTCCATTCCATGCAAACCAACCCCACTCAAACCTCACGCCGCAGTTTCATTCGCGGCACCGTCGCCGGCGCTGCCGGACTCACTGCCCTTCGCTCCTTTTCTGCGCCGCTGGGTGCCAATGGTGACGTGCGTGTCGCGGTCATCGGCTTCAACTCGCGCGGCCAGGGCCACATCAAGCAACTTCAGGAAATCCCCGGCGTGCGCCTCGTGGCCCTGTGCGATGTGGACAACAACGTGCTTCAGAAAGAGGTCGCGAACCAGGCGAAGAAAAACAACACCGTCACTGCTTACACCGATTACCGGAAGCTCGTGCTCGATCCCGAGATCGACGCCGTCACCATCGCCACACCGAACCACACGCACACGCTCATCGCCATGACGGCCATGGCCGCTGGCAAGCACGTCTATGTGGAAAAACCCGTGTGCCATAACATCTGGGAAGGCCGCCAACTCGTGAACGCCGCTGAGAAAGTCGCGAAGAAAGGGCTCGTCGTTCAGCACGGCATGCAGCGCCGCTCCAGCCCCGGCTGGCAGCAGGCCATGGACTGGGTCAAAGAAGGCCACATCGGCAAGGTCACGCTTTCGCGCGGCATCAATTACAAGAAGCGTGAGTCCATCGGCACCCAAGCCGCCCCGGTCGAAGCTAAAAACGGCGTGATCAAGAGCACCTTCCACGATCTGCGAGACATCAAGACAGATCCTGCCGGCAAACCGCAGGAGGTGGATGTGGACTTCAAGCTGTGGGCGGGCCCGCGCGGCATCAGCCCAGTGCACCGCACGCAGTTCCACTACGACTGGCACTGGCAGTGGGCTTTTGGCAATGGCGACATCGGCAATCAAGGCCCGCATCAGACCGACGTGGGCCGCTGGGCACTGGGCAATCCGGAACTGCTGCCCAAGCGCGTGATGAGCCTCGGTGGCCGCTGGGGTTACAAAGATGACGGCGAGACCGCCAACAACCAGCTTGCCTTTTACGACTATCAGCCCGCGCCGTTCATCTTCGACAACCGCGGCCTTCCCTTGAAGGACATGGACTGGAAACTGGAGCCGGTGTACCGCGTGAATGGCAAGACCGCCGCCGCGCGCGTCGGCAACGTCATCCACTGCGAGGGCGGCTACGTCATCGAGTCCAAAGCCTACGACAATGAAGGCAAGGCCCTCATCAAGTTCGACAACTTCAATGACGGCCAGGATCACATGCTCAACTTCATCAATTCCGTGCGCGCCGGTAAGCTCATCAATCCCAACTTGCACGTCTCCCACGGCTTCCACGCCGCCTCGCTCGCTCACCTCGCCAACATCTCCTATCGCCTCGGCAAGGCCGTGAGCGTCAATGAGGTCAAGGAACGCCTCAAGAACGACAAGGCCGGCACGGAAACTCTCGAGCACTTCGTGCAGAACCTGGTGGACAACAAAATCGACCTCAACGTGGACAAAATCAGCGCTGGCCCTTGGCTGGAGTTCGATCCCGTGGCCGAGAAGTTCATTGGTGAGTTCGCCGAGGAGGCAAATAAACTCGCCACAGAGAACTATGTGGAAGAGTTCAAGCTGCCGGAAGTTTAACGAAAAGTACAACGAACCTCTGAGTTCGTTTCCCAACGCGGAGCCAGGAAACTGGCTCCGCGTTTGTATTTGGCCTCGGTGCAATTCCCATTACGATCTCGCCGCCATGGAATCTCCCACACCTCCTCCCGCTCTTTTACCGCCCACCGCCACGCAAGATGACAAAACGCTCGGCATCGTCATGCACATCCTCTGCCTCATCGGGTTCCCTATTCTCGGACCTCTGGTCGTCTGGCTTATCAAAAAGGATCAAAGTCCTTACCTCGATCAGCAGGGTCGCGAGTTGCTGAATTTTCAAATCAGCTACCTCATCTACGCCTTTGTGGCCTTCTTGCTTTGTTTTGTACTGATTGGTATCCCGCTGCTCATTGTCATCGGCGTTGCCACTCTGGTGCTGACCATCATTGGCATTGTGCGTGCCTCGGATGGCCAAGTGTATCGCTTCCCGTTAACGATTCGCCTGCTGTGATCTGATGGATCTCACTCTCGCCTTAAGATTGTGCCACAACTCCAGCAGCGCCACTCGCGATCGCCCCCGCGGATGGCGATGAACAGCCAAGGAATCAGCCAGATGCCGGCGGTGCATGCAATGAGCAACAGATGAAAGGCGTGATCTGGCGTGCGACGGCGTGCCAGCACTTGTTTGGCACATTGATGACAATGACAACTCGAGTCTTCGTAAGGCATGCCTCTTTTTACCCTGATTCATCCAAAAGTGTCAACCACGGCCTCCAGAGCCAAAACGGTTGCGACTCCAGTGCCGCGATGGTAGCAGAGCGCCCCAATTTCCAACCTCCAGATGCGACCCAACCAACTCCTTCAAGCCATCGGCCCTGAACTGCGTGAGCAGATCATGACCTACATGCAAACCGATCAACGTGCCGCCTACAAGGCCGTCATCGATTCACTCGCTCCATCACGCAAACTGCGTCCTGCCTTCATCTTGGAGAAATCCCGCGCCAAACAGGCGGAGTGGCTCATTGAGCAGCTCAACACCAAGTCCAACGAGGAAGTTACCGCGCAGATCTTCCAGATCTGGCTGCTCAAAGGCCAGCCGCAAATGCTCATTACCTTCCTCAATGCCGCCGAGATCGCGCATGATGGCAAAGGTGAGGTCACCGAACTGCCCGAAGAAATCTCCGATGCCAAAGCGGAGGCCGCCGTCTCCGCCTTGCTCGCACAATTCTCCGCCAAACAGGTCGCGTTGTATCTTTCCATGTTTCAGCAGCAGCGTGCGGGCGGATGGCCTTCCATCACCAAGGCCATCGAGTCCCGTCCTGAGCTGAAACTCGAAGCCTAATCGCGCGTGTCATGATGGACGCCCTCGACAGCGCCATCGCCAGCACGCACACGCATCTGGAGTCGTTGCGCAACGCGCACGGCCACTGGGAAGGCCACCTTTCCAGCAGCGCTCTTTCCACGGCGACCGGCATCGTCGCGTTATCGCTCGTGGATCGCGATAAACACGCAGCACACATCGCCAACGGCGCGAAATGGCTCAGCGATCATCAAAACGCCGACGGTGGCTGGGGTGACACCACGCTGAGCAAAAGCAATCTCTCCACCACACTGCTTTGCTGGAGCGCTTTGCATTTGTGGAGCGCCGACGAGTCGTCGGCAAAAGAAAAGATGGAATGCCGACGAGTCGTCGGCGCTCCCCACCTCCAATTCGCCAATACCTGGATCACCGCGCAAGTCGGTTCGCTTGAGCCACAGGCCATCACCAAGGCGGTCGTCACTCGCTACGGCAAAGACAAGACCTTCTCCGTCCCCATCCTCATGCTCTGTGCGCTCTGCGGCACGCTGGGAGGCAAACCGTGGCAGCATGTCATTGCCTTGCCCTTTGAACTCGCTGCGCTGCCACGCACCTGGTTTGGCGCGGTTGGGCTACCCGTTGTCAGCTACGCGTTGCCGGCGCTCATCGCCATCGGCTACACGCGTTTCAAAAATGCACCGCCTGCATGGTGGAATCCGCTGCGCTGGATTCGTGCGCTCACTTGGCCGCGCATTCGCCCGATGCTGCAAACTTTGCAGCCCAGCAGCGGCGGTTATCTCGAAGCCACGCCGCTGACAAGTTTCGTCACCATGGCGCTTGCGGGTGCTGATCAGCTTGATCATCCCTGCCTGCCACTCGCGGTTGCATTCCTCCGCAAATCGATGCGTGACGATGGAAGCTGGCCCATCGACACCAATCTCGCCACCTGGGGCACTACGCTGGCCCTTCGTTCATGGAGTGCCGACGATTCGTCGGCAAAAAACAATCTGGAATGCCGACGACTCGTCGGCGCTCCATATGACTGGCTTCTGAATCAACAATACCGCGAGATCCACCCCTTCACCAACGCCCCGCCCGGTGGCTGGGCCTGGACTGATCTACCGGGTGGTGTGCCTGATGCCGATGACACTTCGAGCGCGCTTATTGCGCTCAGAAAAACCATTCTTGATTCACCACCGAGGTCACTGAGAAGCACAGAGGCTCAAACCGCTGCAACTCTGTGTCTCTCTGTGTCCTCGGTGGTTGATTCTCATGTCGTCCCCGGCATCAATTGGCTACTCGACTTGCAAAATCGCGACGGGGGCATTCCCACCTTCTGCCGTGGCTGGGGCGCCTTGCCGTTTGATCGCAGTACACCGGAAATCACCGCCCATGCTTTGCTCGCTTGGTGGACGTGGCATGACGATCTGCCTTTCGTGCTTCAAACACGCATCGTCGCAGCAACGCAACGCGCGCTGATTTATCTGAAACGTGTCCAACTCTCAAACGGTGCCTGGATTCCGCTCTGGTTCGGCAACGAGCATACGTCCGACGAAAATAATCCCGTCTATGGCACCGCTCAGGTCATTAAGCACCTCAGCGGCAACGACTCACTCGCCACACGAGCCCGCGCTTTGATCCAAACCGGCCTCGATTATCTCCTCACCGCCCAAAAATCCGATGGCTCCTTCGGCGGCGATGCCACGGCTCCTTCCAGCATCGAAGAAACCGCCGTCGCCCTCCATGCTTTGTGCGGCTCGTCCAGCATCCAGCATCTAGCACCCAGCATCCAGTGGCTCCTCGCCGCCACCCGCAACGGCACCCACTTCCCCACGGCACCCATCGGTCTCTATTTTGCCCGCTTATGGTATCACGAGCAGCTTTACCCCGTCGTCTGGACGCTCGGGGCCTTGCAGGCCGCACGGCGCGTGCTGGAGCGTGAGAAGCATTGACAAGCACGGCGTGGCTCCTAGAATCGGCCTCGAATTCACCCAGCAACAACAGCGCACCGTCAGGCAAGTGGAGGTTTACCGGCATGAGGAACACAGAATTTGAAGATGAACGGCGTCCGCCCAATCCGCCGCTGCATTCCGAAAAGATCGTCACTGATCGGAAGATTTTCTTCCTCGATCTCAAGGAGAACGACCGCGGCAAATTCATCAAGATCACCGAGGATGTGCGTGGTCGCCGAGACACGATCATTCTGCCAATCGACGCCGCCCAGGAGTTCATGGACGCCATGATGCGCACCTTGGATGCCGCCGGTGTGGATGAGTGAGGTGCTTTGTCAGCACCTTCCAATCGCGCTTGGACACTCCCTTCTCGCTGTACAAGACCGGTGGGCTGGTTGAGTGATGGACGATGGTGGATATGTAGTCCTCAAACGCTTGCTGTAATGTCAACCTAGGCATGCAGGGGCAAGATGACTTTTTCAGCGCAGCCTAACGGGTGTGCTAGCTGACCCCTCGGTCCTAGACCAGCCAAGGATGAGCCAGTCCATATTCAGTCCGAATACACCGGAACAAGCGGATCGAACTAGTCGGCGAGGTTCATTGATTAGCAGTGCAAATCGATAGCGGGCCATTCATGCCGGGCGTTTTTCTCCCGACAGAACAAGACAAGCCTTCACGAATTGACCCCTGAACCGTGAGTTTCTTGGGCGCATTGCGCGTAAACAACCCGTTCTTACATGGATAATTATATTGTATATTATATAATATTTATTAAGAGTAAAAAAATTCATTATCCAATGGACGGGACCCCGATGAGGCGCCTGTTTAAACCAAGTCCCAAAAGGGACGTTTTAACCATGAAAACACATCCTTCTTTGACTGCCGGGTTTGAGGCTACCACTCTGCGTGTTCTGGCTTTTGCATCGTTTTTCCTTGTGTCCGTCACCCAGGCGGCGGTGATGGTCTCGAATCTCAGCAACACGATCTCCCTCTACGATCAGGTGGAATATTACGTGAGCACAGGTGCCGGGAAGACAGTGGCCAACGATTTTACAACAGGGAACAGCGCGATGTCGTTGGACGGCATTCGAGTGAATTTTGCGGGGGGCTCTGATCCTTCAGGCATCGGCTTCAAGGCGGCACTGTTTTCCGATCAAGGGCTGCTGGCACCGAGTGGCGGCCCACAGTCTTTTCTGGTGGATTTGACGGGGCCGAGTCCTGTCAGCGGGGGTCTGATTTCCTACACGCCGCTGAGTCCCTATGTCTTGGCGGCAAACACGCGTTACTGGGCGGTTTTCAGCGCGCTGTATCCCAGTTCTAACGACGAATTATTCCCGATCACAAACACGCTGAATCCCACCGAGGCGGGCGCACCGGGTTGGAGCATCGGCGACCACACGGCGCTTCTCACATTGACCAACGGCACACCCAATTCGGGCGTATGGAACTACAATGCGACTGGGGCAGGAATGATGATGGAAGTGAGCGCCAGTTCGGTTCCGGAACCTTCGAAGGTGATTTTTCTGGCATGTGGACTGGGGGCGATGCTCATGGGTCGCCGTCGTCGGGGGCTAACACAGCCAGAAGCGCTGCAAGGCCGTATTTGAAATCCTCAACGGGCCGAATCAGCGCCGATCGATGACGGCGAGAAAGCGCGCAGCGAGATTGTCACTCAGCGTGCACGCCGAGGCCAGGCTTTTGAGCCGACAGGTGTGGTTCTCCTCCTTGCAGTGCGGATGGTGAAACCTCTGGTTGAGCCGACGCTTTTGCCTGCGGTTAAGCAAACTCGATCACATGCTTCTGCCCGTGCTCGTCATGCGCGGGATTGAGGCTGCGCAGTTCGAATTCGATGCGTTCGGCACTCACGCGTGCCATGACCCAGCCGTTGGGACGCTTCGGATCGAAGACATACGCGATGGGCGGCAGATTGATGAGCGGCAGCCCGGTCTTCTCGTGCTTCGACTTCAGCCAGGTGTGAGTGTGGCCGTAGATGAAGCCCTGCACCTTCGGATGGGCAGCCAGAAGATCGAATAGGGCATCGCTATCCTGCAGGCAGCCGCCTTTCTTTTTCTCGTCCATGCTCGCCTGCTGCGGGTTGTGATGAGCAACGATGAAGGTGGGCTTGTTGGGTGAGTTGCGCAGTTCGCGTTCGATCCAGACCAACTGCTGCTCACCCAAGCGGCCGGGGGTTTTGTTTACGAGGTCGAGCGAGTCAAGCAGGATCCAGTTTACTTGGGCGCTGGTGACGGTGGCGACGTGCTTGTCCGGTACGTTCATCGGGCGTTCCGCGTTTGGCGGTGGTGGGCCGATGACAGCGTTGAGGAAGTTGTTGCGGTGATCGTGGTTGCCGAGGGTGCAATGAATCTGGATCGACTGTTCACGCAGCGGCTGCATGCAGCGCAAAAAGGCGACGTAGTCCTCGCTGATGCCTTCGAGGAAGGCGCAGTCGCCATTGACGATGAGGCCGAAGGGTTTCTGGCCGATCTTGAGCACTTGGTTGGCGCAGCGGCGCAGATTTTCCGCCATGCAGACGCCGCGTGAGTTGAGCGTTTCATCGGCGGCGATGTGTGTGTCTGAAAACAGCACCCACACCTGCTCGGGAATCTCAATGGCGGGCAGTTGCGCGGTCAGCGCGCCAAATGCGGCCGCGGAGCCACGTTGCAGAAAGTTGCGGCGGTTGAGAGGGGGCAGGGTGATGGGCATGGGAAATGAAACGCGAAATGAGGACCAAATCGTGCGGGATTGAAGGCAAACTACGTGCCGAAGTAGCGATCACCAGCATCGCCGAGGCCAGGAACAATGTAGCATTTGTCGTTGAGACCGTCATCCACTGCAGCGGTGACGATGGGCACGTCAGGATGCGCGTGCGCCATTGCCGCAAGACCTTCGGGGCAACTCACGACACAGATCATCGTGATGCGCAGTGCGCCAGCCGCTTTGAGCTGACGTGCGGCCTCACAGGCACTGCCGCCAGTGGCGAGCATGGGATCGAGCAAGAAGACATCTGCCGCTGCGAGATTGGCCGGAAGATTGGCATAGTAGGCATGCGGCAAGGCGGTTTCCTCATTCCGCTTGATGCCGACATGCGCGACGATGGCCTCTGGTACCAGCGGCAGAATGCCATCGAGCAGTCCGAGGCCGGCACGCAGGATGGGAACGCATACGACGGGTCGTGCGAGCTGTGCGCCGCAGGTCTGTGTGATCGGCGTCTGCACGCTGGTCTGCTGCAACGGCAGTTCCCGTGTGGCTTCCAGAAAGAGCATGCGTGCGAGCATGTTGATGTGACGCCGAAACTCATGCGAAGGCGTGCTGACCGCTCGGATGGCCGCGAGATGGCACTGCGCCAAAGGATGCTGAACAATGACAGGCTGCATGAGCCGTATTGTGTCGCGTTTGCCTGCGCTGGCAAAGTTTTCCACCACCGGATTGACGTGCGTGATACCATGCAGGCATGAAAACACGATTCTGCGTTCTCGCTCTTGCTGCCGTGTGCCTTGCCGCCTGTGTCATGCCCCCTGCACAGGATGGAT
>Ga0209190_1002288_pt1 | contig 13007 bp, 12 predicted proteins | sample M_140205_XF_Meta_FD_187315 | JGI IMG/M metagenome (GOLD analysis project Ga0209190, IMG submission 187315) | Freshwater microbial communities from Lake Montjoie, Canada to study carbon cycling - M_140205_XF_MetaG (SPAdes) (version 2) | ecosystem: Environmental > Aquatic > Freshwater > Lake... | reverse complement strand
CAAGAACCACACGCTTAAAGCCCCACGCAATGGCTTGCTCGACACCGGCGGCATTGTGCACCGCCAATTGGGTCGACGCATGAAGGCGAAGACCCGGGAAATACTCGCGGACAATCTTGGCAACCGCTAAATCCTGCACGATGACTGCATCGACGCCGACTTCTTCGAGTCCAGAAAGTGTTTCGATGAGATCGTCAATTTCATGGTCTTTGATCAGGATATTTACCGCTACGAGAACCTTCATCCTAAAGGCATGGGCCAGCGGGACGAGTTCTTTTAGATCTTCGAGAGAAAAATTCTCGGCCCGGGCGCGGGCATTGAATTGTTTGAGGCCCAAGTAGACGGCATCGGCCCCGGCATTCAGCGCGGCCATAAATTGCTCACGACCGCCGGCAGGGGCGAGGATCTCGGGGGTCCGGCTCTGGTGGTCTCTGGGGTCAAACATAGTGAATAGTTACTATCATATTATATATTTAAATCAACATTTCATTATAGTTTTTAACTGATTCTATGAGTTAAAAAAACTCAAGGAAATCGGGGATCTTCCGATTTCCCCCACATGATCCACTTGAAACAAATCCAAGACTTCGTCTCCCAGGGCCTCGCCGAGCAAGCCGAGCAGGCTCTCGACAACCTCTTGGAGCTGGGCCCCAAGAACACGGAGGCCATGAAACTCCGTGCCATGCTTTATGAGCGCAGCGGACGTTTCATGCAAGAGTCAAAGATGTGGGAACGGGTCGGTCGCATTGCAGACGACGATCAGGACTACCTTGCCTATCTGGAACGCCGGCAATCGGAAGAGCGCGAGCGTTTCTACTTTACCGATGACTTGCCTGACGGAGGCCGCCGTTTTCTGGCCTACCCGAGAAACGTTGTTTATTCGGCAATGGCCGCACTACTTGGATGTGTATTTTTTCTGGTTTACGCCCGCACTACCGGGGCGGCGGACCCAAAAAACCAGGCCGTGACCCTGAGCATCTTCGCCCTCTGCGTCATGGCGCCATGGGTTGCCATTGGCGTCGCCTACCTTAAATCCATCCGCTCTATCAGCGTCAGCAGCACCGGCATTGAAATCGCGCTGCGCTTCGGAGATGTCACTCTGGAATGGGGCGACATTGCGAACGCCTGGGTTGTTCACCAGTTTGGCCCTAAAAATCCGCAATTGGCGTTGGTTCTAGTGCCACGCAGCGCAACCGCCAAAGCCATTTCCATCGACCTCATGCAAGAAACCACGGCAATTCGAGCCCGCAGCCACTTTTTACGCGATGTTGAAAAACACATTAAAGAAATCGCCACCGTCCGCCTTGCAGAGGTCTTCGAAGAGCATCTCAAAGGTAGGGACATACTTTCCGTTTAAGCCCCCCAACATGGCGCAACCACAGCCTAAAATTCATGCTTCTAAAGTTTTTCCCGGATTTTGCCGATACGACTCACATCAAATTGGTAAATCAGGGGTCCAGAAATGCCTGCAGGTTTTAGCACGATCACGAAAACAGCCTTGAAGGCAGCAAGCGCCGCGGCGTCATCGATTGTCGCCACCGGTCTGGTCCTGGGCGTCGTCAGCTGCAGCAAGCGCGACCCTAAAATCGATACGGCTGCACCAGGCATCGGTCAGTCGACATCAAGCTCCGGTGGCCGCGGCACCTCAACTACCGGAGGTGGCAGCAGAACCACTGGATCAGGCAACAGCACCGTCATTCCACCACCAGGCGGAGGAAGCGGGCGACCGACAATTCCGAGCGTACCAAACATACCGAGCATACCGGGCAACCCGAGTATCCCCGGTGGCGGCGGCAGCAGACCCATCGTTCCCAACAACCCAATTGGCCCCAGCGGTAGCGGTGGTGGCGGCAGCCGCCCCAACGTGATTCCCAACGGCCCTACCGGCGGCGGCGGTGGTGGTGGTGGTGGTGGAGGCGGTGCCTCAGACCGTAACACCACTCAAGTCAACGTTCCGATGCAAGTCGAAATGAGCGTGGGCGGCCCGAAAGTAAAGGCAACGCTGCCAGCTGGAGCCAGCGCCGTAAATTTGCAGTACCTCAGCGTCGCGGGGATGATTGAAGGTACTACCGTCGATGTTTCCCTGACGTTTAAAAGCGGGACCAAAACATGCGTCATTGAAAAGGTGTCGGTGCGGATTGAACCACAGTCCGTGTCAGTGCCCTGTAAATAATTGAACCTGAAAGTGAGATCCGAACTGTGATTCCGAACGCAAACAAATCCATAACGATCACCCGCCAAATGGCCACGAAAGCTGCCACTGCGACGGCGATTTGCGCAGTGATTCTGTCAGCTGGCGCCTGCAAGCAAAAGAGCACAGGCATAAGCATGCTGCGCGCCAACGACCGGTTCAACGCACCATTTTCGGCGACCCTTTCCGCCAGCCCGAGTGGATGGTCTGTACAGATCGGCGACAGCGACATCACTGGCCTTACCGTCAGCGAAACCTCATATGTAACCTCAGCCACCAAAATGCCGGGAATCTTGGAAGGCTCCCAAACCTCGGGTGCCATGAGTTTTACCGCCAACATGAATTACACGTTTCAGTTCAATGTTTCCAAGGATGGCGGCACCCCCGTTCTTTGCGAAACAAGTTATGCGGCCCCGCTTAACTATTCCGTCGAGAAGACCTTCATCAAATGCAACAGCAACTTCAACGCATCGCCCAACGGCGGTCCATCGACCCTTGAACCCAGTTCTGATGCAGATTCTGACAAGACCATGGGCCGGTATATTTCTGAAAACACCGTTACAATCAGAGATGCCTTGATCCTCAACCGCAAATCGATGTCGCCAGCAAGCATCGCACGGTGGGAGGTCCTTGAACCGAAGGTAATAGCCATTCTGGGTCGTTACGGGGACAATGGTGCTGGTGCAAGCGCAGACGTAACCTACACGATCCAAGCTGACGTGAAGGTCACGGATGCGTACAGCGTTGCTAAAGCGTTGATTGCGGCCTACGGCGGCGGCTCGAGCAGCACCGATCCGTCCCAAACCAGTAAAGTTTGTTTTTGTACGGTCACGGTATGCACGGCAGGAGAATGTTCAGCAGCAATACTACAGCCGATCTCATCCATCACCGATCCAGTCCAGTGCTCCGCCAAGTCGGGTACCATTGCAAACTCCAATTCTGACCCGTCATCGCTGTTCAACGACCAGATGACCACAACCGAGTACTCGCAGTGCTCGATGCAGTGAAATTCGCCTAAAAGGCCCCAGATAGACCGATTTCAGATGCTTAAAAAACAGGCCGTCCCATCCGGGGCGGCTTTTTTTCTGCTTTATTTGGCTATTTTGAATTTTTTTGGCTCAGCCGCCCTTGACAATCCCCGCAGCGGCATTACCTTGCAGACGGCAAAGATATCAGGGTTTTACATCCTGTTGTGTCTGGAAGTCCGAATTTGATCCGCTATTTGAACCATGAATGGAGGAAATATTCATGAAAATTAGACCCTTGCAAGATCGTATCCTGGTGAAGCGCCTGGAAGGCGAAGAGAAGACCGTTGGCGGGATCATCATCCCAGACAACGCGAAAGAGAAGCCGATGGAAGGCAAAGTGATCGCTGTCGGCAACGGCAAGGTCCTGGACAACGGCTCCCTGCGCAAGCCGGACATCAAAGTCGGCGACAAGATCCTGTTCAGCAAGTACTCGGGATCCGAAGTGAAGATTGACGGTACCGAGCACCTGATCCTTCGCGAAGACGACATCCTTGGCGTTCTTGAATAAGAAACGATCCTTCGCTCTGCTCAGGATGACGGGGTCGTCATTCTGAGGCCGAAGGCCGAAGAATCTCAACGTAGTAAATAATGTTCATTTCAGGAGATAAATAAGCATGTCTGCAAAAGTTATTTTTTTCGGCGAAGAAGCGCGCCGCAAGATCCTTCGCGGCGTAAACACCCTTGCTGACGCCGTCAAAGTTACCCTCGGTCCTAAAGGCCGCAACGTTGTCATCGAAAAATCGTTCGGCTCGCCGACGATCACGAAAGACGGCGTGAGCGTTGCCAAGGAAATCGAACTCGAAGACAAGTTCGAGAACATGGGCGCCCAGATGGTGAAGGAAGTCGCCTCGAAGACTTCTGACATCGCCGGTGACGGAACCACCACCGCAACGGTTTTGGCTCAAGCCATCTACCGCGAAGGTGCCAAACTGGTTTCCGCAGCGCACAATCCAATGGAACTGAAAAAAGGCATCGACGCCGCTGTTCAGGCCATTGTAGCTGAACTCGACAAGATGAAGCGCCCATGCAGCAAGCGCGAAGAGATTGCCCAAGTCGGCACGATCTCGGCAAACAACGATGCTGAAATCGGCAAGATCATCGCTGAAGCCATGGACAAAGTCGGCCGTGACGGCGTTATCACCGTTGACGAAGCCAAGAGCATGGAAACCGTGCTTGAGACCGTTGATGGCATGCAGTTTGACCGCGGTTACTTGTCCCCGTACTTCGTGACCGATGCTGAGCGCATGGAAGTCGTCCTTGAAGACGCTTACATCCTTATCAACGAGAAGAAGATCTCCAGCATGAAAGAAATGCTGCCGATCCTCGAGAAAATCGCTCAGACTGGCCGTCCTTTCTTGATCATCGCTGAAGACATCGACGGCGAAGCCTTGGCCACCCTCGTGGTGAACCGCCTGCGTGGCACGCTGAAGTGCTGTGCAGTGAAGGCGCCTGGTTTTGGCGACCGCCGCAAAGCTATGCTGCAAGACATCGCAGTCCTCACGGGCGGCACGATGATCAGCGAAGACCTCGGCTTCAAACTCGAAAACATGACGGTGAACCAACTTGGCCAAGCCAAGCGCATCACCATCAGCAAAGACAACTCCACCATCGTTGATGGCAAAGGCAAAAAGGCCGACATCGACGCACGCGTGAAGCAAGTTCGCGGCGAAATGGAAAACACCACCTCTGACTACGACCGCGAGAAGCTCCAAGAGCGTCTGGCGAAAATGGTCGGCGGCGTGGCCGTTGTTAAAGTCGGTGCTGCTACCGAAACCGAAATGAAAGAGAAAAAAGCCCGCGTTGAAGACGCACTGAACTCCACCCGCGCAGCGGTTGAAGACGGTATCGTCGCAGGCGGCGGCACGGCCCTTATCCGTGCTCAACATGCCCTCGACAAGTTGACCTTGTCGGCAGAGCAAATGTTCGGCGTCCAGATCGTTCGCCGCGCCGTTGAAGAACCACTTCGCCAGATCGCTTTCAACGCCGGCTGGGAACCAGCTGTTGTCGTTGAGAAGATCCGTAACGCCAAAGGCGGCGACGGTTTCAACGCACTGACCGAGAAGTTCGAAGACCTGTTCGCTGCTGGCGTCATTGACCCGACGAAAGTAACGAAAACGGCCCTGATCAATGCTGCATCTGTTGCCAGCTTGCTCCTGACCACCGAAGCCATGATTGCCGACAAGCCGAAAGATGCTTCGGAATCTGCAGGCGCCGGTGCTGGCATGGGCGGCGGCATGGGCGGTATGGGTGGAATGGGCGGCATGGGCGGGATGATGTAATAAGATGCTGATTTTAAAGGCTTAAGCCGTTAAAATCAGCTCTATTTTCCGCTAGTTCGACATTTTTTTAAGCCCTGATCGGAAGTAATTTCGATCAGGGCTTTGTTATTACTGTGAAATATCTGTCATGCCATCGCGACAAAGATTATTTTAGGTGTCTTTTATTGAAATTTAATCTATAAATTAGTACAATTATAATCTAGAGAATGGTTTTGATTTTTCTCGTTTTCAACTTCATTTATAGAGTTTATACCAATAAATGAGCACAAAAATAAACAAACTCCTCTCGAAGTGGGCCAAAGGAGCAGTCGGGACCAGCTCATGGATGGAAGCGAGCGGCATCGGTCCAGACCTCCGCAAAGCTTACAAAGAGAGCGGATGGATCAAGGCAATCGCAAGTGGCGCCTATACAAGATTTGACGATTCGGCTGAGTGGCAAGGCGCGTTATATGCAATGCAAACCCAGCTACATCTACCAATTCACGCAGCTGCATTGACAGCAATCGAATTAAAAGGTCGCGCGCATTTCATTCCTCAAGCCGACAAGCACCGGGTCTATCTCTTCGCCAGGCGAGATACCACCATTCCAAAATGGAAAAATGCTTTACCAGACGCTGAGAGACTTCACGTCACTAAAACGGAAATCTTTGCCAACGTGGACGATGCAGGGCTATCGAAGTTCAACTGCGGTGATTTTTCTATCACTATCTCAGCACTGGAACGAGCCATGATGGAATTTCTCCACCTAGTTCCTAAAGTTCACTCTACAGACCATGCCAGAAAGATCATGGAGTCGCTGACAACGCTAAGACCCCATGTGGTGCAGGAGCTGCTAGAGAAATGCAATTCGGTAAAAATCAAACGCCTCTTTCTTGCTCTCGCTGAAGAGGCGGATCACCGCTGGTTTGTTCAAATCGATAAAGAAAAATTGGACCTTGGTTCAGGCAAGCGAACCATCGACCCAGGTGGCACGTTCAACTCGACATACCTGATAACCATCGCTGCTCGGGAGCTCGCCTAATGAACAAGAGCTTCCTTGAGCAAGTTCGATTGATGCTCCAGTGCTTGCCCATCGTCATGGAAAACGAGGCATTTGCCCTCAAAGGCGGCACAGCTATCAACTTTTTTGTGCGCGATATGCCGAGGCTATCTGTTGATATCGACTTAACCTACTTGTCGATAGCGCCCCGAGAAGTTTCGCTTAAGGCCATATCTGATGCCCTTGACCGCTCTGGAACGGCCATACGAGGGCTACCCGCTACCGTCGAAAAAATAAGGCCTGCAGGCTCCAAGCACATTCACAAGTTGCTTGTGAGAACTCCAAAGGCTCAAGTTAAAATCGAACCCAACACCATCATTCGCGGCACCGTTTTCCCGCCTAAAGACTTAGAGCTCGTCTCAAAGGCGCAAGAGGCATTTGAAGTATCGCTCAAAGTTTCGTGCCTCGACGAAGATGAGCTATATGCAGGAAAAATTTGTGCCGCACTCGACCGTCAGCATCCGCGGGATCTGTTCGATATGCGAGATTTTTTCTCATTCCGCAAACTGACCGAACGCTTGGGTCAAGCTCTCGTGATCTATATCGCGTCATCGCCTCGCCCGATGCACGAACTCCTTTCGCCAAATCCCCAAGACGTCAGCAAAATATTTTCCTCAGAATTTCAAGGAATGACCACAACAGCCGTAACCCTTGATGAACTTTTAGAAGCTCGCACGACATTGTTTGCAACCGTCATCAATTGTTTGCCAGCAAAGGGCAAGGAATTCTTGCTCACTCTAAAAGCAGGAGCACCCAAGTGGGCACTACTTGATTACGTCGATGCTAAGTCGCTTCCAGCGATAGGATGGAAGCTTCAAAATCTAGAAAAGCTCGACAATGCCAAGCGCAACAGCCAACTTTCCAAACTAGAACGCGCCCTCAAGTAGCGCTTTCCAAATCTGCTAGCTGCCCACAATTTCAACCGGAGTCCGGAGTTTTTAAGGGTAGACTCCGGGCAAATCCTCTCTATCTGCCTTTCAGTACTGGCAAGGAACGACTTCGAATAAAGCGAAACCTGTCGGAGCACCAGGGCGCGCAAACTCAAAGTAATCTCTTGGGTTTCGTTCGAGCGCGTGCCCACTTAAATGGGGCGTTTATGCCCGGTTTGACGTGGCCTGCTCCAATCGCTAGACTTGCAGTTAAATGAAGCCCGTCCTGCAGGATGTTCAATGCCGCGAATGATTCAAAATCGTTTATTTTTATTTCTAATGCCGTTATTTGCGACACTCATGCCGTACATCGCATTCGCGCATGGGATCAGCGACGAAGGCGAAAAATCGAGCCTAGGCGTTTATGAGCTAAAGATTCCCGGTCCGGGCACGCAATTCAACGACCCGTCTTGCAAAGCCGAAGCAACCACTATCGCCGAAAACTTTGCCAAGGCCTCGGGCGCAGTGATCGTCGAGGTTGATTGCCAGTCGGGCTCCGCAAATGTGCACAAGGCGATCATCCATTATGTTGCCAGTGCTCGCGTGAGCATTTACGACGCCAATCGCGACATCGTTCCGACCGTGAGTCCGTCTTATGCCAAGATGGAAGATTGCGTTCAGGGGCTCGCAGCCGAGGTTCCTGTTTTTCGTCAGCACACCGGCCTGGATCCTTTTGCCTCGTGGTGTTACGTCGCTCATCGCTCCTCCTATGGTTTACGTGACACTTATCTCAGTGCGATTTACGCGGTAAATCCCGGATCGGAAATCGCAAATGCCAAGCACCTGACCTACGCCACAATTTCCAACCCTTCAGTTGCGCCAGCAGCGCTTGCGAATGTCGCTCGTGAAATGGCTGAACGTGCTGGAGTTGACGTGGTCTGGAGTGACGCATCCCTTGGGATGGGACTCTGGCATGCTGCGGTCGCTTATTACAGCGAGAATGAAATCACCCTGTCAGCGGACACATTGGGTCACTTGCCGACCATCGACGCCTGCAATGCGAAGGCAGCGAGCCTGAACGCCGCGTGGACCGCCTCTGAATCAACCGACACGCATTTCTTCTGCATGGACGCGCATTATGGTGTCCCACAACTTGGTTTGATGTGGCGATCCACACCGGATCAGAAGGACAAGGAATTTACGATCACGCGGTTTAACAAGGACTATCTGAACCAGGACGCTTGTGAGGCCGCAGGTTCTGAAATGGTGAATCGCCTGACGCAATACGGTCAGGTTGTCCTGGCCTCCATCTGCGTGCATGAAAAATACCCAAAGGCCGGCGAGCCGCTGCCACCATTACAGCTGACCATCCTCACCAAGTAAGACAACAGTCCCGAGAGACGCGTCTGACATCAAATGCTAAATTTCGAACATGTCAACAGCAAGGCACACGGCTGTTTCCTCTTTAGACGGTGCGACGAGATTTCTGGTCTCCCGGATGAAATTCGCAACAAGTTCTTTCAGACCGCTAACGTCTTTTTCCGAAAGCCCGTAAAGGGCCGTGTAGTGATAATTTGAACCTTCAGCTCGGTCTTGTAGTCTCTGATTTGCAATGTTTCGCCATACGTTATGATGACTAACAATCAGCCCAGAAGATCGGGAATGCACGTCATGTGCAATTGTTTTAACTGTCTCACCTTCGAAAGCTAGAAGGCCCATAGCATGCAAATCATTAGCAGCCCTGGCTAAAATGTCTCGAGAAATATTCAAACGTGCAGCCAGCGCTGAGATTGTTTGAAACTTGGGAATTGCTGCCAGCGTGTGGATGGCTGGATAAAACCAAGTGGCATAGTACTTTGCTTGCTCTTCTCCTGAGAGTTTTCTTTGTGTGGTAAGACGCTCGCTAAGTTGCTCTTTTCGTCCTGAAAGATTTTTAAGCTTCTTCTCCCAGTACATCCGGTAATGACTAGTGGCTGCCCGGTCGAGATGCACGAGACCAGTCACGTACTCAAGCCCGTCTTCATCCAGGCCCCAGGTACTCGCCACGGCGTATGCTTGCTCCGCGCTCAGTTGCGAGGTGCCAGCCAGCACTTGCGAAAGGTAAGAGCTTTGGCACTTGGCTGCTTCAGCCATTCGACCGTGGGCTCCGCGACCTTCCAGTTGTATGCGGCCTTTAAGTAACTGCCTGTAATCTTTGTATTTATATATATCCAAGGCCGCGTTTAGCTCCAAAAAATCGGTAACATTTACTAACAAAAGTATGTCATTTTTAATAAAAAAAATCTAGCGAATGCCCTCAAGATTGCTTAAATAATCAGCACCCGGGTTCATGGAATTAAAATAAAGTTGAAAGAATCTATTTAATAAAGCATTAATAAACAGAGGTTATTTTATGAAATCAATTAAAATTTTGTTTTGTATCACCTTAATGACCGCCTGCAGTGTGAAGGGTCGGGTTGGCCTGCCGCCAGACGATGAATATGACACCCCTTACGGTGACGGTTCACCGGTCATTGGTGAGCCCGCAGCTTCGCCCAATAAACCCGCGGGCACGATCACGAGCTCCGGTGGGTATGTTTACGGATACCAACAAAATCCATGGTTCCTCGGCAACGTAAAGTCCGTCAACTATTGCATCGATATGGACGAGGCGAACTTCGGTCCGAAGCGCGAGGAGGCAAACGCGTCGATTCAGCGTGCTGTGGGACTTTGGAAGATCGCATTTTCTGCGCCGAACATTTATCCGTTGCTGGAAGTGGAACCTGCTGACGCGCTGAAGATCGGCCAGCAGGATTTCAATCTTGTTTCGTGTGAATCTGGAACGGTCGATATCCGTTTTCAATTCGGCAAGCTGACGGACAGCCAGCGCGCCACTTTGGTCAAGCCAACCAAGTACGTCGCATCTGCCGTCCAGACTGAATATGACGAGGAGCAATTACGTGGCAAAGGCTTCATTTATGTCGCCGCTGAAAAAGGCTCTCTCCGCCCAGAAGCAGACGATCTGGCGGAGGACTTTCTTTCCCACCACGACCACATCGTATTGGACATGACCCTGGTGCACGAACTCGGGCACGTGTTCGGTGTACCCCACCAAATGGGCACCGCGTTTCCGATGGGCGAAAGTTTTTGTGAACAGCTTGTGACAACCAAATTCCGCTCGATACTTGACTTGTTTATTATCCTTGATCCAGAAGAGGCTTCTTATGTTGGTTATTCAAACTACCGCGAGCTTCTTCATATCCAGATGCGAGATTTGTTCCGCGTCAATGGTTCTGGTCAAGTCAGCTTGAGCGAAAGCGAGTTGCGGGTAGTATTGGGAATCAATCTGGATTTATCGAAAGAAAGTGAAGCGATCTTGACGGCGAAGCAGTGGTCCCTAAGCATGGTCAGTTGGTTTGATAATCCTCCGACCAATCCGACCAATCCGACAAAGCACACAAAAGTCAGGGAATTGGTAGAATTCAAGCTAACAATGCCTGGGTCCCTTTTTCGCGAGGCGATTTTCATGCGCCTGCCGAAGGGCCAGAAAGTCTTCCGGTTCAAGGACCCTGACGACTTCGGGACTGGGTTGCCAGGCACGAGCACTGGTTCATTTATCGAACTTCCGCTTGTACAAACGGTGCAAAATGAGATTAGCGGAGAGATGACGGTACTCGATACGGGGAAAGTGATTCCGGTTTCGCTCAAAACCCGCCCTACTTGGTTAGGCGGTGGAATACACGATTCGCTCCAGGTCCAGTTGGTCATCGACGGCAGAATTATCGAGTTATTTTGATTTTAATCGTGGCTAGCTCAGCGCCCCGTAGTCAAGAGTAAGCGCTCCATGAACGACATCTTCCGCGCCGCATGATTTCCCTCCAAGATTCCCCCTTCGTAAATCACGAAGGGGGAACTTTTATGCACTCGACATCACACCAAGCATCGGCTCGTTGGCGGGCACACATCGACGCGCAGGCCAGGAGTGGTCAACCACAAAAAGTGTTCTGCCCCGGCAAGACTTTCCGAGCAGAAAGTCCGCAGGCGACCGTGTGGATTATGGATCGCTTACGGTGATTTCGGTCATCTAGGGGACTGTTATTTCGACGAGTTTTCTTAAGATATCCCGTCCGAACCAGAAGAAAATAAGATGCTTATAAGCATCTTTATTTCTATATATAGTATACTTTTGCACAATCTTTTTGTAAATTTAAGAATGCCTATTAGCTTACTGAGGTGGCAATGAAGATCCCAGAAAAGTTGGCCATGAAGCAAATCGAAAGACGGCTTGAGAAAATCCGTCCTCTCGCCAAGGACACCAAGGTCCGAGCCGGCTGGATCCGCTATATGCGCCATGCGATGTTAATGACATTGAGCAATCTGGCAAAGACAGCCGGATTGACCAAAGCAACTGTTCAACAAATCGAGAAACGAGAGATCTCCGGAAAGGTCACTCTCGAAACCATGCGAAGAATTGCCGCCGCCATGGAGTGCGAATTTGTCTATGCACTCGTTCCAAACCAAGACCTCAGTGCTTTTCTAAAAAAGAAAGCCGCGGCGAAAGCAACTCGTATCGTCCGCGAAGCCGACGTTCATATGACACTTGAAGATCAAAGGGTCTCCGAGGACCTCAAAGATCGAATTGACCGCATCGCTGAAGACCTGCTCGCCAAGGGAGATATTTGGTGAGTGATTTTATATTCAAGGACAGAGACGGTCAAACGCCCCTGCCGCACGAGTTGCAAAAGGGACTTAAGATCAAGACCATCCAGACTGTCGGTGAACTGGATGAATACGAAGAAGACAACATCGCTAAAGGTCTCAGCTGGCTCGCCAAGCAAAAATCCAATCCCTGTAAGTATACTTTTTGGATTAAGCTCCATAAAAAGCTCTTTGAAAACATCTGGAGCTGGGCCGGAAAAATCCGCACGCACGAGTTGGCAAATCCTGACTTCAAGCTACCTAACCAAATCTGGCAGGAACTCTATCAACTAGAGAAAGATTTAGATTTTTGGATCACCGGCAAATCTTTTTCCAACCACGAATTAGCAGCGAGATTTCACGAGCGCATTGAGACTATCCATCCGTTCGCTAACGGCAACGGCCGATTTGGTAGAATCATCACGGAGCAGATCTGTCGATTTCATCAATATGAAATCCCCACATGGGGACAGAAATTTCGAAGTAACCCAGCTAAGCGCAGAACGGAGTACATTACGGCACTAACAATCGCTCGGCGGCAGGGAAATTATTTACCACTATTGTCCTTAATGTTTAGTTAATTTGCGTGCATAAAAAAACATCAAAAGTTCCGGCGCAAGCCTCTGCTTTGGGTATTTCTATGTAAGTTAAGTGCGCAGCGAGGGCCGCTCCCTCAACCCCATGCCTCGCCAACTTGATTGCCAATCAAGTCTTGTTTCGCCGCGGTATGACCTTCTTGATGCTCAGGACACAGAGGCCGTCGAAAACGTTTTGCATGTCGAAAACATTTTCCGTCATCAATCCCTGGATGTGATTGTCCTGCTCGCCTAAAAGCAAAACCTTGAAAGACATACCCAACTCATCAGCCAGTCGTGCAACGGCAGGCAGATTTTGTGGAACTGCACCAGTTGTCCAGCTATGGGC
>Ga0209190_1002279_pt1 | contig 13022 bp, 6 predicted proteins | sample M_140205_XF_Meta_FD_187315 | JGI IMG/M metagenome (GOLD analysis project Ga0209190, IMG submission 187315) | Freshwater microbial communities from Lake Montjoie, Canada to study carbon cycling - M_140205_XF_MetaG (SPAdes) (version 2) | ecosystem: Environmental > Aquatic > Freshwater > Lake... | reverse complement strand
CATTCTGATTGTCAGGAAAAATATTTTCGTAAAGTGGTTGTTTGTAACTGGAAACAGTAATCGAACCATATTTTTGCTCTTTGATTACTCTATAATTGTTTTCTGTAAATTGTATAAGATGACAATAATTAAGTCCGCTTAATTTGTTTATCATTTCTTGATCCCTTAGAATTCCATAGTTTCTATTGTTTATTTTTTTATTAGCTATCCAGCGAGTGGTTGCCAATGTGGTTGTGAAATTGAATTTCAAAATTTCGCAATTTGGGTAACTCATGAGTTTAGCAATCAGTCTGTTGTTCTCACCCAAAATTAATGGTATTGTGAATTGCCCATCTTTTAAAATTGGAATTACTTGTCCGTAGCCATCAATTCCTGACAAATAAACGGAATCTAGAAATTTTTTTGTATGATTCAATGTGTCTGAAATGGCAAATTCACCCTTTTGACTTAATCTGTTCATGACTAATGCAATATTGTCTTGATTGTTTAAACAATTCCCAAAAGTCAAAATTGAATCATTTATAATAGTACTTTGAGCCACTTGGTAACCAGGAATGTATTTAATCCAAGTGTTTTGGGCTATCGCACTCGAAAAGGATAAATATGTGATCAGAAGAAAAGTGATTTTTTTCATTTTTTAAAAAATAAATATTACGACCTCTATTGGTAGAGGTCGTAATATAATGTGAAAATATTTATTTATTTACTATAATTTTTTTAATTATCGCTGTATTTTCTGAGCTAGAAATAACTCGAACAAAATAAACACCATTTGGCCATTTATCAGTTGAGATTTGACATTTTTCATCTATCAGCCAATCTTTCGTTAGAACAATTTTACCTTGTAAATCGGAAACGGAAATATATGATGGTTTCTGACTATTTTGCCATTCCAAACTAAATGAATTTTGAACGGGATTGGGATACAAGATTATTTGAGAATTTTGTTTATTATTTTCAATAGTTTCAGAATTAAGCGTCATTAATATTGAAGTCACTCCACTGCTTTCTGGAATAAAGACATTCGGACGATTAATAAATGTATCATTTACTGCTAAAAGTGCATGTAAGCGAGCAGGATATTCCAGATGAGAATTTGCGAAATTCAATAAACAATTTTTTCTAGTTAAATTAGGCTCATAAAGAGAAACACCTGTTAATTGCCAATTATGCAATAAATTGTAAAAGCTTGTAAATGACACATGGTAAGCTAATTGCTTTGTGTTTAGATTCAATTTTGCTGGAATACTGTCTCTAGTGGCTATGAAGTTTGACCAATCACCATTTTCAAAATATTTCTCAGCCAATTGATAATAATATGTTGGATTCGTTGGATGTTTCAAAAAGCAAGCATAATTTGAAATATTCATACTAGAATCAGTTTCATATGCAAAGATCAATTCATGTAGTTTAAAGTCATAATCTTCCATTATTGTAGATAATTCTGCTCCTAATGTATCTCTGTTTGAGTATATGTTAATATTGCTATCAATTTGATTACGATAGGTTTGAGGGAGAGGGTTTGGTCTCGCATCTAACATATTTTTCGTCAATAAACATCGAGCTGAATGTGGGTTTGCAAGCAATATATCTCTAATCATAGTTTGAGTGAACGGCATATCTTGTGTTGCCACTAATGCAAGTACCTCGTTACCTAAATATGGTGAATAACTTAACAATTGACTCACTACAAATGAAACATTGCTGGGTGTTACCGTTAAAATTAAATTTTTTAACGAAGTAGTATTCCCACCATCTGTTAATGATTTAATTTGTTGATTTTTAGCAATTAAAATTGGTCGGGCACTAATTAAGCTGGAAATAAGAATTTCTTTATTTTGTCCCCAGAATGGAATTCTACTTTCACAAGTTCTTGCGGCAGTACCAAAACTGTTCAAACGAGCTACAGTTGCATTCGTAACAATATTGGGGAAAAATGTATTAGTTGGATTCGGGCTACCAGTATGTAAGTATTGTAAGTAATTTCCTTTGTTTTCAATATTGAAATTTAAAATACTACTGGAATTGCCAAAAAAATTAGACGGTGGTAAAGGTAGCATTCCAGCGTATTGTCCCTGTAATTCTTTCATCCCTAGAAAACTGCTATTGGTGGCTGGGTTAGTAGTGTCATCTCTTACATCTAAGTCGTTGAAATTGTTTTCATAATCATTACAAATAAAAGTTAATCCTTTAACAAGTCCATTAATGCCAGCATCGCGATTTTCACTCAAAGCTTGAGAAGCTACTTTTAAATTATCAAAATAATTTCTGTAAAACTCATTATTGTTAGCTCCAGTATTTCTAATAACTAATCCAGCAGCTCCACCGTTAATTACATTTGTTGAATTTGTAGTGCCTGTAAATTGATTGTCTTCTGTATTGAATCTCTGGCATTTGTCTAAATAGGCCCCGTATGGGTAGTTTGTAGATAAAGGAATTATAGGGTCATGAGTAATTGTAAAAGTATTATGTCTAATTAAAGTGCCATCTGTTCCTTGTAAAAATGCACCTTTATATGAATTAAATTCGGAGTTTTCAATTGAAATTACTCCCTTGCTTCCATTTCCATAACTCTCAATTGCTGAATACAAGTTAACAAATTTTGATGGGTTGTTATAACATGGTATTTGATTTGGATTGGAACAATTGTTTGAAACAATATAATTAGAATTTGCAGTATATATACCAATTCTAGATAATTTATCATTACGGCTTATATAAATTCTATTATTTTCAAAACTACAGCCAAGAAACTGAACACCATTTACATCCCACATAGTAACATGAGCGTGGCCATTGTTCCAAAATTTCAAGTTGTTATTTGTTATGAAATTGCAGTTTTTGAAAAACGAACGATTTGCTACTTCATTTCCTGAAGATGTTCTCGGATGATAACTCATAAATTCAACATCTCTGTAATTATTGATGAATTGTGAATTTGTTGCTTGTATTAAACCACCAGATTTGGACCAATCAATTCCGCCTGAAGAATTTAATCCACTTAAACTAACTGCATTTAAAGCGTCTGAAATTTTTGCATTATTAATCATTTGTAAAAATCCAATGTTAGCTAAATTAGATTGATTTTGTAAATAATTACCTTCAACTCGAATACCTTTCCAGCTCCCACAAATACTAACTAATTCACCACCGTCTATTATCAATTTGCCACCTGATTTAACGGTAATAGAGGCATTATTATAACATAATACTTGAGACTTTATCGTAAGAGTTTTACCAGATGGTACAATTAATTCACCACCAAGTATTTCTGTTGTATTCCATGTTTCATTAGTTGCGAGTATCCCACTTCTACCTTTAGCAAATTTCAATGCAGAATAGACATCTAAGTATCCCGTTCCAACTAGCCCAGAATATGTTGCTGCATCTTTTATTGGTTTTGTTGTGTTCTTTAGAATATATTCAACTTGAGCTGGCGTAAAACATGGATTTAATGATAGAATTAATCCAGCTGCAGCAGTTACTTGTGGTGCTGCGTTAGAAGTTCCCCACGCTCCACCGTAAGAATTATTATTCTTTGTACATGTAACATTTATTGACATGGCACATAAATCGACACGATTATTTCTTGCATGATTCGTTGGTCCACAATAACCGTCTTGATCAACCCCACTTACAATAATTACCCCAGGAATATCACCTAAATCATAGTGGCAATTTGCATTTGGATTATTGCCTGCTGCAACTACTAAAATAAATCCTCTGTTTATTAAATCTTGAACTGCATCGTGAGAATAGGACATACCAGTCCAACTAACATTAATTACTCTAGCTCCTTTATTTACCGCATTTGTAACACCAATATCAGGGTAACCACCAGCACTACCATTTGTATTTATCTTGTGGGGCACTCTTGCGCCATCCCACATTAAATTATAACCGGTACCTACAATCCCGATATTATTTGGTTCGGCTCCAGCGGTTCCTAAAACGGTTGTTCCATGTTCATGTTGGCCAGTAATTGGACCATAAACTTCTCGAATTCTATTTTTTAAGTCGTCGTGTGTAGTTTCAAAATCAGTATCTGCTATTGCTAATCGAATACTAGGATCTCCTTTTGTAATAGTCCAACCACATTGGGCATCACACAAATTAATTGCATAATTATTTGCCCAGCCCAATGAAATAAGTTGATCTGTAATTGGAATTGGAGAGGTACATCCCAATGAATCGGGCGAAAGTATCTCTATTTGATTTGTAATATTTAAAGCCGCCAACTGTAATTTTAATGAATCCGCATTGCCACTTAAATATACTGCATAGTAATTTCTCAAAGATGAATCTAATACATCCTTAGAGTAATATGGAGCATAATAACTTACATTATAATTACCTAACAAACTATTTAAAGTGTTGTTATTCGTGTAGGTTGGTCCTGAAATACCTATAGGATTAATATTCGTACCAAAATTATTGTGCAGACTAGACGCGTTTAAATATTCAATTCGAAGCATTTTATTGCTTTGACCAAATATTTTAGAAATGGAGAAAAACAAAATAATCATCATTACAGTGTTTTTCATAAACAGATTTCTTTTGAAATTTGAATTAATCCAAATTTTTAAATTTAATAACTCTTTTCGAATTCGTTCTTCAAGTATGTGCTTCAAGCCCCTACTTGTAAAAGAACTGCCAAGTTGTTTTTGTTTTTCTAGTTTCATTTTATTTTTTTTAATGGTTTTATTGTCAATCATTTAAATAAAAAACTAAAACAAAACTAACATGGTTGAAAATTAACTCGATGATACATTTATATCATGACTGTTGTTTTTTTTATATTTTCTTTGTGCATTAACTTAAAAATAACAAATATGACAACCAATCCACATCTGATTTCATTGGCAGAAGCTGCCGTAATGACACATGCTTATCAAAATGCTACTCAATTTCAAGGAATGACCGTAGCTTGTATGATGGACAACAATGCTTATCAACAAGTAATGACTCAACCAGCTTGTACTAGTGTTAGAACGTATTTTGCTCTTGATGATCTGAATAATTTAACCATTGTTGTAGTCGGTGTTGATGCACAAGGAAATGATATTGCCAGCGGTATAATTATGGAAAGAGCTCATCGATGCCCAATATTGTGCAATAAAAACTCTCCACTTATGAAATGATTATCTATTCGTATTTAGAAATTTTCCAATACATCAATAAACAAATAAAGATAAACGCTGTAACCCTTACACACAAAGACTTTTCAGAATTATTTCGAGCAACAAATGAGCAACTACTCATCAGATTTCGAAATTATTGAGCAACACAACAGCAACAAAAAAGAACGGTAAAACGAAGATATTATAAAAACTTGATAGTTGTATTTTCTTATCGAATTTTATCGTTTTTTACATTCGCCCTCCTATTCAAAACACACCCCGATGAACAGTGAATATTTGAATAAATGAACATTTGAAGGTACTGCAGTTAAACCCAGTTAGTCACTTGATTCCTCCCTATTACAATGGAGCGAATTAAACTCTTAGACAGAAATCAATTCTCCGACGGTGCTTACATATCATCACGAATTGGCAAAAAACCTTTGTCGCCTAGCAGTTTTATTATGCTTCTGATCAAATAACTGTTGTCAAATCTTAAAACATATTTGCGAGTACCATCTTTCTCAGGAATTAACATTTTACGATCGATTAGCTTTTTGATTTGCCTGGATACTTCAGCATCCGCTTTTCCAGGGAAAATATCTTTTATGTCGGATGCTGAAATCACTTGTTTTTCTATGACCCTCTTTAGAATCTTAGCCTCTACATCTGTAATAAACTTTCTCTCTAAAGAATGATTGATAGAAGGAAATAAAATCTCTTTACGGAGAAAATCATAGTCTAACAACTTATCAATCTTTACAATCTCATCTTTCAACCCTTTTAAAACATACTCAATCCAAGCTGTAAGGCCTTCATCCGACCCTTTATCTGCTTCAGATAAAAAAGCATAATAGTCATTTCTATTACTGCAAAACACTGCAGTAGGGTTAATAATCCTACCTACATTCACGTTAAACCCAGCTTTTACTAGCATCGCATAAGTAAACAACCTCACCGTTCTACCATTACCATTACCAAATGGGTGAACCCAAACAAACCGATGATGCGCAATTGCTGTTTTAAGTAAATCATATTTGGGGCTATCGACTTTATTTACAAACTCAAACAATTCATCCATATAATCTTCAACCGCCAACCACTCTGGGGGCTTATGTGAAGATTTGTTTATTTTCAAATTCACTTTTCGATAATCCCCGGGAGTTGCATCACCCTCACCAATGGGTGGTGCATCTAAACCATCAACAATTTGTTTGTGTATCTCGCTAAGAAATGCCCTATTTATTGGGTAATCGTTAACATTTTTTTCAATAAAAGCCATCGCTTTTTCAATATTCTGAATTTCACGAATACTTGGAGTAACTACCTTTATGTCCGATAATTTTGTTTCTATGTACTCAGCGATAGTAGTGTTATTACCTTCAATTCTTGCTGATCCAATACTCTCTAAAGTATGGAAGATATGCTTGAGTTGAAAAAATACTCCAGGATGGGTTGAACCGACCAACTGCTTCTTGCGTAGATAATCTAACTCGATTAAGAAATCAGTTAATGCAGAGTCAAAAGTTGGCTCCACCAATTTCAAATTATGATGTTTGAATACAGCTTCTGACATTTGAAATATTTCTTGAATGAATTAACAGATACGTATTGAATTAATTAACAATAAAATTTGAAAACCCTTGTTTTTAAACACTTTACAATTTTACATCAATTTTCAACAATTAACAAACACCGGTCATGACATTTGCAATATTCATGGTTAACAATTGAACATCGAACAACAATAAACTGGCAAGTCTCCTTCAAAAAAGTAATACAAATCAATTCCTAAAAGGAGGCCAATGATCCTCCTCTAATCCACCAACCATTTAACCTGATTTCGAACACCTTCCACTTCAATGAAGTAAATACCAGGTGAGTCTGCGAATAGTGTAATTTGGGTTTGTCCTTTTTCGATGTGATGCGAGGACACTTTACTGCCCACAGAATTGTAAATCTTAATGTTCCTAGATTTACTATTGCCTTCAATGCTGAGCACCACTTCGTTGCCCGCGCCGCTGGGGTTGGGGTAAAGGTTCACCATAAGATTCTCACCCAATTGTTTCGTGCTGAGCAATCGTGCATTCACCACACCCAAATTGATGGTGTCTCGACAACCAGTAGCCATCCCAATCAATCGGGGGTAAAACTTGCCCGTATCCTTGTAAGTATAACTCACCGCAGCGCCCCAAGCCGTGTCCTTGGGTGACTGCTTTGTATCACCAAAAATCCATTTGAATTGCGTGGCGCCTGCAATGCCGTTCTTGCCATCGAAATTCACAATCAACGGCACTTTGCCCGCTGAAGCGCTCAACGTACCGCTGATGCTCAACACCGCAGGAGCGATGCTGATCTGTCCTTCACTCTGGTAATCACAACCCGAAGCATTTTTATAGTGTTTGTTCACCTTGAACGTTCCCGCGCTAGAATTCCGGGGGTTGATCCTACCCATGCTGTCGATCGCCAAACCCCCAGTAGGCGAGTACCAAACACCCGCGCTGGAAGACTTGAATGCAACTGGCGCATCCCACAATTTAGTCTCCTTGCAAATGCCGTTCACGATGCCCAAGTTTGTTTTTACGGTATCGGTCACCCAGAATGAATCGGTCCGACCGTATAAGCATTTAGTGGCGGTGTTGTCGTAGATGTAGGTCAGCCAAACGCGACTTGGATATTTTGCGAATTTATCGAGGCTGATGCTATTTCCATTGCCTTGGCTGTGAAACCACGTTCCACCAGAGGGCGAAGCCCCGATGTCAGATAGTTTTAGCGTTTTCATGCCCTTGCACAACTGCTTGGGCATAGCCTTGAAACGCAATTGCGTGGTGTCGATGTTTATATCCGTTTTGAATGATGTGTAGCAGCCGTTATTGGAACTAAACTCAGACAAAACATAATACCGAGCGTCTTTGTAATAGTATTTGAAAATACTGTCGCGCACTGTGTAAATCGTGCTTCCGTTGACATCAATCACCGAATATTGACCCATCCAATAATTGCTGGAAAAGGTCGATGTCGCCGCCAACGTCAGCGTATCCGGTCCGCAATTCGACAAGCTGCTGGCTTGCTGCAAACTGTAAATCGTATCAACGGGCAAAACGAAAGTCTTGGACGACATACAACCTGAATCGTCGCGCAACGTAAGTTTGAGCGATGTGGCGCCCGTGAAGTTCATCGAAAGGGTGTCTTTCAAACCAAACATCGCTTGGCCATTCACCTCCCAGCTGTAATAGACTTTGGATTTGAAATTCTTGACGTTGCTCGCAAAGTATACTTTGGAAGAATCCTTAAGACAAACCGTATTGCGATTAAGTCCAAAATCCAAGCCTGGCCAAAGTTTTTTCATATCCAGCGAATCGATCACCGTTTTGCCGGTGCATTTGCAACTCGATGCAAACGGCATCACAAAGCACTTTACATAGTATTTTTTCGGCAGGAGGCCTGAATAAAGCAGGTCCGTGGAGTTCGTGGTATAAATTGCTGGCGCCGACAATGAACCTTCATGAACTGTCCATGTAATCTTGACAGCCACATCAGAATTTACCGTTTTTAGCACACCCTTAAGGTTATTACAACCATTTGCAGTAATAACAATTTCCGGCTTTAAAGGCTTGTGAACGTATACCGGCACAGAACGAGCGGCTTCGCCGCGGGTCCAATTGGAATCGGCATGAACGCGAAGGGTCACAATGCCTGGGGTTGGAGAATAATCGCCAGTGTGAGCAACAACTTTGATCTTAAAAGTTGGCGTTGAATTTCCAGTGCTGTAGTCAGTCGTTACGGAAGCATCAGGAAAGTTACCATCCACGGAGGCGGTGTATTTATTCAACAGTTGCGTTACTTGGGTCTTGATACTCGTGGTGGATTCATCTCCCTCACACAAATCGATGGATGCTGGCATCACGAATGTGGGAAATAAAGTACACTCAGATTTATTGGTAATTTCAATCCAAGTATACATAGCATGGTGGAGTTCGGTATATCCCAAATACCGCCACCGTCCAGATGCATTTTTTCTGTAATGATGGGCTTTCATGGCATACCGTCCCAATTGTCTTTCACGTGCTGACGCGAAAACAAAATCTCCATTGGCCGGGTTGAAATAAAAACCTTGCGGCGGGGTGGCATTGGGTTTGGGGGTACAGGTATTTGAACTATCCAAACAGTATGCATAAAAAGGTGCGGCAGCTGAATATCCCTTGGTATAGGCATTTGTCTTGCCCGGTAATTCCTCCGGTTTTACCAACTCCATCACCACAGAATCTCCGTATTTGCCATAGGCACCGTGATTCATATAATTAACTGCGCGGTAGGTGTAAGTATTATAATCTAGTAGCTTGCTAAATCCAACGTGAGAGTACACCAAGCTCGTTTCATTGATTGGGAGCTCTTTCAGGTACACACGTGTCCGTGAAATGGGGTTTTCGTAACCCCTGTCCATATTGAAAGTAGATACCGCGTAAAGGCCTAAAATAGTTCCAGTGTAATTACAATAAAACTCTAAAAATGAGGAATTTACATTTATTTTTGACTTGATATAATTTGAATTCAAATCAACCGTGCATCTAAAGGTGTTTTTATAGTGATTATTCCAAAGGGCCTGGTTGGGATCCATCAACTTGTTGGCGGTGTCTTTTTGGGTGTAAAAACAGCCATCTAACAAGTGTGTAGTAATCGTAACATAGTTCTGGGCAGAATCATAAATCCGCAATTCAACAGAGGTATCACGCCTCACCCTTTTATGGTGGTTGGGCACAATCGATAACGCCCCACCCAACGACATTAGCAATTGGCAGTCAATTCTATATTTTGCATTTCCCAAAGGTGTAACTTCAATCCAGCCACCAACTGTGTTTACTGTTCCAGCAGTGCTTTGCGAATACCCTTTTTGGGCAAAAAGCAAGAAAATCAAAATCCAAATAGTGCGTAGTTGTTTGATCATAGATTTAAGACGTAAAAACCAACAAGTTGCATACAATAAATTCATTATCAAAGTTATAGAAAAATATAAATAATCAAACCAGTTACAACATTTATTAATTGAATCCTAATCAATCATACAAACCATCACATAAGACTTTCGAAAAATCATTTACGATTATACTGTGATTTCCTTGCGGGAGCTCAATACAAGGGACATACTGCCAGTTGACTGTTCTGAGATCTGAATACAAAATATGATTTCCCGAGGTGACTTCTAATCTCGACGGTTTGCACAACATGGGACCATCGCCCTGACCAGAAACAGAACTCCAAATCCTCATTTTGTGATTTAGTTGAAATGGAATAGAATCAGTACTAAACCATACAACAACATCCTGATCCACACCATTTGAATCCAAATAACTAACCAATGAATGAGGGGTAAAATAAACGCCTAAGCTATAAAATCGGGAACCCTCAGAATAACCAGTATCTGTAAATGGACCATAAAAGTCATTTGGCTGCGTGCCAATGTATGCCAAACTATTACCAAGGACAAATTTCATTGAATCAAAAGTCAACGTAAACGGATTAAAATCCACTTGATAGAAGTTATATCTATCGTATACCGTTGAGGGATATGAATAATTAAATGCCCACCCATGAATGCTATATTTTCCATTAGTTTTTTGAACTATAGATTGCCCATATACTGTATGTACTGAGGGAATTCCAAACACCAATCCGGGACCTTCATATTCAATAAATTGGTTCGCATTTCCAGTATTCGCATCAAATAGCAACAATGAAGAATTTGTCATTCCCGTGATATTTGGTCCACAATAAGAAGCCAATACAACAACAGAATTTTTATTTTGATCAAATATTAAATCACAAGGCACTACTTGATCAGCGGGTGAATGGCCAAACTTTCGGGAATCCACAACACTGTACCATTGATTGGTCAAACTACCAGAACCGCCTATCAAAATGCGCGAAGCAAAGACTTGCGGAATATAAAAAGTACTCACTCCGTTTACCGAATCCCTTGTAATATGTCCAGAAATAAACAAAATCTCTTGATTCGCCGCAGCGTCAAAGTAAGATTTAATAACTTTGATATTATCAAATCTTGAGATGTTACCAGAGCCAGGAAAACTCTGTGGCATTAGGTTAATTCCCGTGCAACTAAAATTATTTGCAAGGGTGGTTATAACAGCACGTCGTGAAGGCGTTTTTAATCGATCAAATATCCCAATTGTTCCTACGCAAGCAATTTGACCTGTGAAAGGCGTTATTGTAAAATCGTAATAATCAAAATATTCATCTAGAAATTTCATATCAACAAAATTCAAAGAAGTATTCACCTTCAAAAGAAAAGATTGCGTAGTGGGCTTTACTGTACCCACATTGTGTGCAGTCCCTAAAATCACATAAGAATTATTATCATGATTAATCAACATCCGATGAATCTCGATGCGCGGGACGTCAATAAATGTCCTCGAGAACTTGAATTGAAAAACATTCTGCGCAATCAAATCCCCTTTATCGTCTACTTCTAAAAAACGTACATTAGCCACTGACGGTGTAGCATTATGGACCCAAACGGAAGCTGTAACACTGCCATTATTATTGACATTCCGACAAATATTTTGGCTACTCCCCTTACCTGGACTTGAGGTTGAACTATACAATACGTTCCAGGCCGATAACAAATTGGAACTACCGAAAAGTCCAACAATAATCATTGTTCTTAAAAATTGCGATTTCATTTCTTTTGCTTTTTTGAATTACAAAAGTGAAACACATATTTTTATATTTGGTGATATAAAAATATCATCTGCAATATTTTATCATATTTTTTCAGCTCATTAAATCCCAAAAGCGGTAGCGCCTCAATAATTCTTCAAAATTCTCGCAATTATTTGTTTCACGTGCTCTTGCGATGTGATTATTCATAGTATTCAGAGAAACTTTTAGGATATCCGCAGCCTCCACTCGGTTAAATCCGTGTTTTAATACTTCCAAAACTGCTTTCTGACCATCAGTCAAATTCAATTTCTCTGTTAACTTGAATTCACTTGGTGATTCTATTGTTGACTTCACCAACGAACATTGATATTTTTTACCGTTCAGCAAAGCATCAACTCCTGAACGTAAAGCTTCTATACCAGATATTTTAGAAACGTAACAACACACATTGTATTTTTCTAATTCTTGAATTAATACCATATTCACGTGTGAACTATAAATCATGCATGGTATTTTTCGACCATTACACAACTCTGGGATCAAAGTATTACACCCAAAATTCAATTCCAAATCACAAATCACAAAGTCGACTGATGAGGTAGCGTTAATTGAAGAAATAGCAGATTCACTCGAATTGCTTAGGAAAATCGTTGCATTAGGCACGATCGACGTAACTAATTGACTTACAAAAACTCTTATTGCATCATGATCATCAAGAATGAGTATTTTCATTTTTAATTCTTATTAAATGAGTCATTACACGATCCTTAATTTGCGTGGACAATTTAGCACCGATTATATCAAGGCGGTCATTGATAATCAATGTTCCCATTCCGTTTTTAATTCCTGCCTTTTTATAAAACCATGCCGTTGCTTCGGGCGTGGCCCTGTAATGAACAAAAATACAGAAATCGTCATCCTCACTATTTACAGACAACTGAATCCTATTCACTTTTGAATGTCGAATCGCATTGGTGATGATTTCTTGCAATACCCAATATGTGTGTTGCAAATATTCTGATTTGGGATAGTCTTTCGTAAATGTTTCAAATGTCACTCTAACATCTCCCATTGATAAATGATTTGCCAGTTGAATCAAACTACCCTCCCAATCAGAATCCACAAATCCTCTGGGGTACATATACTCGACTATTTGATGTGTTCGATATTGAAATAAATCAAACAATGATTCAATTTTTAATAAAGCATCAAGATCCTCACCAT
>Ga0209190_1002277_pt1 | contig 13028 bp, 7 predicted proteins | sample M_140205_XF_Meta_FD_187315 | JGI IMG/M metagenome (GOLD analysis project Ga0209190, IMG submission 187315) | Freshwater microbial communities from Lake Montjoie, Canada to study carbon cycling - M_140205_XF_MetaG (SPAdes) (version 2) | ecosystem: Environmental > Aquatic > Freshwater > Lake... | reverse complement strand
AGGTTCTGCTTAACCTTGTTCTCGTAGCCAGCGTAGGTGTGCACTACATACCAGCGACCTGGTCGGTCGTAGGGACTCGGCTCAATCTCTTCTTCTTCGTCGTCGTCATCGTCATCGTCATCGTCATCGTCAAAGACGGCGAGCAACTCGGCATCGGCGCCCAGCGAGACGCTCTCAACTACTACATCTGTAGCATTTTCGGTCGCCTCAGAGTAGAGCGATGAAGCCTCAATCGAGTCTTCAGTCGTGTTCTCTTCAGTCATATTCTCTTCAGTTATATTGTCTTCAGTCATATTGTCTTGAGTCATGTCAGCTGCCGTAGAGATTGAGGACAGCCTTGGCCGCAGCCCAGTCCAGTCCGAAGATGAGGGCCGTCATAATGACGACCACGATGAGAACAATCGTTGTGGAGTTAATTACTTCTGGGCGAGTCGGCCATGCGACCTTCTTGAGCTCGCCTTTTACTTCACGAAAATAAGTTGCAGGTGAGGTGCGGTTGCGCTCGGAGACAGGAGCTGCAGGGCGGCGAGAAGGACGAGCTTTTGTCTCGTCTTCCTGCTTAGCCATCATGCGCTTGGACTCGCGATTCACTTCGTACCTCTTCGTTGGAATATCTGGGTTGGAGTATCAGGATTGGAGTATCAGGTTTATATTTCGAGACTCCTTGGCGAGGGCCCCGCATTGCTTCACTATCTCTCTTACATTTCTTCTATACGCAGGGCAGGAGGGACTTGAACCCACAACCCCCGGTTTTGGAGACCGGTGCTCTGCCAATTGAGCTACTGCCCTCCGGGCACCTAGGGGCCGGGCGAGGAATCGTATCAGCCAAGCCCCTTCATACGACAGCCGGGGATAAACCGTGGCTCGACATCTCCAAAATAGAGACAGCCCCAAAATAGAGACAGCCCCAAGAAAGAACCCGGCCTGGGGTCTCCCCCATAGCCGGGCGCTCACAGAAATATCTCTCCAAAACCCCTTCACCGCGGCGAAGGACGCTCCCCCGCTGTAATCAGCGGGGAACCGGGCAGCGTATTAGCCGGGTATTAGCGAGTCTCTTTGTGGAGGGTATGGACACGCTCGAAGCGGCAGTACTTCTTCATCTCAATCCGCTCACGGTCGTTGATCTTGTTCTTCTTGGTTATGTAGTTGCGTCGCTTGCAGCTCTCGCAGGCGAGCGTCACCTTGATGCGTTTGTCACTTGCCATTTTTTATTTTCCTCTACTCAAGACTTACTTGATGATGCTGACCACGCGACCAGCACCCACTGTACGACCACCCTCACGAATAGCGAAACGGAGACCTTCCTCCATCGCGATCGGGTTAATCAACTCCACATTCATCTCAGTATTGTCACCCGGCATAACCATCTCCACACCCTCAGGCAAAGCAATCATGCCCGTAATATCAGTAGTACGGAAATAGAACTGCGGACGATAGTTACCAAAGAACGGAGTATGGCGACCACCCTCCTCTTTCGTCAACACATAGACCTGAGCAAGAAACTCAGTGTGAGGAAGAATCGAACCCGGCTTAGCCAAAACCTGGCCACGCTCAACATCTTCTTTCTTCGTTCCACGAAGAAGAGCACCAATGTTGTCGCCAGCACGCCCCTCATCAAGAAGTTTGCGGAACATCTCAACACCAGTACAAGTCGTCTTCGTCGTGGGGCGAATACCAACAATCTCAATCTCGTCGTTGACGTTCACAATTCCACGCTCAACACGACCAGTAACAACAGTTCCACGACCAGTAATCGTGAACACATCCTCAATAGGCATCAAGAAAGGCTTATCAATCTCACGCGTAGGCTCAACAATGAAGTCATCAACAGCAGCCATCAAATCGAGGATTGCCTGACCCCACTTCTCGTCACCCTCAAGAGCTTTAAGCGCAGAAACACGCACAATTGGAGTGTCATCACCAGGGAAGTCGTACTCGTTAAGAAGCTCACGAACCTCGAGCTCTACAAGCTCAAGAAGCTCCTCATCATCAACCATGTCGGACTTATTCAAAGCCACAACAATTGAAGGCACACCAACCTGGCGAGCAAGCAACACATGCTCACGCGTCTGAGGCATAGGACCATCAGTAGCAGCAACAACAAGAATCGCGCCATCCATCTGCGCAGCACCCGTAATCATGTTCTTGATGTAGTCAGCGTGACCAGGGCAGTCAACATGCGCATAGTGACGATTATCAGTCTCATACTCAACATGAGAAATAGAGATCGTTATTCCACGAGCCTTCTCCTCAGGAGCCTTATCGATCTGATCAAAAGCAGTCGCAGTCACATTCGGATTGTGATCAGCCAACACCCGCGTAATCGCAGCAGTCAACGTGGTCTTCCCATGGTCAATATGACCAATCGTCCCAATATTCAAATGCGGCTTATTACGCTCAAACTTTGCCTTACCCATTTTGGGTCTCGCTCCTTCTCGCGTGAGACGCGTAGTGACTGGTTATTTACTGGCTTCTATTACTGGTGATCTTTACTGAAACTCTGAAATCTTGAACTGTTGAGGTGCTAGCAATCGCCCGTTACTCGCCGCGAACTCTTGCGGTGATTTCTAAGGCGATTGACTCAGGTACCTGCTGGTACGAGTCGAACTGCATGGAGTACGTGGCACGCCCCTGGGTGCGTGAACGAAGATCCGTAGCATACCCGAACATCTCTGCGAGCGGCACTTGGGCCTTTACGGCGGAGGCATTACCCACCTGGACCATGCCCTCAACGCGGCCACGCCTTGAGTTGAGGTCTCCAATGACGTCACCCATGTAGTCATCCGGGGTTACCACCTCTACAGCCATAACTGGCTCAAGGAGCACAGGGGCCGCTTGGCGAACCGCTTTCTTGACACACATGGAGCCTGCGATCTTGAAGGCCATCTCTGAGGAGTCAACATCGTGGTAGGAGCCGAAGGTAAGTGTGGCTCGCACATCTACCATCGCATACCCGGCGATAATTCCGCCCTCAAGTGCCTCTTTGATCCCAGCATCTACAGATGGTATGTACTCGCGGGGGATAACTCCACCGGTAATTTTGTTGACGAACTCATAACCACCACCGGGTCCGGTCGGCTCAACAGTGAGCACAACGTGGCCATACTGGCCCTTTCCACCGGTCTGGCGGATGTAGCGCTCCTCGATCTTCTCGACCTTCTTCGTAATCGTCTCGCGGTATGCAACCTGAGGCTTACCAACATTGGCCTCAACATTGAACTCACGCGTCATGCGGTCAACTAGGACCTCGAGGTGGAGCTCGCCCATACCCTCGATGATGGTCTGGCCTGTCTCCTCGTCGGTGTGGACCCTAAATGTGGGGTCCTCATCTGAGAGGGAACTAAGTGCCTTGCCCAACTTGTCCTGGTCGCTCTTGGTCTTAGGCTCGATTGCGACCGAGATAACTGGCTCGGGGAAGACCATGCGCTCAAGTACAATGGGCTTAGAGCGCTCACAGAGGGTATCTCCGGTTGTGGTCCCCTTGAATCCAAGACCAGCAACAATGTCACCCGCGTAAGCAATCTCAATATCTTCACGCTCGTTTGCGTGCATTCGAAGGAGGCGACCGATGCGCTCCTTCTTCTCCTTGGTGGAGTTATAGATATCTGCACCCTTCTCAAGGGTCCCTGAGTAGATGCGGAAGTAGGTCAACTTGCCGTATGGGTCTGCAACGATCTTGAAAGCAAGGGCCGAGAACGGCTCGTCATCGCTAGCGATTCGAGACATCTCAACGTCGCCGCTGATATCGGTACCCGGTGTTGGCGGAATGTCTATCGGAGAGGGGAGGTAAGCCACGACCGCATCGAGCATCGGCTGGACACCCTTGTTTTTGAAGGCCGAACCGCAGAGAACAGGCACGAATACGTTCGCAATTGTTCCCTTACGAATGCCGGCTTGAATCTCGTCGAAGGTGAGTTCCTCATCAGCGAGGTACTTCTCCATCAGATCGTCGTTTGCAGCAGCAACCTCTTCAAGCATCGCAGCGCGGTACTCCGCGGCCTGCTCAACAAGGTCATCGGGGATCGGTACTACCTCGAAGGTTGATCCGAGCGAGTCGTCGTCGAGTGGCCATACGAGAGCATTGTTGGCAACAAGGTCGACGATGCCGCGGAAGTCGCCTTCGGCCCCGATCGGGAGATGGATGACGAGAGTATTAGCCGCTAGACGGTCCTTCATCATCTCAACGCAGCGATAGAAGTCGGCGCCGGTTCGGTCCATCTTGTTGACGAAGCACATGCGCGGAACGTTGTACTTGTCAGCCTGACGCCATACGGTCTCCGTCTGGGGCTCTACTCCGGCGACCGCGTCGTATACCGCTACCGCTCCGTCAAGAACACGCAGCGAGCGCTCTACCTCGACAGTGAAGTCAACGTGACCGGGGGTGTCGATGATATTGATTCTGTGGTTATCCCACTCGCAGGTTGTAGCAGCGGAGGTAATGGTGATACCGCGCTCCTGCTCCTGAATCATGTGGTCCATGACTGCTGCGCCCTCGTGCACTTCACCGATCTTGTAGGTACGACCTGTGTAGTAAAGGATGCGTTCAGTAGTAGTGGTTTTGCCCGCGTCAATGTGGGCCATGATGCCGATGTTGCGAACTTGTTCGAGGGGGAACTGCCTAGCCATTTGTTTTCGTCTGCTCTCGTGAGTGAGTTCTGTTATGCGTAGTAAATTAGTTACTCGAGTTAGTTACTTCTGCGAGTGCCGACGTCGCTATGGATAAGCCCCTGCTACCAGCGGTAGTGAGCGAATGCCTTGTTAGATTCGGCCATTTTCTGAAGGTCGTCTTTGCGCTTGATAGCGGCACCAAGACCATTGCTGGCATCCATAATCTCAGATGCGAGGCGCTCCGCCATCGTGCGCTCGCGACGCTGGCGTGAGTAACCCACAACCCAGCGAATAGCGAGGGTCGTGGCACGGCGAGGGCGCACCTCAACGGGGACCTGGTATGTAGCTCCACCGACGCGGCGGCTGCGAACCTCAAGTGCTGGGCGAACATTCTCGACTGCGCGCTTGAGAGTAGGCACCGGGTCGGAGCCTGTCTTGCGCTCAATCTCAGAGAGTGCGTCATAGACGATCTTCTCTGCTGTCGATCGCTTGCCTTGAACAAGAATCTTGTTTACGAGCTGAGTAACTACAACCGAACGGTAAACCGGGTCGGGGAGGAGTTCTCTGCGTGCTGCTGGTCCTTTACGTGGCATCTCTAGCCCTTCTTCGCGCCGTAGCGGCTACGGGCCTGCTTGCGGTTGGCGACGCCACTTGCATCGAGCGCACCGCGCACGATTTTGTAGCGGACACCAGGGAGGTCTTTCACGCGGCCACCACGCACAAGCACAATGGAGTGCTCCTGGAGGTTGTGGCCAACACCTGGGATATAAGCCGTAATCTCAACACCGGTGCTGAGACGCACACGAGCAACCTTACGGAGCGCGGAGTTTGGCTTCTTGGGGGTTGTCGTAAAGACGCGCGTGCATACACCGCGTCGCTGCGGTGATCCCTTAAGCGCTGGGGTCTTTGACTTATCTACTTTGGACTCTCGGCCTTTACGGACCAATTGAGCGATGGTGGGCACAGGTCTCCTGTGATATTTAAGACTTCTCGGATAACGACGATCTCGGTTAGCTGCGCCAAAAGGCGGGTGCGCACCGGGTCGCCAAGGATACGGTCAGGGCGGCTCGCCGGGCAAACCCCAGCGATTATTCCCCCTCCCGGGATTAAATCAAGCTCCGGCTGCGCTCTCCCCCGGCTCGTCTGTCTCGTCTATCTCGAGAATCTCGAGGCTCTCAAGAACCTCTAGAACCTCGGCGACCTCCTCGATTACTGCTAACTCTTCGAGGGCCTCGATAGCCACCTCAGCGGCGACAATCTCCTCGAAAATCTCCACAGCGGCGATTGCCTCAATCTCGGCGATCTCCTCTGGAGTTGCCCCAACCTCAGCGATTGCGACGGCCTCCATGATGTCTGAGATTGCAGCTACGGCCTCCTCGGCGACGATCTCTTCAAGGATCTCAAACGTCTCTTCAACGCTCTCGACTACCTCTTCGATAACCGCCTCAACTACCTCCTCAACGAAGGCTTGCTCCTCGGCAGCGGTCGGCTGAATCCAAGAGAGATCCGGGGCCGCCTGCTCCTCATGGGCAGTCGTCAAGTACTCAAGGAGACCCTCTGTGTCTGATGAGTAATAAGGCATTGGCTCATAGAAGGGGGCCTCGGTAGCAATCTCTCGGTAGACGGGCATTCCCGTACCAGCAGGGATGAGCTTCCCGATGATGACATTCTCCTTGAGGCCCTCGAGTCCATCTTCACGACCCTCGATAGCGGCCTCGGTAAGCACTCGGGTTGTCTCCTGGAAGGAGGCAGCCGATAGCCATGAGTCTGTTGCAAGTGATGCCTTGGTAATTCCCATTAACTCTGGGCGACCCTCAGCGGGGCGCTTTCCATCATCAACGAGTGCCTTGTTGGTCTCGGCATACTTGCGAGAGTCCACCTTGGAGCCCGGAAGAAACTCCGTGTCTCCAGGCTCAAGCACAGTTACACGACGAAGCATCTGACGAACGATTACCTCAACATGCTTGTCGTGGATTGATACACCCTGCTCGCGATACACGTTCTGAACCTGGTCAACCAAGTACTGCTGAGTAGCGCGAATTCCAAGAATATCGAGAATACGCTTTGGATCACGTGGAGTTGAGGGCTCGCCGACGAGTGCATCTCCGGCAGTTACCTCTGAGCCGTTAGCAACCTGAAGGCGAGCACGGCGTGATACTGGGTACTCGTCCTCGGTTCCATCATCTGCGATAACAGTGATGACCAACTCACCCTTCTCATTATCCCCAAGGCGCACAACACCGGTTGTCTCAGTCAAGACCGCTGCACCCTTAGGAGTACGTGCCTCGAACAACTCAACGACGCGTGGCAGACCGTGAGTGATGTCCTCTCCGGCTACACCACCAGTGTGGAAAGTACGCATGGTGAGCTGTGTTCCAGGCTCACCAATTGACTGAGCAGCGATGATGCCTACTGCCTCGCCAAGTTCAACCATCTTCCCAGTTGCGAGCATTGTTCCGTAGCAAGAGCTGCAGATTCCACGCGTTGAGTCACAAGTGAGTGCAGAGCGAACACGAATACGCTTCACAGCGGAGTCGTCGCGCAGCACATCGGTTAGTTCCTCAGTGATCTCGGTATTGCGAGGAAGCACAGTTCCATCGGCCAACTTGAGGTCCTCTGCGAGGCAGCGGCTGCGAATAGTTGTACGCAGTGTGCGCTGGGACTCTGGACCAACATCCTCAATCCAGATACCACGGGTTGAGCCACAGTCAATGTCACGCACGATTAGCTCCTGCGAAACGTCAACGAGTCGACGTGTTAGGTAGCCAGAGTCAGCGGTACGGAGTGCAGTATCGGCAAGACCCTTGCGTGCACCGTGAGTTGAGATGAAGTACTCAAGGACCGAGAGTCCCTCGCGGAAGTTGCTCTTGATGGGTCGAGGAATGATCTCACCACGAGGGTTCGCCACGAGACCACGCATACCTGCGATCTGGCGAACCTGCATAACGTTTCCACGAGCACCGGACCCAATCATCATCTCGATTGGGTTGAAGATGTCGCCCTGCTGAAGCTCGCGCATCACCTTGGTTACATCCTCGGTCGCACTAGTCCAGATCTCGATCTCACGCTGACGACGCTCTTCGTCGGTCAGGATGCCCTGCTCATACTGCTGCTCAACCTTTGCGGCCTTGACCTCATTGTCGTTGAGGAGTTTTGCCTTCTCTGGCGGGGTACGAACATCGGCAATAGAGATGGTGAGTCCAGCACGTGTTGCGTAGTCGAATCCAAGGTCTTTCAAGTTGTCTAGTGAACGAGCAACCTCAGCCTTATCGAACTGCGCAACCAAGTTGCCGACAACATCGGAGACATCGCCCTTACGGAACGCTGTGTCGTTGTTCCCAAACGGGAAAGCCATCGCTGCTGGGAGAGCCTCGGCAAACCGGAGACGCCCAAGGGATGTCTCAACAAGGACTCGCCCATCAGAGGCGCGACGCACTACAGGGTTATCAGCTGCGGCTGGATCAGTAATCCACTCGCCTTTAGCCTCATCCCAGTTCTCACGTGCCTTGAACTGCTCCTCAGGGAACCTCTCGCCAGAGACGCGAATGCGTAACGGGCGGTGAAGGTTTACGCCTGGAGCGCCGTTAGCGGCACGCGTGTCGTATGCCATAGTCGCTTCGTTAAGAGATGCGAATACTTCGCGCTCTTCCTCTGCGAGGTCGGAGAATTTACGGATCACACCTTGATCATTGGTCTCTAGAACCGTTAGGTAGTAGGCGCCAATAATCATGTCCTGGCTAGGAACCGCAATCGGGCTTCCATGTGCAGGTGAGAGCACGTTGTGTGCGCTCAGCATGAGGATACGGGCCTCGGCCTGAGCCTCAGAACTAAGCGGAAGGTGAACGGCCATCTGGTCACCATCGAAGTCGGCGTTGAACGCCGAGCAGACGAGTGGGTGGATCTGAATGGCCTTGCCCTCAATAAGTACAGGCTCAAAGGCCTGGATACCGAGGCGGTGAAGAGTTGGGGCGCGGTTCAGGAACACTGGGTGCTCCATGATCACGTCTTCGAGCACATCCCACACCTGCGGGCGTGCACGCTCAACCATGCGCTTTGCAGACTTGATGTTCTGCGCGTACTCAAGGTCTACAAGCTTCTTCATTACGAAAGGCTTGAATAGCTCGAGTGCCATCTGCTTTGGAAGTCCGCACTGGCGGAGTTTGAGCTGAGGCCCCGCGACAATCACGGAACGACCTGAGTAGTCAACGCGCTTGCCGAGAAGGTTCTGACGGAATCTTCCCTGCTTGCCCTTCAACATGTCAGAGAGCGACTTCAGGGGGCGGTTACCTGGGCCCGTTACCGGGCGTCCACGGCGGCCGTTGTCGAATAGTGCGTCGACAGCCTCCTGAAGCATGCGCTTCTCGTTGTTGATAATGATCTCTGGAGCACCGAGGTCAAGGAGTCGCTTGAGACGGTTATTACGGTTGATAACGCGTCGGTATAGGTCGTTGAGGTCGGAGGTAGCGAAGCGTCCACCATCGAGCTGCACCATCGGGCGCAGGTCCGGCGGGATAACAGGGACACAGTCAAGAACCATCCCGAGCGGGGAGTTAACGACCTTGCCATTCTCATCACGACGGTTGAATGCCGAGACAACTTTGAGGCGCTTGATGGAGCGAGCCTTCTTCTGTCCCTTTGCACTCTGGCTAAGTTCCTTGAGCTCAATCTCCTCAGACTCGAGGTCGAGGCGGCTGATGAGATCCTTGACGGCCTCTGCACCCATACCGCCAGCGAAGTACTCGCCGACTCGATACCTGATCTCGCGCCACACGCGCTCGTCATCGATGAGTTGCTTGACCTTCAGAGACTTAATTGTGTCGAAGACTGTCTTCTCAAAGTCGAGGTCAAACTGTGCACGCTCGCGGATCTCCTCAACCTCGCGCTCGGCGAGTTTGCGGATCTTGTCGGTATCGGCCTTCTTGGCTCCACCGGCCTCTGCAGTAGCAAGCTCTGCCTCAAGTGCCTGAAAACGCCCCTCAATCTCAAGGTCGCGCTTCTTCTCAAGATCGCCGATCTCGGCCTTGGAGTCTGCCTCGATGGTCGGGCGATCGGTATGGAGGCGGTCGGTGTCAACCCAGGTAACAAGGTTCGATGCGAAGTAAATAACCTTCTCAAGCTGCTTCGGGGCAATGTCGAGCAGGTAACCAAGACGGCTCGGGACACCCTTGAAGTACCAGATGTGAGTAACAGGAGCGGCTAGCTCAATGTGGCCCATGCGCTCGCGACGAATCTTCGAGCGTGTGACCTCTACACCGCAGCGCTCGCAGATGATGCCTTTAAAACGGACGCGCTTGTACTTGCCGCAGTAGCACTCCCAGTCCTTAGTCGGGCCGAAGATCTTCTCGCAGAAGAGTCCGTCCTTCTCAGGCTTGAGGGTTCGGTAGTTGATCGTCTCTGGCTTCTTTACCTCACCGTCTGACCACGCGCGGATCTGATCCGCTGTGGCGAGAGAGATAGAGAGCTTGTCTGAGGCGTTGACGTCGAGCACTGGTGAATCTCCGTCGTTGCAGATAGTCGGGCGGGTTGACAGGTGTTACTTGGTAAAAAAGGTGTTACTTGTTTGCTTCACGCTCTTTACGGCGTGCCTCATCCTCTTCATCGGATCCACGCTCATTACGAGATAGATCGATTCCGAGAGACTCGGTTGTTCTAAAGGCATCCTCATCAAGTTCCTTGATCTGGACCTCCCCACCATCTGCGTCGAGAACACGCACATTTAGGCAGAGTGCCTGCATTTCTTTAATAAGTACCTTGAAGGACTCGGGGATCCCGGGCTCCGGGATGTTCTCGCCCTTCACGATTGCCTCGTAGACCTTTACGCGGCCCAAGACATCGTCGGATTTGATAGTGAGAATCTCCTGGAGTGCGTAAGCAGCTCCATAGGCCTCAAGTGCCCAGACCTCCATCTCACCAAATCTCTGACCACCGAACTGTGCCTTACCACCGAGCGGCTGCTGGGTGATCATGGAGTACGGGCCTGTCGAGCGAGCATGGATCTTGTCGTCGACAAGGTGCGAGAGTTTCAAGATGTACATGTAGCCAACGGTGATGTCTTGATCGAACGGCTCGCCTGTGCGGCCATCGAACAACTGGGCCTTACCGTTTGTGTTGGCTAGACGAGAGTCGTCGGCAGACTCGATGTTGGAGTTGTCGGAGTGCATCTTCCCGAACAACTGCTGAATCGTGTCGTGGTCTCCGGCCTGATCCTCTTCGTCCCAGTGGGCACCATCGAATACAGGGGTCTGAATCCACATTGCCGGCTCTGTGACAGGTCGTGTCTTGCGCGGCTCAGATGGCTTCTTTGACTCGCCTTCCCAGCCGTGACGCGCAACATAACCAAGGTGAGCCTCGAGAGCCTGACCAACGTTCATGCGGCTAGGAATACCGAGAGGGTTCAGAACAATGTCGACAGGGGTTCCATCGGCGAGGTAAGGCATGTCCTCGGGCGGGAGAATCTTGGAGATAACTCCCTTGTTTCCGTGGCGCCCAGCGAGCTTGTCGCCCTCGCTAATTTTACGCTTCTGCGCAACGTAGACACGCACAAGTGCATTTACACCAGGTGCAAGTTCGTCTCCGTTGTCACGTGAGAAGACGCGAACATCGATGACCTTTCCTGTCTCACCGTGTGGAACCTTGAGGGAAGTATCGCGAACCTCGCGCGCCTTCTCTCCGAAGATTGCACGAAGTAGGCGCTCCTCTGGGGTTAGCTCGGTCTCACCCTTGGGTGTGACCTTGCCAACTAGAACATCTCCGGGGCCAACCTCTGCACCAACGCGCACGATTCCACGCTCATCAAGATCTTTAAGGATCTCCTCTGAGAGGTTAGGAATATCGCGAGTGATCTCCTCGGCACCAAGCTTGGTATCACGAGCATCAATCTCGTGCTCCTCGATGTGGATCGAGGTGAGAACATCGTCACGCACAAGGCGCTCATTGAGGATGATTGCATCCTCGAAGTTGTGACCCTTCCACGGAATCAGCGCTACGAGCAGGTTCTTGCCTAGGGCAAGTTCTCCACCGTGCGTAGAAGGTCCGTCGGCAAGAATCGCTCCGGCTGTAACAACATCGCCCTCTGTAACCAAGATCTTCTGGTTGATGCAGGTTCCCTGGTTAGAGCGGTTGAACTTACGAAGCTCGAAGACTTCCTTAGTTCCAGAGTTGTAGGTCATGGTAATCGTGTCGCCATTTACCTCTGAGACGGTGCCGTCCTCTTTGGCAACGCAGAGTTCGCCTGCATCATGTGCTGCGCGAGCCTCAACGCCGGTACCCACGTAAGGGGCCTCAGGGCGAACAGTCGGTACTGCCTGACGCTGCATGTTGGCACCCATGAGTGCGCGGTTTGCATCGTCGTGCTCAAGGAACGGAATCAAAGCCGTAGCAACAGAGACAATCTGCTTAGGCGAGACGTCCATGTAGTCAAGGTCTGCTGGGCTAACGAATGCAACCTCACCGCGACCCTTACGAGCAAGAACACGCTCATCAAGGAAACGGTTGTTGTCAGCAAGCTTCGCGTTTGCCTGAGCAATAACGTGCTTGTCTTCATCATCTGCAGCGAGGTAAACGACGTCGTCGGAGACGATCCCCTTAACAACTGGTCGGTAGGGAGTCTCGATGAATCCAAAACGGTTGATACGTGCAAAGGATGCGAGGTATCCAATTAGACCAATGTTTGGTCCTTCTGGGGTCTCGATCGGGCACATACGTCCGTAGTGAGAAGGGTGCACATCTCGAACCTCGAAACCAGCACGCTCACGGCTGAGGCCACCGGGTCCAAGGGCCGAGAGACGGCGCTTGTGGGTGAGCCCTGCAAGTGGGTTCGTCTGGTCCATGAACTGGCTGAGCTGCGAGGAGCCGAAGAACTCCTTCATCGATGCAACTACCGGTCGGATGTTGATCAAAGTCTGAGGAGTAATTGCCTCTTGATCTTGAGTCGTCATGCGCTCACGTACGACGCGCTCCATACGGGAGAGGCCTACGCGGTATTGGTTTTGAATTAGTTCTCCGACTGAACGAACACGACGGTTACCGAAGTGGTCGATGTCGTCCGGGAAGTAATCATCTGGCTGGTCGTTAGCGTGAAGCTTCACGAGGTAAGAGACTGCAGCGATGATGTCGGCTTTGGAGAGCGTGAACTCTGCCTCGCCGCGCTCTGGGTTAGACGGAGGAACCGTAAGCCCAAGGCGATCCATAACAGCCTTGACCTTTGGGTACTCGTCGCCAAGCTTCTTCGAGACTTTGTGGCGTCCAACCTTCGCAAGGTCGTAGCGCTTCGGGTTGAAGAAGAGAGTGTCGATGAGTTTCGTTGCTGCATCAACTGTTGGCGGCTCGCCTGGTCGCAACTTCTTGTAGAGCTCTATAAAAGCCTGCTCCACAGTCTCAGTTGTGTCCTTCTCGAGCGTGTTGCGCATCGAGTCGTAAGG
>Ga0209190_1002276_pt1 | contig 13028 bp, 12 predicted proteins | sample M_140205_XF_Meta_FD_187315 | JGI IMG/M metagenome (GOLD analysis project Ga0209190, IMG submission 187315) | Freshwater microbial communities from Lake Montjoie, Canada to study carbon cycling - M_140205_XF_MetaG (SPAdes) (version 2) | ecosystem: Environmental > Aquatic > Freshwater > Lake... | reverse complement strand
CTATCTCAGGCCCACGGGCATTTGGTCGCCGCGGCGACCCATCTGCGCTGCGCTTCGGTTCGCAGAACGCGCTGGGCCGGGCCCTGGGTGTCAGCCCTCGCAGCATCAACGAAATCGTGCTCGGGCGCCGCTCGATCACGCCCGAGATGTCACTCAAGCTGGGCAAATTTTTCAAACAAAGCCCGCAGTTCTGGTTCAACATCCAAACGACCTGCGATTTCCGCCGCATCATGAAGCAAGCCAACCGGATCACCGCCAAAGTCAAAGGCGACTTCACCAAGTTGGCGGCGTGAGGGGCGTTAATTTGAACGCTGCGCTCAGCCCTTCGAGCTGTCTGTTTGGTCGCCGCGGCGACCTGTCTCCGTCCGCCGCGGCGGACTCCCGCTCTCATCACTCAACTTTCAACCACGGTTTTAGGTTGAATCGCCCCGCACCCCGGTGAGTTTTCCTCTCAGACCAATCCCTGGCACAAAAAAGCCAGGCACCGGGGTCTAGCCGATGCCTGGCGAGACAGCCCCCAAGCGAACGTCCGCCCTCCAGTGATCGGCAACGCCTAGTGCACGACTGGCCAACATCCGCGCAGGCTCGGATGATGTACGCGCCGCGCGGGATCGCGCCGGATCCAACCGGGCTCGCCCTTCGCATCGACAAAGGCCACGCCGATCGGCGTGTCGGGTTCTTCGTCGGCCAACGCGGTCATTTCTTCCCGCGCCTGATCGCTCGCTGCGATCCATTCCTGCTTGAGCGTGACGGGATCGAGGTGGCGGGCTTTGATTTTGTCGAGATCAACCGGATCGATGCGCGCGAAACGCATGACCATTTGGAAGAGCGACAATGGACTGAAGCCGGGATCTTTGACGCAGGCCGCCCAGATAATGGCCTCGAGCGGATAAATCCTGCTGAGTTCGACGATATCGACATAGTCGCGCGTCTCGATGCGGGAAGCCAAGGCCAGCGCTTTGTTCGTCGCCATGTCGAACAAATGGAGCCGCCAGCCGAGATTGTGATCCTGCACGATGGGAAAAAAACGGAATGCCGAGTCGTGCGACCAATCAACATCGACGCGGTCGCTCCCTCTGCTCACGCGGGCCTTGCGGAAAGAAACCGGTTTGGACCACTCGCCGTCGCGTTCAAGCTTGCGGACATCGAAGCCGGCATTTTCGAGAGCACGCACATCACGCTCGCTGGCCGCAACGAGATCTTCCACCGAATCGTGGAAAATATCGAAGTCGCGGGAATAACGGGCCGAGTCATCCGAGGCATTGAGCACGAGACCTCCGGCCATGTGGCTGGCCTCATGGCGTTCGGCCGCCAACACGGACATCGCTTCTTTTTGGAAGGGAGTTAGAGGCATCGCCGCAACTCCTTGGCCGCGTCCCACGCAGATTTGTCTCCGTAATTGCGAAGATTGCGGATCACGGCTTCCACATCGTCGCGAAAACAAAGGGAGGGCGACTCTTTCCAGAACCAGAAACACCCGGGAAATTGGCGCACGAACTCCATGGCCCGCCGCGCCACTTCGGGCGCGACCGGGATGCGAACCGGATATCCGGCGGCTGGTTCCTCGACTTTCATTCTGTGGGGAGAATAAACCACATCTCCGTGGAGGGCGAGCAGCCTGTCCGCCGATGGCGGATCGCCGCGCGCCGCGCCAACTCCCGCGGCGGCCGCAGCCGATGCTTGGCGAGACATCCCCTAGGCAAACGTCCGCCCCCAGATCGGCACCGAGGACGGTGCCGCGACAGGAAAGGCAGACAACCCGGTCTCGCGACCGAGCCCTACCGCACGGGCGTGGGGATGCGCCAGCAGCGCAGCCCGGAAAAACAAAACACCTGCTTCTCGCGAGACGGGTTTCGCTTGTGAGCGGCGATTGAAAAATCAGGAAACTTTCCCGCGCAACCGGTGGCGGAGGGGCCAGAGCATGAGGGCGAGCAGGCCGATCGCGGCGACGTAGGTCGAGGGTTCGGGGATGGCGGTGATGGTGAAGGTGCTGCTGCCATTCCAAGCTGAGGTGAAGTTGCTGCTGAACTGGAAGAGGCTCGTGTTGTTGATCGTGCTCCTCAGGTCGCTGCCGAAGACGAGCGTATTGCCCGAGCCGAAGTTGTTGATCGTGAGCAACGAACTCGGCGTGTAAGTGCCGAAAGTCAGGTTGCCTGCCGCGCCGCTCAAAGTGACCGTCGCGTTGTCGTTCACTTGGTTGCTTGCGGAAATAAGAAGCGTGGCGCCGCTGCTGACGCTAACCGATGTGACAGAGCCCGCGGCAGCACCGATCAGGGCCCATTGGGATGGGGTGGTCGTTTCCTTGAAACGAGGGTCACCAACGGTGCGGCGGTCCTCTGCGCTCAGCGGCCTCCGTGGCCACCACCTTGGTTACCTCGGTTGTTGTAATGCCCGTAGTCGCCATACCAGGCATCGGGATAGCCGAACGCGAACGGAGCAGGGCCGACATAGCCCGGATCGGAAAAATAAGGATGCGAGGGCCCGCTGTCATTGCCATCCGCCGAGGAGGGCACATCGTCTTCGTCCTCGAGATAAATCCCCTTGGCCTTGCCTAGGTAGTTGACGAGCACATCGTCGGCGCCGGCATTGATCAAACCATTGATGTCCTTGGTCGAGTAATCATACGGTGTCCGCGTGGCCCTGAGGTAGGGCACGATCATGCTGCCGGGAATTCCTTTGGCCACGAGGTTCTTGAGATCCGCGTAGCCGAGAACGCGCCCGCCGGCAATCAGCGCCACGGTGGAGGGAGCGACCTGCTTTTGCTCGAGGACGCGGAGGTAGCCGGGTTTCTCGACCGGTGGCTTGGAAGCCGTGGCACAGGCGGCGAGAAGGAGAACGGCGGGCAGGAGGAGATATTTCATCGGACCCAAACTGCACGATGCCGCGCGCAGACGAAAGACGAAAGCGGCGGGGACATATGTCCCCGCCGCTGCTCTTGCTCAGTTAGCTCGTCCAATACAACCCTGCGGAGCAAAAACTCAGAGAGCCTGTTCGCCTGTCTCGTCGGTGCGGATGCGGATCGCTTCCTCCACCGTGGAGACAAAGACCTTACCGTCGCCGATCTTGCCGGTTTTGGCGGCCTTGATGATGGCCCCAGTGGCTTTGTCCGCCAGATCTGAGGCGACCACGACCTCGATCTTGATCTTGGGCAGGAAGTCGACGGTGTACTCGCTGCCGCGGTAGATCTCGGTGTGGCCCTTCTGGCGTCCGAAACCTTTGACTTCGCTCACCGTCATTCCCTCGATGCCGAGATCGGCGAGGGCGTCTTTCACTTCCTCCAACTTGAAGGGTTTGATGATTGCTTCGATTTTTTTCATAAGTGTGTGTCTTTTGGGACTGTTTTACTTGTTGAAGATATAACCTTCTTCGCCGTGGTCGGCGATATCCAAGCCTTCGAATTCGGCCTCCGACGAGGAGCGCAAGCCGAGGATCGCCTTGACCGCCAGGCCGATGACGAGCGCGCCGACAATGACCAATGTGAGGGTCAGGCCGATGGCTTTGAGTTGCTCGATCCACAGCGTACCACCTTCGATGGCGGCCTTGAGGCCGTTCTTCGCGGCGTAGGCATCGCTGACGAGGTTCGAGTTGACCGACGAGGTGGCAAGGAATCCGGTGAGCAAGGCGCCCAGAGTTCCGCCGATGGCGTGCACCCCGAAGGTGTCGAGGGCATCGTCGTAGCCGAGCATGCCCTTGAGGTAGGTCACGGCGAGGAAGGGCACGATGCCAGCCGCCACGCCGATGATCACGGCGCCGGTGGAATCAACGAAGCCCGCTGCCGGGGTGATGACGACCAGGCCGGCCACCGCTCCCGAGCAGAAGCCTAGAACGCTGGGATGGCCCTTGGTCGCAGCCTCCAACATGGCCCAGACGAAGGAACCGATCGCGGCGGCCAGCGTCGTGGTGAGGAAGGCATTGGCTGCCACGCCGTCCGCGGCGAGAGCACTGCCGGCATTGAAGCCATACCAGCCGACCCAAAGCATGCCGGTCCCAACCATACAAAGCACCAAGCTATGCGGGGGCATCGGCTGCTTGCCGAAGCCGCTGCGCTTGCCGAGCAGGAAGCAGAGAATGAGCGCAGTCCAGCCCGAAGACATGTGAACCACGGTGCCGCCGGCGAAATCGATCGCTGCGATTTTTGCGTCCGCGTTCCACACGCCGTTCATCAAGCCCGTACCGCCCCACACCATGTGGGCCAGCGGGAAATAAACGACGAACATCCACGCGAAGGTGAAGAGCATGACGGCCGAGAACTTCATGCGCTCGGCGGTCGCGCCGAAGATGAGCGCCGGGGTGATGATGGCGAAGGTCAGCTGGTAGATGCAGAAGACGCTCTGCGGAATCCAGTAGGCGTAGGTCGTATTGGGTGCTGCACCCACGCCCTTGAGGAAGAAGAATTCCGTGCCGCCGAGATAGGGGCTGTTGAAGCTCGTGCCGAACACGAGGCTGTAGCCCACCGCCCACCACAGGATAGTGACCATGCCGGTAATGCCCAAGCACATGGCCAGCATGGAGAGCACGTTCTTCATGCGCACCAGACCGCCGTAGAAAAGGGCCAGACCGGGAAGCGTCATGAAGAGCACCAAGGCCGCCGAGGTCATCATCCATGCCGTGTGGCCCGGACCTGAGACCCCGACGATGTTGCTACCGGCGGGATCAAGATTGTTGATGTAAGCCTCCAGGCCGGCCACGCGGCCTTCGAGGGTCGGAGCATCGGCCGGGGCCGCGACTGCGGGATCCGCTGCGGCGCTCTCTTCGGTTGCGACCACCACGGTTTCGGTGACGGCAGTCATAGGATCTTGGGCCTGCAGGGGCATAATCGCCGAAAGCGAAAGTGACGCCGCAACAATCCAGAATCCCCAACGGTTTTTTTTCGATGTTATCATAAATGGTGCTTGGTTGGTTTCCGGGCCTGCCAGGGTTGGTCAGGTTGCCGATGCCAGAGGGTTGAGCAGTTGCCGTGCCAAGTCCTCAAGCCGACCCACCTACAGAAGAAATGAACAAAATGGGCCACCCCGCAGATCGGCCGTCTGGTCAATAATCGCCAAACCGCCGATCGCTCGGCACGGGATACCACCGCCTTTTTTGGTTTCCATTTTACAGGCTGAGCCGACCGTGCTTCATTTAATGATACGAAGCAGGGACTCCATTCTCGGGGGCGACTGTTGCACCTAGGATGAAGCATAGTAATCAACCACCTTTCTTTTCCGTCGGTTCCTCGTCAGGCAATTCCTTCGTTCAGGTTAGGGCTTCCCGGCGAACCATTTTTAATACCCTTGCCGCTCTGGGGGCCGTGACCTTGCTGGTCGCCGGAGCTTGGTGGACCGCCCGCACGATCTTTGCCAAACCCACGGGCTCCATCGGAACACAATTTTCTCTGGCCGACGGGCCTTGGGGGAAAATCACCGCGCAACCGATCCTGGTCGAAGCGCCCGAAAAGCTGCTTTCGACAGACTTCCAATTGGGCGACAGCCATTGGTATTTCGCGGCCCGCAGCGCAGCGGAGGTGGCCTCCTTTCTGCGCGCCGCTGGAGTCGATGAGGTGGCGACCGCAAAGCTGGTCTCCCTCGTGCGTGAGGTGGACGGAAAGGCAGGACTCTGGTCCGTGCGACCACCGGAGGACATCGTGCGCGGGCTTTCCACGGCAGTGCGCTCCGTCCTGTACGATCAGCTCGCGGCGATCCCCGAAAATTTCGCGCAAGTTGAGCCGTTCCGCACCACGCAGCTTTATCTCGAAAAGTGGCTGGAAGCGGAAAAACTCCCGGCCGATCTCATCACCGAGGTGAAGGGCCTGATGTGGAAGCGTGGATCGGGATTATTTTTTTCCGATTACAATCTTGTCGCCGATCACATCAGCTCGCCGGCGCTGAAAATAAAACTCCTGGAGCAGCTCACGCAAAAGGCCTCGGTGGTTCTCACCCTGCACGTGCCATCCGGCGGCTCCATCGATGATCTCGTCGCCTATTACGGGGTCAACGGACGCGCCGACAAGGTGCGCCCGATACTACAAGGCCTCAGCGAGGCGGGCGGGGGTATGCTGGGTGTCTCGAACATGCTTCCTCCCTTCGCCCGCAGCCGGCTCTACCGCTTCCCCGATGCGCTGCCGGGCAGCGATCTCGGCCCCGCCTGCCATTGGACGAGTTTCAACTTTTTCAACCAGGGTGCGCCCGACAATTCTCTGCATGAAGTGCCTGCGGTTCAGGATGTCCTCGGGGAGAAATACTGCCAGGTCAGCGGGCCGCCGCGCTTCGGCGATGTCGTCCTGCTACGCCTGCCCGACAACTCATCGATCCATTCGGCCGTCTACATCGCCGACAATATCGTCTTCACCAAAAACGGACCCTCGCTCGCCACGCCCTATATTTTTTCGACCGTCGAGGAGATGCTCGCGTTTTATCCCAACAGCGAAAGCATCAGGCTCGCCTACTACCGGCTCAAGGACTCATAGTCGGTGAACGCTCCCGCGTCCGCCGCATGTCCAACCAGCCCCGCATCCTCGCCCGCGTCTTCGCCTACGCGCGGAATTATCCGCTGCTCGCCACCGCCACCCTGCTCTGTGCACTGGGTTCGTCGGTCATGGTGGTGATCTTCCCCGTCGTCACACAGCGCATCGTCGACGACGTGCTGCGGGGGGGAAAAGCGGAGGCCCTCTGGCCGATGATCGCGCTGGCCGCGTTCGGGTTTCTCGCGCAGGACGGCCTCAACGTGCTGCGCATTATGCTCAACAACACCTTCGAGCAGAAGGTGCTCTTCGATCTGCGCAGCGATCTCTACGCGCGGCTGCAGTCGCTGCCCCTCACCTGGTTCGACCACCGCGCCACCGGCGACATCATGACCCGCGTGGTCGAGGATGTGAATAACGTGGAGCGCGTACTGATCGATGGCATCGAGCAGGGCGCGGTGGCCGTCCTGCAGATCGCCGTCGTGCTCGGCCTCATGTTCTGGTGGAGCCCGGCCCTCGCTCTGTGCTCGCTCGTGCCCGTGCCACTTCTTCTCGGCGGCGCGCTGGCCTACACTCTCACCGCATCGAAGCGCTACAGCGCACAACGCCATGCGGCGTCGAACCTCAACTCACTGCTCCACGACAATCTCGACGGCATCCGCCAGATCAAGGGCTACGCCCGTGAAGCGGACGAGCACCGCCGCTTCAACCTCTCGAGCGACCGGCTCCGCGTGACCACGCTCGTCGTCATGCGCGCTTGGGCACTCTACAGCCCGGGGATGAATTTTCTGTCGTCACTCGGCAGCCTCGTTGTCCTCGGCTACGGCGGCTGGGCCGCGCTCGAGGGCAAGCTCGACCTCGGCGTGCTCGTCGCCTTCCTTGTGCTGGTCCGCTTCCTCTACGAACCGGTCGGACGTCTGCACCAACTCAACCAAATCATCCAGGCCGGACGGGCCGCCGGCAAACGCGTCTTCGATATCCTCGATGCGACGCCGGAACCCGATGAGGGACGCACACAGCTACCGGCAGCAGTGCACGGAGAAATCCGCTTCGACCATGTCGGCTTTTCCTACGGCGATGGCGCCGATGTCCTGCACGACATCGATCTGGTGGCCAAGCCCGGGGAGACCATCGCCCTCGTCGGACCGACCGGCGCAGGCAAGTCCTCGCTGGTCGGCCTGCTCATGCGTTTTTACGAAAGCAAGCATGGGTCGATCACGCTCGACGGACAGGACATCACATCCTTCGCCAAAAAGGATCTGCGCCGCGTGGTCGGGCTCGTCTCGCAGGAAAGTTTTCTCTTCAACGGTACCGTTGCTGACAACCTCCGCTTCGGAAAACGCGAAGCTAGCGCTGAAGAATTGTGGAACGCCCTGCGCGCGGCCAACGCGGCGGACTTTGTTGAGCGCCTGCCGAAGAAAATAGATACCGAGGTCGGGGAACGCGGCGTACGCCTGAGCGTCGGCGAAAAACAGCGTATCTCCATCGCGCGCGCTTTGTTGAAAGATCCTCCCGTCCTGCTCCTCGACGAGGCCACCGCCAGCGTGGATAACACGACAGAACGCCTTATCCAGGAGGCGCTCGACCACTTGCTGCAAAAGCGGACCAGCTTCGTCATCGCGCACCGTCTTTCCACCGTGCGCCACGCCGACCAGATCCTCGTGCTCGACCACGGCCGCATCGTCGAGCGCGGCAAGCATGATGAACTTCTTGCCAAGGGCGGACTCTACGCGCGCCTCTGCGCCGGCACCGGGCTGCTCAACGAAGATGCAGGCTAGGGCCGCCCTTTCGCGTTGACACCCCGCCCGCCCGGCGCGATGGAGAACATCATGGAAAACACTCCCCCACCCGTGCCCGCACCTTCCGCCCAGCCGCCACCGCTCCCGCCCGCCGTTCCTTCGTCGGAAAACTCGCTGGCCGTCGTCATGAATCTTCTCGGCTTCGCCTTCTTCGTCTTCCCCTTCGGCAACATCATCGCACCGCTGATTCTCTGGCTGATCAAGCGCCCCGAAAGCCCCTATCTCGATCGCGTTGGCAAGGAAGTGCTCAACTTCCAGATCAGCTACTCGATCTATGCCGCCGCGGCCGGCGCACTCTGCTTCGTACTGGTCGGGTTGCTGATTCTGCCCATCCTCTTCACTGTCTGGGTCGTCCTCATGGTCGTCGCCGCGGTGAAGACCAGCAATGGCGAGGAATACAAATACCCGATGACGATCCGGTTGTTGACCTGATCAGCGCTCGGCCGAACGCCGCGCGCCGGATTTCCTCATCATGGAAAATATCCGACCAACATCCGCCGGGAGGCAAAGTCCGCTCTTCGGCTTGGTGCTGGCCGGTGGAAAAAGTTCGCGCATGGGACGCGAGAAGGCGGGTTTGTCCATGGAGCGCGGCGGAGTGAGCTGGGCGGCGCGCGGACTCGATCGGCTCGCGCCGTTTTGCCGCGGGGTGTTTCTCTCTCTGCGCGACGGGCAGGATCCTCCCGCTGACTGCGCCGCGGTTCCGGTCATCCGCGATGCCCCGGGAGCAGCCGGACCTCTCGCGGGATTGCTCGGTGCCTTCGCCCGTGTACCACAAGCCGCGTGGCTGGTGCTGGCCTGCGATCTGCCTTGCGCCACGCCCGAAGTGATCTCGCACTTGTTACAATCGCGAGACAGCAACTCTCCCTTCACCGCCTATGCCTCGCCGCTGGATGGGCAACCCGAACCCCTTTGTGCCGTTTACGAACCCGCGGCACATCCGCTTCTGCTCGCCCGCGCCACGCGCGGGGACTATTCCCTCAGGGCCGCGATGGACAATTCTTCCTGCCACCTTCTGAAACTTCCTCCCGAGTGGAGCGGGGCGCTGGAGAACATCAACACGCCGGAGGATTTACGGCGTCTGAGCCTGCGCTGAAATCATGCACATCCACGACATTTGGATTTCGGGTGGCCATGATTTCCGCGGGCGTCACGGGCTCGGACGGCAAAACCATGGACTGACCAGGCTGGACGAGGCAGAGTGCCGCGCGGATCAAGGGATCGTCGGCGATCGCTACTACGGCGAGTCGCCCGGCGGAAAAACTCAGGTCACCTTCATCGCGCGCGAGGTGGTGGAGAACATGCAGGAGGCGCTCGCGTTACCTCCCGTCGACTGCTCCACCCTGCGGCGCAACATCCTCGTCACCGGCCTCGACCTCAACGCTCTCATCGGTCAGCGCTTCCGCCTCGGCGATGTGCTCTTCGAGGGGGTCGAGGAATGCAAGCCGTGCTACTGGATGGACGAGGCTGTGGCACCGGGCGCAAATGCCTTTCTGGTCGGACGCGGCGGCCTGCGCTGCCGCATTGTCGAGGGCGGCATCCTCCGCTGCGGCGAGGCTGCTATGACCATCGAGCAGGACGTCCGGTCTTATGACGCAGTGAAGCAAGAGGGCGGCATGAACACCGATGTGCGCGAGGATCTCACGGTGGAAATACCATTGCAGATCATGGTGAACGGCAGTGCCTTCTCGATGACCATGCAGACCCCCGGGGCCGAGCGCTATCTCGTGCGCGGACTCCTCCACGCCGAGCGCGTGTGTGCGTCGCCCTTTCTCGCCTACGGCCTGAGCGCAACCGAACTGGGCATCGTGGCAAACGTGACCATCGAAGGCGGGAAGCGCGTGGAGAGCAACCGTCGGCTTGCCTCGACTGCGGCCTGCGGGATGTGCGGCAAACAATCGATGCGAAAAATTTTCGAGGGTGTGGATCCGGTTACCAGACATGTCACGGTCACCGCGCAAACCCTGCAGACCGCGCACGCAAACATGCGAACGCAGCAGCGCACCTTTCGCGACACCGGGGGAAGCCACGCGGCCGGAGCGGCGACAGCGGCGGGTGAGGTGCTCTGCTCATTCGAGGATGTCGGGCGGCACAACGCGGTCGACAAAGTCGTGGGCTTTCTCCTCGAGAAGGAAATCCTCGGTCAGGCCGACATTCTCACGGTGAGCGGCCGCGTGTCCTTCGAGATCGTGCAGAAATGCGCGCGCGCCGGCATCCCGGTACTCTCCGCGATCTCCGCGCCTTCATCGCTCGCGGTCGAGATGGCGGAGAGCTGGGGGGTCACATTGGCCGCATTTTGCCGCGAGGATCGCGCCACATTCTACAGCCGGCTCGACCGTGTGGCCGGAGGCGGAAAGAATCGCTGATCTCATGGCGGAGCAAAAACATTCGGCCGGCGGTTGGGGCGCGCTCGTCTCCTCCATGCGCTTTCTCCGCCGCGGGGGAATACTCAAAGGCGGCGCCTCCCTCCTGCGCATGAACCAGCCGCAGGGCTTCGATTGCCCAGGATGCGCGTGGCCGGAGCCGAAGAACACCTCGCACACGGAGTTCTGTGAAAACGGGGTCAAGGCGCTCGCTTACGAGACGACCGCCAGGCGGGCCGGCCCACAGCTTTTCCGTCGGCACACGGTGTCGGAGATGAGGACATGGGATGACTGCGCGCTCGAGAGGACGGGACGGTTGACGCATCCCATGGCCTATAATCCGGCGACCGATCATTACGAGGAGATCGGCTGGGACGAATGCTTCCGCCGCATCGCCGCGGAACTGCACAAACTTAGTTCGCCGGACGAGGCCGTCTTCTACACCTCGGGACGCACGAGCAACGAGGCCGCATTTCTCTACCAGCTCCTCGGCCGCCTCTATGGGACCAACAACTTCCCCGATTGCTCGAACATGTGCCACGAGTCGAGCGGCGTCGCGATGAACGAAAGCATCGGCACAGGCAAGGGCACCGTGACGCTGGATGACTTCGGCCGGGCTGATGCCATTTTTATTTTCGGCCAGAACCCCGGCACCAACCACCCGCGCATGCTCATCGAACTGGAGCAGGCGGCGAAGCGCGGGGCGAAGATCGTGGCCTTCAATCCGCTGCGGGAAGCCGGCCTGCTCGCCTTCGCCCATCCTCGGAATACGGCAGATCTCTTGCTCGGACGCAACACACCGATCAGTTCGCTCTACTGCCAGCTGCGCATCGGCGGCGATGTCGCGGCGGTGCGCGGCATGGTCAAGCACCTCCTCGAGCAGGAGGACAGCGAGGGCGGCGTGCTGGACCGGGAATTCATCACGGCGCACACGCATGGCTTCGGCGAATACCGCCATGCCGTGCGGGAAACATCGTGGGATGATCTGCTCGCTTCGTGCGGTCTGGAAAAAAGCGAGATCGTTGCGGCGGCAGAAATCTACCGGCAAGCACGCCGCGTCATCTGCTGCTGGGCCATGGGGCTCACGCAGCACAAACACGGGGTGGCCAACATCCAGGAAATCGTCAACCTGCTCCTCCTGCGCGGCAACATCGGCCGACCCGGGGCCGGCCCCTGCCCCGTGCGCGGACACAGCAACGTGCAGGGCGACCGCACGGTCGGCATCACCGAGGCGCCCGGCGAAACATTTCTCGCCAAGCTGGAAAAATCTTTCGGCTTCACCGCACCGCGAAACCACGGCCACTGCACCGTGAACACCATCAAGGCGATGGCCGGCGGGAAAGTGAAATTTTTTATGGGCATGGGCGGAAACTTCGCCTCGGCTACACCGGACACCGAACTCACTTCGAAAGCGCTGGCCCGCTGCGCGCTCACCGTGCATGTCTCCACGCACCTCAACCGCAGCCATGTTGTCCACGGCACCGCGGCCATCATTCTCCCGTGCCTCGGACGATCGGAGGTCGACCATCAGGCCGGCGGACCTCAATCGGTCACCGTCGAGGATTCGATGAGCATGGTCCACGCTTCGACCGGAAAAAACCACCCCGCGTCCGCGCTGCTGCGCTCCGAGCCTGCCATCGTCGCTGGCATCGGGCGGGCGCTTTTTCCAGATGGACCCGTCGACTGGAAGGCGCTGTGCGCCGACTATCGTCTCATCCGCGATCGCATCGAGGCGGTGGTGCCGGGTTTCGAGGATTACAACGCGAGGATCTTGCAGCCCGGCGGATTCCACTTGCCCAACCTCGCCGCGCGACGCATCTGGCGCACTGCCACCGGCAAGGCGAACTTCGTCTTGAACCTGCTGCCCGACATCTCCGTCGCGGCCGGTCACCTGCGGCTCACCACCATCCGGTCGCACAACCAATTCAACACGACCGTCTATGACAGCGGCGATCGTTACCGCGGCATCGAGGGCGAGCGGCGGGTTGTTTTTCTCCACCCCGAGGACATGGCCGAGCGCGGGCTCGATGAACAGTGCCGGGTCACTTTACGCAGCCACGCGAGCGACGGTCTCGCGCGCCGCGTCACCGGGTACCGTCCGGTCGCCTATAACATCCCTCGCGGCTGCGCTGCCGCCTACTTCCCGGAGACCAATGTGCTGGTCGGCGTGGATGACTATGCCGACAAAAGCCGCACCCCGATGTCGAAATTCATCCCCATCACGCTGGAGATGGAAGGCTGAAGAGGTCGCGCCCGCGCCGGGCGATTTGACAAAAGACCCGGCCGCAGCGAAGATGGGGGCATAGGGGGCGTATTTGGTTTCGACTTATGGTGCGAAGCGACGTCTGCATGCCGAGGGTGATTCGCTGGCCTCGTTAAAAAGCGAATCAAAAAAATAACAGCAGAGACCGAAGATCTCGCTCTCGCGGC
>Ga0209190_1002275_pt1 | contig 13037 bp, 11 predicted proteins | sample M_140205_XF_Meta_FD_187315 | JGI IMG/M metagenome (GOLD analysis project Ga0209190, IMG submission 187315) | Freshwater microbial communities from Lake Montjoie, Canada to study carbon cycling - M_140205_XF_MetaG (SPAdes) (version 2) | ecosystem: Environmental > Aquatic > Freshwater > Lake... | reverse complement strand
TGGCGACATGGAATGCGCCGCGCTACACCGTCACGGCGACCGATACCGTCGGGATCGCAACCGTCATGCTCCAGACCGCGACGTCATCGAATGGCCCGTGGACGGATAGCGGGACGGCGGTCACGCAACCGTTTTCGGGCAGCATCTACGTCGTGCCCGGCCCAACCATCAGCGGGACCAAGTGGGTACGCATGAGCGTCAAGGACGCGGCGGGAAATGAATCGATCACTGATTCCGTGTTGGTTACGGTATGGAATGCGTCGTCGGGCAACGCAGAATGGACAACCGGGGGCAGCGCCTACTTCAGTGGCGGGTGGCTTGTCCTAACCCCAAGCTCGGGAGGCCAGAAGGGAGGCGGGTACTTCGAACCCCTTGTCCCCACGGGTGGCCAAGTCAGTGTGAGTTTTGACCTCGAGGTGAATGGCAGCGCCGACGGCATGTGCGTCCCGTTCTTCTCATCCGCCTCGGCATTTCTCACTGGCGATGCGGGCGGGTCGCTGGGGTGCCAAGGTATGGCCGGTACGTTCTTCGTCGGTATCGAGGAGTACGGCACAGATACCATCCGCATCGGGACGCCCTCCAACGGGCTTTACTCCGAGACTACAGTTTCCGGACTTGCGAATACGTCGAATGACATCAGGATCACCATCATCCTGACACCTTCTGGTGGTTCGACACTCATCGACGTGCGGGCGCAAGTTGGCAGTGCAGAACCTGTCCAGAAGGCATCCCGAACCATGTCGGGTACCTTGCCATCGGCCGGAATCCTGGTCGGTTTCACCGCAGGAACCGGCGGCGAAGTTGCAGAACACAAGATCCGCAACATCGTGATTTCGGGGTCGAACTAGGCCTGCTTTGGCAAGCCCTCGCGATCTCCCCCGGCCCAACCCGTGATCGCGTGATCTGCCGAACTGATGGGGACATGGTCGATCTCGTGGGGGTGGCGCTCCCAGGATCACGCCTCCCCTACCGCTTCACTTCGTGTGCTGCGATGTAGTCCCAGTCGATGTCCTGGCCGAGGCCCGGGCGTGACGATACGTGCACGTATCCCTCGTCGTCCATCGGGTCATCGATCGTGCGTAACCACTGGGGTGGGCGTTCGTAGTCGATGAACGGGTGCAGCAACCCACGTTCGTAGTACTTGCCGGGCCACGCCATCGCGCACAACGCGTGCAGGTTCCCGGCGCCAGGGCTATGGATCTCCACCTGCACCCGGAACGACTCGCACAGGTGCGCAATCTTCATCACCGGCGTGATGCCACCGTTGTCGAATACCCCCGCACGTGAGATGTCGGACGCCCGGTGCATGATCCATTCGGCCCGCGTGTACATCTTGCCTTCGGCCGTCTCCGGCCCGACGATCGGGATGTCCAGTTGGTCGGTGAGCCAGATGTACGACGACATCGAATGTTCGGGCATTGGTTCCTCGAACCATTCGTAGTCGAGCTTCTCAAGGGCGCGCCCGATCCGTAGGGCATCCTCGCGGGTGTAGTAATGGAAGCTGTCGAGCATCAGTCCCATGTCGGGGCCGACCGCCTCGCGCACCGCGGTGCAGATGGCGATGTCCTCGCGCGGATTGGGCGTGCCAGCGATCGGGGGCATGCGCGTGTGGATCTTGAACGCCTGGTAGCCACGCGCCTTGCAGGCCAGCGCGTAGGCGGCGTAGGCCTCCGGCGAATCAAGCCCACCGGGTAACTCATCGCCGCACATCGTCGAGGCATAAGCCAGGACCTTGTCGCGCGCCGCCCCAAGCAGTTTGTACACCGGTTGCCCGAATGCGCGTCCGGCGAGATCCCACAGGGCCAGATCAACCGTGGCAAGGACGCGGTCGGAGAGGCCCCGGTTTCCGCGTTGCATCTCCACCAGGTGATGCCAGATCTTCTCGCGGTCAAAGGGATCGCGCCCCACAACCAGTGGCTTCACCACCTGCGCGATGACGTCGGGTGACGCCCCGAAGCAGTAGCCGGAGACACCCTCGTCGGTGACGATTTCCAGGACCGACTGCGTGGCGTCGTGGGGCGGGCCCGGATGGGTATGCCCCTCGCTGTCACGAACCGTGTGGTTGGTGTACCTGAATGTTCGGGTGACGAGGTCGAGGATCTTCACGGTGCCGTTCCCTGCCTTTCTTTCGCACAGGCGATCAAGTGCCTACTATAGGGTTGTCGCCTTGCCGACCACGTCGCCCCCGACTGGAAGACGCAACGCTTGGCAGATGGAGGACTTCATGATGGCGAATGATCCCTTCGACCTCAACCGGTTCGTGGTGGCGCAGGATGCCCCATGGGCTGGGAGTTCCGGCAAGACTGTCTACGACACCGCCCTCGCCGAACTGCACGCCGGGGACAAGCATGAGCACTGGATGTGGTTCGTGCTACCCCAGTTGCGTTCGCTCGGTCAGAGTCCAACTGCCAAGAAGTACGGCATTGCCGGAATGGATGAGGCGCGGGCGTACTGGGATCACCCCGTCCTCGGACCCCGCCTGCGCGAATGTGTCGAGGCAACGATGACGTCAGGCAAGACTGATCCGGTGCTTATCCTCGGTGACATTGATGCCAAGAAATACCGGTCGTGCCTGACCCTCTTCCTTCAGGTGGCCCCGGGCGATCCCGCGCTGACCCGGGCCCTCGCTTGGTTCTACCGGGGCAAGCCCTGTTGCAAGACCCTCGCCCACATCGGCTTACCAGAGTAATAGGGCGGGTCGGACCGGGCGGGGAAGCGGTCATTCCGGGAAGGGGAAGGTCTCGGGTTCGTCGTCATCGTTCCCCTGCGCGTCATCGTCGGATGGGTCTTGACGGGACTCGCGTTCGGCAGCGTCCCGTGCGTTGTGCGACGCAATCGCTCCCATCGCCGTCATCCCGTCCGCCATGATTGCCCGCAGTTCCGGGAAGAAATGGTCAATCTGCGAGACTGCGCCGAGGAGATGATCGGCGAAAGCCTCGGTGATCACCGCCGGAAACGGGCCTGTCCATCGGAAAGAGATGTCACCGTCATCGGGATCGATGTAGGCATGTCCGGCGGTCAGCCACCGGCCATTGAGGTAGTTGAGGAAGCGGTGCGCTTCGTCGAACTGGTGCGGGGACACGGCCATCAACGGAAATGATCCGGCGTGGCGTCCACCTGTCCGGATGTAGGCGCGCAGGTCAAAGTTCCACCACTCCTCGGCCGACTGCCAGGCAACGATGGAGATGGAATAGGGCGCGTTGGTCCCGCCAAACCCGGTCAGCAGGCGCTCATCCTCGAAGTCGTGCTTGATCTCCAGTTGGTCGAAAACACGTCCGAGGGCTTCAAGTGGTTCAGGGATCATGGCAAACCTCCATGGGGCAAGGTTTTGACACCGGTGTGATCAGAAGGGGAACCCGTGCCACGCCATCACTTGGGTGGCACGGCGCTCTTCTTAGTGGTTCTGGCGCACGAGGGCACGTGTGGCCATCAGGGCGTCGGCGTTGATGCCGGATGCCGCAAAGAGATCGGCTACCCCGGCGCGGAGGTGGTCGGGCGTGATGGCCGGTGCACCTGCCTCATGCGCGATCCGCGTCGACGCTGCCAGTACGGCGTTGACCTGCGCGGTCGTGCGTGTGCCCGGTACCACCGTTACTCCTACGCCGGGTACTCCGGCCTCGAGGGCGTCTAGCAGGTGCCGGCCGGATACGACCACCGGGGTCGCGTCGTCCGCATCCGTCCGTCCGTGCGCGGCGAGCGAGGCCGCCTGGGCCAGCACGGCGCGCGATTGGTCGTCAAGAGGAAGTGTCTGGGGCTTGGATCCTGCACTCATTGCATGAACCTCCGGGTGCGTCCGTCCGGTTTTCGCGACGCATCTCGAACTCACAGGTACCGCGCAATCGCCTGTGTGACAGGCCTCCATCCACTTTTCCCGACCACTTCATTTCTTGCGCCCACGCGCGGCGAACCCACGGCATTCGGGTGTCACGCGCGGCGAACAATGAGTGTTTCAAACTGATCAGCGACTGCCTGAGTCCTCCACCGAGTACCATCGGCACGGTAGGAAATGTCGTTGATGAACGTTCGCTGGGTTGGCCGGTTCGCCGTCGCACTCCTGACCCTGTCTGTCATGTGGGCTTCCCCGATGGCGAGGGCAGCCGGTGATGTTGCACCAACGGCAATCCCGGGTGCTTCCACGGCTGCGGGTGCAACCGCCCGCATCCTGTACCGCACCCATCCCTCACCGGTGATGCGCGCCGCCGGATATGTCCGTGCTCTCGGCGTCTCACCCGGGGCGGCCGTGCGGGCGGTCCGAACCGCTGCCGTCACCCCCAACCTGCCAGACCTCGATATCCAGTCGGTCGATGTGCCAGCCGGTGACCTGGATGCCGCCCTTGCAACCCTCCGCGGGCGGGCTGATGTCCTGTGGGCGGAAAAGGTCGTGGCCCGGCACGTGCGCCGTGATGTCCTCCCCCCGCCATCGCCCCTGATTGAAATGCGCGGCGTCGGCGAAATGGACGCCTCACGGTCCGACCTGCCAGCAAACCCGGCACCATCGGCCATCCTGAACACCCCCAATGACCCGTCGTATTCGAACCAGTGGGGACTGGTCAGCAGCGGTGCCAGTGCCGTCTGGCCTCGTGCGGGCGCACTGAATGCCGGTACGACCGTCCTGGTTGGCATCGTGGACACCGGCGTGAACCTCACGCACCCGGACTTGGTGTCGCGCCTCGCGCCGAACAGCACGTGGGGGCGGTGTGACAGTGGCACCTGCCTCGCCTACAACGCCGGCAACAGTGCCACTTGGCCCAATGACGGCGATGGCCACGGCAGTCACGTCGCAGGCATCGTCGCCGCGGCAACGAACAACGGCGTCGGCGTCGCGGGCGTCGCGGGCGACCGGCCGGTGCAAATCGTGCCGGTCCAGGTGCTGGATGCCAATGGCAGTGGCACCGACGAAGGGGTTGTGGCGGGTATCGACTGGGCAGTCTCGAAGGGCGTGAAGGTCATCAACCTCAGCATTGGCGGTGGGGAATCCCAGGCCGACAAGGACGCCATCGACGCGGCTGCGATTGCCGGGGTAGTCTTCGTCACCTCCGCCGGGAACTGCGGTGGTGCCTCGTGGTCACTCAACGGTTGTTCGATGATGAACGATGCCGACTGGCCAGCTGCCTACGCGGGAACCTCTGCCGGGGCGGGCAAGCTGATTCCGGTAGCGGCCACCTCAAGCACCGGGGTCGTTGCGGAGTTCTCCTCGCAGACGAGTTACGTGGCATCGGCTGGCATCGCCGCTCCGGGTGACAACATCTACAGCACCTTCGTCACCACCAAGCGGCAACCGGTTGCGTACGCCTACGAATCCGGCACCTCGATGGCGTCACCACACGTCGCCGGGGCTGCCGCGGTGCTTCTCTCGACCTTCCCCAACCTCACACGTGCACAGGTCATCAGCATCCTGCTTGGATCGGCAACCGCCGACACCACCACCCGTGCCAACCCGAACGCGTATGGCAAGGGTCGGCTGAACCTGGATGCCGCCTTCACCATGGCCCTCGGACAGTCCGCCGGCACCGTGACGCGCACCGCCAGCCCGACGGTGACCCGGTCCGTCACCGTCACCCCGACGCGGACCGCCTTGCCGACCACCACGCCTACCTCGACGGTGACGACGACGCCGACCATCACACGCACCGCAACGGTCACGGTCACCCCGACCCGGACCATGACCGCGACGGTCACCCAGACACCCACCCGGACGTCGACCGCAACGGTGACGCCAACCACTACAAATACGCCGACGGTCACGGTGACCCGGACGGCAACCAAGACCCTGACGCCAACCCCGACCATCACCCGCACGCCGACGGTGACGACCACCCCAACCGTGACGATGACCGCGACAAAGACGGCAACGGTGACCCGGACCGCGACCGCGACCGTGACGCCAACCGTGACCCGGACGGCAACCAAGACGGTGACCCGGACCGCGACCGCGACCCGCACCGTGACCCGGACGGCAACGGCAACACCCACGGTGACCCCGACCCGCACGGCCACGCGTCGCCCAACGCGGGCACGCTGACCGACCGGGTCGGTACGTAGCCGTTACGTGGTCCGGAATTCAGGGACGATGGGGACCGTCTGTCCGGGCTAGCCCTTGAGGCGCTTGCGGGACAGGATCATCGGGATCGCCTTGGATAGCCGGGCGTCGCGCGTTTCCGGACGCTTGGCATCGGCAATCCACTGAGCAAATTCGCGGCGCATCGATGGCGAGAGGGCTTCCCACGCCGCGCGCGCACCCGGTTCGGCATCGATGGCCGTGGCGAGGGCATCGGGCACATCGGCCTCACGCGGTGCGAGGTCCAGGGTGACCGTCACTTGCACTACCTCGCCCGGGCCCTTGCCGAGTTCCGCAAGCACATCCTTCCGGCACAGCAGCATGGCATGTTCGCCACCCATGCGTGCGAGGCTGCCCCGGTACTCCACCCGGTCATCCCAGGTTGCGACGACCGGCACCAGATTGCCCTTGCCGAATGTCTCGCGCAGGTCCCACGGAAAATCCACGAAGCAGGCGGCCCCCGAAGCCTCAGATTGATGCAGGGTCGCCTCGAAATGGATCGGGCCGGGATCCCGTACCGATTCGACCGATGCCTTGCCTCGTCCTCCACCCTTCGCGGCGATGTGATCGACACGCCATCGCGTGAGGCGACGCACCAGATCGAGGGGAAGCTCGCGGTCGTGCGGGAACTGGATTGCCCCCTTTGAGGTCACGAACCCCTGTACCTCGTCTTCGAAGGCGATCATCGCCTCCGTGCCGGGATAGACACCTACATGCCGGGCATACCCGCCGATGTGGATGATGTTCTCACCGGCATGCCACGTGGCGGTCCCATACGCAATCCGTTCGGTCGCATGGGGTGCCTCCTCCCGGATCACCTCACGCAGCATGATCAGTCGTGCGCGTGAGGATTCGGGACAGGTTTCGATGTACGCATCCACCTCGGGTGAGGGTGAGGCAGTCGACTGGTGCGGGATGGTCGGTGGTCCGGACATGTCGACGATGGTAGACCGAACCGGGCGCACGGCGTCAACCCCTGACCCGACACGACACCCAGGAGCAATCAACAGGCATGGCCCGATAGGTGTGGCGACGAGGTGTGCGGGGCCGGCGAGGGTTTCACCGAATGCGGCTGAATGAGATGTCCCGCGCCGCAGATGCCATCGACGGGCATGGGCCGATGCGCTTCACGTGGGGGTGATGGGCCGGCGAGGGCGCCGGCGCTCCCAGGGTGAGGGACACGCCCCCGCATGGCGCTCCACGGGTGAGGTTGGCGAAACGCAAACGGAGGTCTGGGCAGAGGTTGGGAAACCACCGTGCATGGTTGTGGGTCTTGACGTGAACCCCAATGTCGCCATTCGCGTTAGGCCGCCTGGGAGCGCCGGCGCCCTCGCCGGCAGGGTTTCACAGGAAGCAGTTGATTGAGATTTCCCGCGCCTCAGATGCCATCGACGGGCATGGGCCGATGCGCGTCACGTGGAAGGATGATGGGCCGGCGAGGGCGCCGGCGCTCCACGGATGAGGAACACGCCCCGCATGGCGCTCCACGGATGAGGTTGGCGAAACCCGAATAGAGGTCTGGGCAGAGGTAGGGAACCCCCCGCCTCTGGTCCCGGCGAACCAGACACCGGCGCAAAGGCTGACGTCTACCATGAGCCCGACTGCTGAGGCGGTCCAACACGCTTATTCGCGATGGGTTTTGTATTCTCCATACCAACGCTACATTCCATGGAACCAACGTCATACCGACGGAGCTGCCTGAATGAAGAAGATGATTCTCGCCTCTCTGATCGCGAATGTGGCGGTGCTCATCCCCGTCTGTGGCGGAATGCTCTTCGACGCTTCATGGGTTGAAGACGCGTACGGATCCGCCAGCCCTGCGAGAGGCATCCTCCTGTCCGTGTACGGGGCGATATTCGTCGTCTCGCTTGGCCTACTGTTCAAGCGCGATCCGATGCTCGTCGCACCTTTGCTACTGGTTCAGGTGCTGTACAAGTTGACCACACCATTCACTGTGGGTAGCTTTGCGAACCCGGTGGTGATCAGCAACCTTGTCATTTCAGTCATGCACCTAACCACCTTGGTGATGATTGTCAGCGAGGTTCGTCGCAGACCCCTGAAGGGATAGCGGGGCAGGGTTGCACCGGATGCGGCTGAGTGGGATTTCCCGCACCTCAGATGCAGTCGATCTGCATGGCGCTCCATGCGTCACGTGGAATGGTCATGGGACGGCGAGGGCGCCGGCGCTCCCAGGATGAGATCCGAGGTTCTTGACGGTATTCCCGGTGAACCAGACACAATCCGAATGCGGGGTCAGGGACGTTCGTCGCCTGGGTGAAGCAGCGAGGTGCGTCGCGGCCCCCGGAAGGGATAGCGCGCCAAGGCATCCTCGTGCAGGTCCATGCCGATCCCCGGCCCTTCCGGCAACGGCAGGTAGCCACCAACCTGCAGGATCGGATCGGGTGAGAGTTCGGCCGTGTACCGGTCCCACCCGGCAAAGTGTTCGAAGATGATGAAGTTCGGCATCACGGCTGCCACCTGCAAGCTCGCCGCGAGGCCGATGGCGGTGCTGTTGTTCCCGTGGGGCGCGACGGCCACGGCGTGTGCCTCCGCCATCGCCCCGATCTCCTTGAGTTCGAGGATGCCCCCGACATTGCAGATGTCCGGGTTGATGATGTCGGCGGCGCGCTTGTCGAAGACCTCGCGGAAATCGTGCTTGGTGTAGAGGGTCTCGCCCACGACGACCGGGATGGAGATCTTCTGGCGCACCTCGGCTGTCGCGTCGAGGTTCTCGGCGGGTGTCGGCTCCTCGAACCAGAACGGGTCGTACTTGGCAATCGCATTCGCCACATGGATGGCGTGACGCGGTGCGAGACGCCGGTGCACCTCGATCAGGATGTCAACGGTCGGGCCAACCGCCTCTCGCACGGCCGCGACATTCTCCACGGCGGTCCGCTCGACGTCGCGTTCGACCCACGTCTGCCAGGGGCCGGGAAAGGGATCGAACTTGATGGCCGAGTACCCGAGTTCCAGGGTGTGTAGTGCCCGCCGGGCCAGTCCGGCTGGACCGGTGAGGCCATCATCCTGCGCCACAAGATGGCCGTAGCACCGGATTCGTCCACGAACCGGCCCGCCAAGCATGTTGCGGACTGGTGTGCCGAGGGCCTTGCCGACGATATCCCACAAGGCAATCTCGAGGCCCGACAGCGCGCAGTAAAGGTCGAGACCACCTCGCTTTATGGCCACGTCCCGGTAGATTGCCTGGGTGAAATGCCGGATATGGAACGGATCCCGGCCGATCAGGAATGGTGCAAGGTCGTGCAGGAGGGCCTCGAGGGCACGTTCGTGGGCGTTGACGGTGTAACTCTCGCCCCATCCGTGGATGCCCGCGTCGGTCTCGACCTTGACGAAGCAGACCGGCTTGCCTGTGGGCGGTTGCACCAGATACGGCTTGACGGCAGTGACCTTCATCGAGACCCCTCCTTGCAAGGAAGCCGTGGTGCCACCGGATCATCACCAGTGGTGTGGCAGCGTACCCGGCGCGTGGCACGACTTGACGCGACCGGACCCTCAAACCGCGGATGTGCCTACGTCCCATGCTTGTACTTGACAGTACTTGAAGACAGGACTATGCTGGAACAACTGACCCAAAACCGGTGCGGGCATCGGTTGGTGCAAGGAACTGGATGATGGCACTCTACCTGTACGAGGCGTCGTATACCGCGGAATCGGTCGCCGCGCAGATCAAGAACCCATCGGACCGCATTGCTGCAGTGACCGCCAGTATCGGTGCGTCACTGGGCATCAAGCTTTTGGCGGGTGGCTACAGTTTCGGGGACCATGATGTAGTGGCGATTTTCGATGCACCGGATGACGAAGCGGTGGCGGCGTTCGCACTGGTTCTGGCATCCGGCGGTGCATTGCGCAGCGCCAAGACCACCAAGCTTCTGGACGGCCACCAGTGGGTTAGTGCCCTGACGAAGGCACAGCACGCCTCGCCGAGCTACAAGCCGGCACGCTAGGGAACCCTGCCCCAGAGCAAGCTGGTGGTTCGGCCATATCCCTGGCCGAACCATCCGCCTGATTGCAATCCCGGCAGCACGTCCATCACCCGATCCATCCGCGAGTGGTTTCGTTCGGAACCAGGGCGTGGCTACCGGCCCGAACCGATGGTGCCGTAGCGGGGTGCCGGTGCGCGATAGGTGGATGGACGGGGTGTCGGAGACGGCAGGGCATACGGGTTGAGCGCGCGCGCCGTCCCTCGCTGGTCGTAGCCGCTGCCGGAATATGGCGACACGAAGCTTGTCGTGGCGTTATCGCCAGAGAAGTAGGTCCGCGCCGAACTGCCATCGTCATAGGTGGTCGTGCCCCAGTTGCCCGACCGGTAGCCTCGCGACGTGGTGCCGTCATCCCAAGTGGTGGTCGTCCAGTTCCCGGACTGGTACGTGCGGGAAGTGCTGCCATCACTGTAGGAGGTCGTTGTCCAGTTGCCTGATTGGTACGTGCGCGCATAGCTGCCGTCACTGTAGTTTGTGGTGGCAGAGTTGCCGGAGTAGTACGTGCGCGAGGACGAGCCATCGTCACACGTGGTGGTAGCCCACGAACTGCCGGATGAGCTATAGGTCCGGCAGTCCGCATGCGCAATTGTCGGGACCAGTGCCAAGCCACTTCCAAGGATTGCCAACCCTGCCACCAAGGCGCGACGCCATTGCGAACTCATCAATGCACCTCATCGTGCGCGACCCACCCGGCCTGTCCGGCACGTGACGGGTACCGTACTTGTTCCGGATATCATCCCGCTAGGATCACTGCAAAGATAGCACGGGTGCGAACTGAAATAATGTAGGTTCATGAGACTTGGTCCGCGGGCAGGATCGGGAGGTCCGCGGGCATCCCTGCCCGCAACTCCGTCGAGATGACGCACGGATTCCCTTGGTCAATGCCAGACACGCGGGTTCAGGGATCGGAATCGTTTGTAGCCTGCGCCGCAGACCAGCGGGGAGTGGCGCACACCGGACATTCCCAGAACTGCTGGGTGGGTTGCCCACAAATCAGCGGGGATGCGTGAGGCCTCGTGCATCCGTGCAGTGCAATGATTACGCCGATGGGGAGTCAGGACTGGAATGCCAGGGGTTACGTAGCCCACTACGATCCAGTTGGTGCGATCCAGATAGTGACATTCCGCACATGTGACAGTCTTCCGACGCACGTTGTCGAGGAACTTGCATCGGGACTTCGCACTCTGCCATCGATCGTCCAGCGCGACGAACGGGAGCGACGAACCGGGCATTACCTCGCCTTGGGCCATGGTGAGTGTTTGCTTGGCCGACGCGACATCGCTGAAGTGGTATCAAGCGCGCTGAAACAGGACGACGGTATTCGCTACCACCTGATCGCCTGGGTGCATCACGCTCAACCATGTCCGCGTGGTCGTGGAGTGCTTAGGCGGTAATGCGCTGCCCACCATCGTTCACGGATGGAAGTCTTTCCCGGCGCAAGCAAACCGGCACCTTGGTCGGTCAGGCCGGCTTTTGATGCCAAACTTCGACATGGTAATCTGGGATGACGACCGACTTTGGCACGAAATCGAGTGCGTGAATACATACCCAGCCAACCAGCCAGTGTACGACGGCCGAGGGCTGGGTATGGTCACCAATCCACCAAGTCGAAGCATGGGCGGACGTGGGGTGTCTGCCCATATTGGTGGATGATTGGTTGTTACGCCGGGATCAGAACCGTGTCGATGATGTGGATGATGCCGTTGGAAGCCTCGATATCCGGGGTGACGACCATCGCGTCGTTGATCCGGACGCCACCAATCGTGCTGATCCGCACATCCTGACCCTGAAGGGTCGGTGCGGTCTGCAACTTCACAACATCACCAGCCATCACGCGACCACTCACTACGTGATAGGTGAGTATCTTGGTCAGGAGGGCCTTGTCCGCGAGAACCGTCCTGATGGTTTCTTCGCCAAGTTTGGCAAACGCCTCATCCGTCGGCGCAAAGACCGTCAGGGCACCTTCGCCCGAAAGCGCTTCCACAAGGCCGGCTTCCTTGACGGCCGCAAGAAGCGTATTGAAGGAACCGGCCTGCATGGCCGTCTGGACAATGTTCGGCTTCGTGCCGTAGGCCGCGGGGGTCATGTCCTCGTAGCACCCATCGGCCGAGGCGATTGCAATTGGGGCAAGTGCGATGGACCCGGCCACCGTGGCAAGGCGTGATACGAAACCGCGACGGGAAATTGACATCTTGTGTTCCTCCGGCTGGGTCAGGCACGGGTCAGGTGCCGGAATGCGGTTGATCGGGTTGCATCGCCGATCACAACTGTGACATGGAAATTCCGACTGAGGAGATAGTAGGCGTGTCGTGAGGGCGCTGGGGTAGCGGTTTGCGATTCCCGGTTACACGTACATTACATACATGAGGCCTGATCCCCCGGTCAGGGTGGGGGCCAGGGTTCCTACGGATCCCGCCAATGACGATCCTTGCGAAACCCTTCGCCATACCGAGTATCTTGAACCCATGGCATCAGCCACCGTCATCGTCTGCCGGGATCCTTGCCAGCCACATCGACGCTTGTGGCAGCCATGACTTATTCACCATATCTTGAACCCGTCTCGGGCACCATGCCCGGACAGGGCAGTTCCAGTCCCCCGGTCATGGCGTGGCGCGTGTGGACTGTCGTGCCGTACGCACTCTTCCTCTCGGTGGGAGGGTTCCTCTTCCCGTCTGCCGGGCGCGATGATGCCTTCATCACATACTGGGCGGCTCACGCCATCGCCCGCTTCGGCGAGATCGTCAACTACGATGGCGATCGCGTGGAACAGAGTTCATCCCTCCTCCACACCGTCATCCTCGGGATCCTGCACGCGGCCACTGGTGTCAACCTGCCAACCCTCGGCGTCACCGTGTCGGCGGGCGCAGCGGCCATCGCCATCTGGCTGATCGGGCGCCTCGCGGACATCATTGGCACGCCCCGCACGCTGGCACAGGTCCACCTCGCTACCACCACCCCATTCCTCTACTGGGCATTCGGCG